>Ga0172364_10004872_pt1 | contig 10674 bp, 9 predicted proteins | sample LakKivSesite10cm_FD_114545 | JGI IMG/M metagenome (GOLD analysis project Ga0172364, IMG submission 114545) | Sediment microbial communities from Lake Kivu, Rwanda - Sediment site 10cm | ecosystem: Environmental > Aquatic > Freshwater > Lake > Sediment | place: Rwanda: Western Province, Lake Kivu... | reverse complement strand
CATTTTGGTGCACGAACTGGGGCACTTTATCTTCGCCAAGCTGGCAGGCGTAAGGGTCGAGGAGTTCGGGCTCGGATTTCCGCCGCGACTGCTCAAGTTGTGGTATGGCAAAGGGCACTGCACCATCGGCAGTACCCAGGTGATTGTCCCGGTGGGCTTCCGGCTGCCTGCTGGCCTGAAGGTCGGGGCCTGGGTAGACGCTATTATGCTGCGACGTGATGATGGCACCTATCTTCTGCGCCGCCTGGCAGTGCACGACCCGCATGAGGATGATCTGACGCTCAGGCGTGAACGCGCGGATGAGGGCGTGCCCATACAGGGCGAGCTGGTCCAGCTCGAGCCAGGCACGCTGTATAGCCTCAACCTGCTGCCCATGGGGGCGTTCGTGAAAATGACCGGCGAGGAGGACCCCTCCGATCCACATAGCCTGGCGGCCCAACCCAAACGCTGGCGCATAGCGGTGCTGGCCGCCGGCGCAGTGCTCAACGTCGTTGTCGCGCTGATCTTGCTCGTCGGCGCCTACACCGCCGGCTTCCCCGACAAATGGCTGGTCAAAGTCACCGGGATAGAACCGGGGAGTGCTGCCGAAGAGGTAGGAATACAGCCCAACGACATTATCCTGGCCGCTGGCGGAGAGCACATCACGGAGGGCCTGGAACATTTACAGCGCATCATCCACGTTGCGCCCGAGCAGGCCGTCGAACTGACCATTTTGCGTGGAGGGAAGACGCTCACGCTGACGGCAACGCCCGAGCGCACGCCCGAAGGATATGGCCGCCTGGGCATTTGGATGGCCGCCTGGCCTGACCGGAGCGCGTTGCAACGTTATCGGCTTCCCGAAGCGCTGCGTGCAGGGCTCAACGACCTCAGCGCTGCAATTGTAGCAACCGTACAGGTGCCGGCCCGCCTTGCCAAAGGCGATATAACCCCACAAGAGGCACGCCCGGCCAGCATGGTCGGGATCAGCGGGTTGCTGGCCTTTACCCTCCAACAGAGCCTGGCCTGGGGCCTGGCCTTCCCTGTGCTGCAAACAGCGTCGCTCATCAGCCTGGCCCTGGGCTTGACCAATCTGCTGCCACTCCCCGCGCTCGATGGTGGGCGCATCCTGTTTGTGCTGATCGAGGCTGTGCGAGGTCGCCGTATCTCACCTGAGCGCGAAGCGTTGATTCACTTCGTGGGCTTGATGGTCCTGGTCGGCCTGATGGCTTTGGTGATGTTTCAAGACTTGGTCAATCCAATCATTCCATGGTCGTGGCTAAGGTGAGATGAAGGACCTGCTCGGTGCGTTGCTTGACGAGTTGCGCGAAAGCGCCGAAATGCCAGCCCAGGCACCACTGTACCATCTTTCGAGCCTGGCGGCTGAAGACGTGGTGCGCGTGCGCGAGGTGTGGTTGGGCTTACCCGTCGAGTTGCGACGGCGGCTGATCGCGCAATTGGTGGAAATGGCCGAGGCAGATTTCGAGGTAGACTTTGGAGCAATCTTCCGCCTGGAGCTGGAAGACGAGGACGCGGCAATACGCGCGGCCGCCGTCGAAGGGCTATGGGAAGACGAAGACGTACGTTTGGTTCCGCTCCTGGCTGCCGCCTTGCGGGAAGACGAGGCGGCCATCGTGCGGGCGGCTGCAGCCGCCTCGCTAGGTCGCTTTATCCTGCTAGGTGAACTTGAGAAGATCCGCCCAGACACACAGGCCGTAGCTTACGAGGCACTGCTGGCGGCGTGTCGAGACATAGAGGAAGACGTGGAGGTACGGCGGCGGGCACTGGAGTCACTTGCCTATACCGATAATGAGGCGGTGGCAGAATTGATCCGCGCCGCCTATGACGCACTGGAGGAAAAAACAATTGTCAGCGCCGTCTTTGCCATGGGGCGCAGTGCGAATACCCGGTGGGCTCCCCGGGTGCGGGAGAAACTATGCAGTCCCAATCCTGAACTACGCTACGAGGCCGCCTGGGCCTGCGGCGAACTGCAACTGTCCGAGGCCATGCCTGAACTGGAAGAATTGGCCGACGATGCCGACCCCGAGGTACAGGAAGCGGCCCTGTGGGCCCTGGGACAGGTCGGCGGTGACAAGGCACGCCAGATCCTGGAACGCTACTGTCACACCGATGATGAGGCCACGCGGGTCGCGGCCGAGGCCGCGCTGGACGAGTTGGAGTTCTTGCACGGGGACCTGTCAGATTTCTTCCGCAGGCTGATCAAAGAATCCGACTCTGACTGGTGAGCGAAATGATGCGCTTGCCCACACTGCTGTTGACTGTACGCCTGGCGCTGGGGATCCTGCTGGCTTCCTCCGTTTGCGGCGGGGCATACAAAGCCGCCACTGCCGCTGAAGGTATCACCGTGGTCGAGAGCAAGGCCAGTTACAGTTTTGCCCAGCAGGTCACCTTTACGCTACATGCTATTTCTGACGCCGAGATCATCGCAGTATACTTGTTCTTTCAAGCCACCGGCGACGAGCGGGTCGAATCTGTGATGGTGACCATGGAGCCTGGCCTCGAGCTCAGCGCCGACTATGTGCACGAAGCGCGCCGCTCTCCCTTACCGCCATTCGCCACGATCACCTTCTGGTGGCAGATTGAGGACGCTGCGGGCAAGCGCCTGACGACAGAGCCCCAGCGCTTTCAATATACAGACAATCGCTTCTGGTGGGAGCAGCTCAGCGCCGACGGCCTCACAGTCCATTGGATCGAAGGCCACGGCGACCCAATCTTTGGCCAGGCGGCGCTGGACATTGCCCGCACCAGCATAGAAGAGATCAACGCAGAACTGCGTGCTCCGATACCAGAGTCCATGGACATCTATGTCTATGACGCACAGCACAACCTGGACGCGGCCATGGTACTCACAGGGCGAGCGTGGGTCAGCGGCCAGGCACACCCGGAACTAGGCGTAGTCGTCGTCGCGATTCCATACGAGGAAGGTTATACGTCGCGCATGATGCGCTACATTCCACACGAGATCACGCACCTGCTGGTCTACCAGGCTGTCACGCCGGCTGGCTACAGGTACGTCCCTGAATGGCTAGATGAGGGCTTGGCCACAGCCAACGAACAATTGCCGACGCCAGAGTACGCCGTAGTGATCGAGGAAGCCCATGCACAGGAGCAACTCCTTGTGATGGAGGCTCTGTGTGTTCCCTTCTCGCCCGACTCACACACCGCATTTCTGGCTTACGCCCAGAGCGGTAGCGTGGTACAGTTCATCCGCGAGCAGTACGGTGCTCAAGGAGTCCGCGCTCTGCTGGCCGTCTACGCCGACGGTGCCGGTTGTGCGCAGGGTGTGCAGGAGGCCTTGCATATCAGCCTCAGCGGCCTGGAGACCGCGTGGCGGGCCAGCCTGGAGCCCCGGGCCCCCTGGCGAGCATGGGTCAAGCAGGCCAGCGTCTGGGTAGGGCTGTGGTTATTGAGCCTGTTGGTGGCCGTGCCGATGATCGGCGGGCTCCGCCGCCGGTAGTGTATGAGATAGAGCGGACTTGGCCGCTCACGAGGAATGTGATGCGCAACATTGTTGTCTTCGACCTGGAGACCCAGTATATCGCCGAAGAGGTAGGAGGCTGGAGCAACATCCGCGATATGCGGCTGGCGGTGGCCGTGACCTATAACGCCGCCATGGACATCTACCGCGATTATACGGAGCAAGACGTAGATTTCTTGATCGCCACGCTGCGTGGGGCAGATCTGGTGGTCGGCTACAATTTGCTCCGCTTCGACTACGAAGTCCTGCGCGCCTACACGGATGATTCTCTGACAAACCTGCCGACAGTGGACATGCTGCGGGACTTGTACCAGACGCTGGGGTGGCGGCCGAAGCTGGACAACGTCGTCGCTGCGACGCTGGGAGAGCGCAAAAGTGCCGACGGGTTACAGGCCGTGCGCTGGTTCCGCGAGGGACAATTGGACAAGGTCATGGCCTACTGCCACCGTGACGTCGAGGTGACGTGGCAGCTTTACCGGTTCGGCCGACACAACGGCTACGTCCAGTACAGTGACCGCAGGTGGCGTATATGTAAAGTGCCAGTACGTTGGTAATCGCGCGATGAGTACTTATGAACCTGCCTATCTGGCACTGTTACGCTCAGGCGAACTGAAGCAGCGCGTGCAGGCCGCCTACGAGCGGCTGCACACCTGCGACTTCTGCGGCCGAGAATGCCGCGTGGACCGCTACGAGCAGCCAGGGACGTGCCACACCGGAACGCAGGCGGTGGTGACCAGCTTTGGCCCTCACCTGGGAGAAGAGAACCCGCTACGAGGGACCCACGGCTCTGGCACGATTTTCTTCGCCTGGTGCAACCTGAACTGCCAATTCTGCCAGAATTACGACATCAGCCAACTTGGCCACGGGGAAGAGGTGGGACCAAAGGACGTCGCCTCGATGATGTTGGCCCTGCAGGCTCAGGAGTGCCACAACATCAACCTGGTCTCTCCCACGCACGTGGCGGCCCCTATCCTGGCCGCCGTCCTCATCGCCGCCGAAGCGGGGCTACGTCTCCCCCTGGTCTGGAATACCGGTGGGTACGACTCTCTGGAAACGTTGGTACTGCTCGACGGCGTGGTGGACATTTACATGCCGGATATGAAGTATGCAGATGAGGGAATCGCCTATACGTATTCAAAGGTCAAGAATTACCCGGTGGTCAATCAGGTTGCTGTGAAGGAGATGCATCGGCAAGTGGGCGACCTGGTGATGGATCAGAACGACATCGCGTTGCGAGGATTGCTCGTACGCCACCTGGTACTGCCTGAAGGATTGGCCGGGACGGCCGGGTGCATGCGCTTCCTGGCGGAAGAGATCTCTGGCGATACGTATGTAAACGTCATGGATCAGTACCGCCCGGCCTACAAGGCGGCTAAATTGCCGCCGCTCGACCGTCCTATCACGCGAGCAGAATATGAGCTTGCCCTACAACAGGCTCGCCAGGTTGGTCTGCACCGGTTTGACAAGCGGGAACCCCGGTTTCTCCGCGTGCTCCGGGACATGTAGGGCAAGTTGCTAACTTGCCCGTGGTGGGACAAGTTGGCACCTTGTCCTACACGAGCGTGGGGTGTGGAATCAAGATGGACAACACGGAAAAGAAGCCGAAAACTGAAGCTCGCCTGCATGCCGTCGTTCACGGATACGTGCAGGGCGTCAACTTCCGCTATTATACTGTCCGCACTGCGCAGCGTCTCGGGTTGTTCGGCTGGGTCGCCAACTGCTGGAACGGGACGGTGGAGACCGTCGCCGAGGGACGGCGCAAGGCGCTCGAGGAGTTCCTGGAATTCTTGCGCCGGGGCTCTCCGTCCTCAGAGGTGCAATACGTAGACGTCCAGTGGGAAACTCCCACCGGCGAATTCGAGCGCTTCGGGGTGCGGTATACATGAGAAATAACCCCGAACGCCTGGCATGGGCCGTTCTGCTGACGTCGTTCTTTACCTGCATCAGCCTGGCTGTAGCTGTACCGTTGGGCATCCGCTACACCATTCTGCACGCCCACGTGCTCCAGAAAGTGACGCTCGAGGTACAGCGGGGGCCGTTGCGCGTCGCGTTGGCGGGTCAGAGTGAACAGTTTGCAGTTGACGGACAGCGCGACGACATCCCTGAGCGCACAATCGTGGCGACAGACGCTACCGCTGGCCGGCTCGTGATCCATGCACCGCGGACAGATGATGTCGTCATTGCTGCTGTCCAGCTCTATGACAACACGGAGGTTGTGCTCACCCGGGCGCGCTCTCCCCGCTTCTCTGCCAGCCGCCTGCCCCACAAGGTGGTTCTGGAGGTGAAGGCCGGGCGGGTGCGTATCAACGTCTCCGACGACGGGCGGCCCACAGTTGTCGAGGTACAAACGCCTCACGGCAGTGCTACACTGCGAGAGGGCAAGTTCACGATCGAAGTGAGCCAGGAGATGACACACCTCACTGTACAGGAGGGCCTGGCCAAACTTGCCAGCGAGACTCATTCGACCATCCAACTGGGTCCGGCCCAGCGGGCCATCATGGCAAACAGCGGACCGATTACCGGCCCGCTGCCCGCCGCTCGCAACCTGATTGTCAATGGAGACTTTGTGGGCCCCCTGGACGAGGGATGGGAAGATTACAGCAAGGACATTCAGATTGACGGTGAGTCTGGCGGGGGAGTACAAGAGGCCGAGGTAGAGGGCCGGCCGGTCGTCGTCATCACGCGCAGGGGTACAGGGCACGCTGAAACTGGCATCCGCCAACAGCTCAACGCAGACATCCGCGACTTCAGTTTCCTACAACTACATTTCTTATTGCGCATTGAGGAGCACAACGTACCCGTATGTGGCTCTTTAGGAAGTGAGTGCCCGGTGATGGTGCGTATTGACTACAAAGATGCCGATGGCATAGACCAGGAATGGCTCCAGGGCTTCTATTCGTTGCCAGACACAAGCACACCTGGGAATCCGACTTTTTGTGTCACGTGCGGTACGCGCAACGAGCACATCCAAGTCCCAGAGGATACCTGGTACTCCTATGATTCGGACAACTTGATCCCGCTGTTATCACAGGATGGCAAAGAACCGACCTTGATCAAGACGGTCACCGTCTATGCATCCGGACACACGTATCAGTCCACCGTCGCCGAGGTCGAGTTAATCGGGCAAGAGTAATCGCTGGAGACCTGACAGGTCTGTTGGCTGAAGACCTGTCAGGTCTACTCGTCTGCGATGGTTACAACTGCTTAAGCGCTTGTGCCAGGCCGGCTGGTGTCGCGGCTTCGACAGGGACGTACACCACGCCGGGGTAATACGCTTCGAAGAAGGCTCGTAAATCGCCAGGCCATTGCCCCGGGTTGACCGCGATCACCCGCCGCACGTCCAGGTCTCCGATACCTGCGTCGTCTGCACTGCCGCCGATGGTATACTGCCGCGTGTCCCACGTGGCAGTCACGACGGCCTTCGCCCATTCAGCGCCAGCGCCGGGCGGCATGAGCACGTAGGTGCGCTCGTACTGCACGCGAGGGGCACCGCGACATGGCGCCGGGGGTGGCTCAGGAGGCGGTGGCGGCTCGGGCGACAGAGGTGGTACTGCGTTCCCGGCGTCTTTGATCGAGACCATGTAGTCGAGGAACGCAGGATAGGCATACTCATAGTTCTGCGAGTTCCACTGCCCGATCGGGCCGACAGTGAATGGGCAGAAGCCCAGCACCCAGTAATCCTGCCTCATCCTGTCATCGTACCAACGGGCGCGCTCAACTTGCTGCGCAGGCGTTTGCTTGCCCTGATATCCTCCACCAAACACGATCTCGGAGACGACGAGCGGGACAACCTCTCCCCGCTGCTGCAACAGGTGGTAGAAGTAGCGGTAACGGAAACACAGTGCGCCCGCACCCTCGACGTGTACCGAGCCGGGAATCAACTCCCCCCACCACTTGTCAATCGCGTCATCTGCGAACACCCCTTCATGCAGCGCCAGAATATGACCACCAAGACGAGCTCGCCCGAACACGCCGGTCTCTGTCATGGCCACCATCTGATCCCATTCAGGCGTGCCAGCGGCCAGGGAAAAGATCGCTAACTTCAATCCCTCTGCCTCTGCGCGATCCATGCACTTCTTCATCACGTCGCACAGGTGGACAGCTCCCTCTATGCCAACCGGAACCGGCTCGTTGCACACTTCCCAGTAGTCCACGGCAGCGCGCAGGGCGGGATTCGCACCCAGCTTGTCCAAAATCAGCTTCATCAGGCGGTTGGCAAGCTTGTCGAGGTCGCCCCCGTGATTGATCTCGTTGCAGGCCTCCCATTGCGACGTGATCCTTGCCACGGTGACAGTCTTGGGGCTGGTTTGCTTAATTGCCATTAACCAGTCCATGTCGTTAACGGCCTTGACTACGGGGAAGTACGTCCCGTTGGACAGTAGTTGTGTGGACCATGCCCCGACCGTGCTTGGCCGGAGCGAGTGCACGCCGAGCTTGCTGCCTCGCGCCACGATTGGATAATTCCACGCAGGCTGTTGAGGGGGCGGAGGTGGCTCCGGCTCTTCCTCACCTACGGCAACCAATTCTGCATCGTCCCAGTAGGCATCGTTGTGCTTGAAGGGCCACAGCGTCTTACTGCGCAGGAACACCGTCACGCGGTCGGCCTGGGCCGTTGCCTCCACGGCAGGAGGCTGAGCATACTGGTTGTAGATGTGCGCCCCCTGACCCCATACCACCGTATCGGCGAACGGGTTGGTGCCACCGGTGGGGTCTATCCCCACGTAGAAAGCAAAGTTGCGCCAGTTATCATCGGGGGCCTGCCCTTCCAGGAGGAATCCAGCATTGTACCCCGGCCCATCGCTCCAACGCGGATCGTCGGGATGGGGCCCACCATGCCAGTTGCTCCAGGCATGTGCCCAGGCTGCCAGGCGCAATCGCGCGCCCGGTGTGACCTGCACCTGCTGGAGAAACCCCGCGTCGTGCTTGCGGTAAAACGTAAATAAGAGCATGCCCTTCTGGCCACTGTGCACTCTCCTGGGATCGTGGGTGGCCCACGCATCCCGTACCTCTGGCTGGTCCCACTTGTCTGGGACGTGGCGGAACCACGTCAACCATTCAGGGGGAGTGAAGATATTTCCTACGTCAGCCTCATACGGCTCTTTGCCCGTGGGGAAAACCAGACAACGATGGCTTTTCTTTTCTCCCCAGTCGGCTTCGAATCCACTGTTCTTCAGCAGGTTCTGTGGCATTGACGATCTCCTTTCAGGGGCAGGGGCAAGCCCGGCCCCTACACATCTCACGCAAAACCCAACCCACGCTCGCGCAGACTCACAAAGCGTTGTTGTCCAATGACCAGGTGGTCCAGAACCTCGATGTCTAACAAGTTACCTGCCGCAACTAACTGACGGGTCACTTCCACGTCCTCCGGCGAAGGCGTGGGATCACCTGAGGGGTGGTTGTGGGCAACGATCACCGCCGCACAGTTGCGTTTGACCGCGTCCCGAAACACCTCGCCTACCCGGATGTGGGAAGCATTGAGACTCCCCACATATACCGTTTCGGACCCAAGCAGGCGGTTGCGCGTGTCCAGATATAGCACCTGGAAATGCTCTTGCTCCAGGTGCGACATCTCGGCCATCAGGAGTTGTGCCACATCGGCCGGTGAGCGCACGATGAGGCGATCTTCTGGGGTGGCCAGCAACATACGGCGGCCCAGTTCCAGCGCCGCTTTGAGCTGCGCCGCTTTGGCCTGCCCCAGCCCCTTCTCGGCCATTAACTCGGCGACACTGGCCCGGGCCAGGCCCGGTAAGCCCCCGTAGCGGAAAATGAGCCGCCTGGCCATATCCAGCGCGCTTTCGCCGCCCACGCCTGTGCGGAGGATGATGGCCAGGAGTTCTGACGTCGAAAGTGCTCCCTCGCCCGCGTGGGCCAGGCGCTCGCGCGGGCGCTCGCCGACGGGCAAGTCCCGCATCATCGGTCGGTACTCAGTCCGTGTTTCGTCATTCATCGTGCTATTACTATACTGCAAGTGGTACGAATTTGTCAAATGCCCCGTTACTTGCCGCTGTACCAGCCGGTGGTATAATATGCCCCGCTTGACCCAAACAGCAGCCTGAATGAGGAGCAGCGATCCATGGAGGACATTCTGAAGAGCGTCCCCTTCTATCTGACTATTCTATCCACGATCTGTGGGGGACTGACCGTGGGACTATTTGGTGGAATGGCGATCTGGACGTTTCGCGACATTCACGCACGTTCCCGAGACATCCTGGCCCAGATCCTGGCCACGGTACTGGTGATCGCGCTGCCAGTCATCGGGCTGGTCATCTACATGATGCTGCGCCCCCGCGAGACGCTGGCGGAGGCCTACGAACGGTCACTGGAACAAGAGGCGCTGCTACAGGCCATCGAAGAGCCGGAGGTCTGCCCCGGGTGCGGGCAGCGGGTCAAGAGTGACTACCTGTACTGCCCGGCCTGCCATACCCGGCTCAAGCGGGCCTGCCCGGCGTGTGAGCGCCCGCTCCATCTGCGCTGGTCGCTCTGCCCCTATTGCGGCGCCAGCGTCGCACCCCAGGTGGTGGAACCGGTACCCAATGCGTAATCCGTAATTCGTAATTCGTAATGCGTAATCCATGCTCTTACGCATTACGGGTTACGCATTACGCATTATTTCCTACGACGTGCACCTGCACCATATTCGTCTCCCCGCCGCTGCCGAAGGGGACGCCTGCTGTCAGCACCACCGGGTCACCCCGGGCCACCAGGCCCTCATCCAGTGCTGCCTGCACCATCACCTCAACCATATCATCCGTCGTCCTGAACTCCGCCACCTGCACGGGCACCACGCCCCACACGAGCGCCAGCCGTAACCGCGTCGCCGGATTGGGGGTGACGGCGACGATCGGAACGACTGGACGGTGGCGGGCCACCATGCGCGCGGTCCTGCCCGACATCGTCGCGGTGATGATCGCCCTGGCTCCCACTTCATTGGCGATTTCGACTGCTGCACCACTGATGGCCCCGGTGATCGTTTCGTGGCGGTGAGTCTCGCCGCGCAACAAGCGACTGTAAGGCAGATGGGCCTCCGCATTGGCACAAATTGCCGCCATCGTCTCGACTGTCTCGACCGGATAGTGCCCCACCGCCGTCTCGCCGGAAAGCATCACCGCATCCGTACCGTCCAGGATAGCGTTGGCGACGTCCGATGCCTCCGCGCGCGTCGGGCGCGGGTTCTCGATCATCGTCTGGAGCATCTCGGT
>Ga0172364_10004871_pt1 | contig 10675 bp, 10 predicted proteins | sample LakKivSesite10cm_FD_114545 | JGI IMG/M metagenome (GOLD analysis project Ga0172364, IMG submission 114545) | Sediment microbial communities from Lake Kivu, Rwanda - Sediment site 10cm | ecosystem: Environmental > Aquatic > Freshwater > Lake > Sediment | place: Rwanda: Western Province, Lake... | reverse complement strand
CGAATCTGACATTCAAAAAGTGAGAAGAGCATGAGATGCAAGGGTCATAAGCGCGGACAAGCATCTCAAGAGCGAGAGAAATATCCTCGTCGGTCTTTTTTAGAATTTCCGGCACAAGCTTCTTCATATCATGCTCGATATTATTAAGGTTCTGATTCGTCGGGATGATGCAGTTAGCATTTGTGATGATGCCCCTGTCGTCCACTTCATAGTTGTGAAACAGGACGCCGCGAGGCACTTCAACGGCGCCGACGCCATTTCCCGCCTTCACCGGTATTTCACCCTTCTCATTCAGCCCAACCGTGAGTTCTTCTTCATATTTGACGCCCTTCTCCTTAAATTCCTGAAGAATCTCAATCCCCTCTTCAAGACAGTGGATGCACTCCACGAGCTGCGCCACGGTATTGAGATACGGGTTTTCAACCTTTGGTTTTAGCCCCAGATATTCGGCGGTCTGTTTTGCCTTCGGATGCAGTTTATCATAATTCATGTTGAAGCGCGCCAGCGACCCGACCATGTAAGAATCGCGGCTCAGGCGTGTGTGTTTTGCCGAGGAGTGTGGCACGATGTATTCATTCGTGACCTTTTTATAACTGTGTTTTTCCATGCGCACACCGTCCGATGACCCGATATCGCCCGATAGAAGCGGATAGACTGTGTCATCGCTTACAAGACTGACATATTCCGTTTCGCGCCGGAACTCAGGGAATTTAAGCGTCCTGGCAAGTTCGATGGTCGCTTCTATATCCGGTCGCGTCCATATCAGGTGGTCAAGCATGGCATCGAGGTCTTTTTCCCTCGGGAGTTTTGTGAACCCGCCCACAATTGCCGAGATGGGGTGCACATGGCGTCCCACAAGAATGTCGCAGATGTTATTGTAAGTCTTTTTCAAGCGAAGCGCCCGCCGTACCACCTTGTTATGCGTTGTGATGAGGGGCACAAAACTTGGCGCACCAATTATGTCCGGCGCCGCAAGGATGTAAATGTGAAGGACATGGCTGTCAAGAAACTCCGTGTGAAGGAGGAACCGCCTGAGAAGGACTGTCTGCTCCGATGGCGTGAAGCCGATGGCGTCCTCCGCTGCCTGAATGGATGCAAGACTATGCCCGCATGAGCAGATGCCGCAGATGCGGCTTGTGATGTGCTGTGCCTCAAAAATTGAGCGCCCCCTGAGCATTCCTTCAAAAAATCGGGGCGATTCCACAATATCCAGCTGGCAATTTTCCAGCCTTCCCTCACGCACATTGACCACAATATTCCCATGACCCTCAACACGGGTGAGATATTCCACGTTAATCTGGACGTTTCGGCCTGTCATTTATTGTCCAACTCCCTGCATTTGTTATACATGTTCATTTTATTGAGAATCAGCTCCATCTGGATGTTGTAACGCGCAATCACATCCTGCGCCCCATTTTCATTGGGGTTTGTCACCATCCCGCGACAGCCATAGCAGATATTGCCGTTGTTCACGCACCACGAATTACACCCCGCCCTCGTGATTGGTCCCAGGCATGTAATTCCCCGGTCATACATGCACACGTTCTCATTCAGCTTACACTCAACGCACACCGCATGGTCGGGAACATCGTAAGGGACACCCATGAGGGCACATTTCAGAACCTTCACGAATTCCGGCGGATACACAGGGCACCCGTGGACGAAGTAATCCACCTTTACCACCTGATGAATGGCGCGGGTGGGAACGGTATCATAATTTTCAGCGTCTTTTCCATAGACATATTTCCGGATGTCTTCAAGTAGGAAATTGTTTTTCATTCCGTTCACACCGCCAATTGTGGCGCAAGAACCGTATGCGATAAGAACCTGCGACCGCTCCCTTATCCTGTTGATTCTCTCAACCGCATGAGAATCGGTTATGCTTCCTTCGATAATGGCGATGTCGTATTTCTGGTTCCATTTTTCGCTCATGACTTCACGGAACTCAACAATATCAATGACCCCGAGGATATCGAGGAGTTCTTCGCCCATGTTTGCCACCTGAAGTTGGCACCCCTCACAGCATGCAAAGTCAAAAAAGGCAACCTTCGGTTTTGCTCCCATTTCTCAAATTCTCCAATTCTCATCCGCCTGAGGCGGACTCAGATTCTCCAATCATATCGCTTCCTTTATATCTTTGATTTGTTCATAGGTGAAGACAGGTCCATCCTGACAGCAATAAAGGTGCTCAATCTGGCAGTGTCCGCATCTGCCCAGCCCGCATTTCATGCGACGTTCAAGCGACACCAGTATCTGGCGGTCAGGAATCTGTTTCTTGCGGAGTTCCTGAATGACGAACTTATACATGACAGGGGGTCCGACCACTGTGGCAAATGTCCGGTGAGGGTCAAGGTTGATGCCCGGAATGAGCGAGGTAATCCTTCCGATGTTTCCCGTCCATTCGGGGTCTGCCTGGTCAACAGTGCAGGAGAAATCAACATCAACACGCTCTTCCCAGTGCTCGACCTCATCTCCAAAGAGCATGTTCTGGGGCGTTCTGCAGCCAAGGAGGATGTCCACTTTCCCGTAATTGCGGCGGTTGTCTATAATGTAATGGATAAGTGAACGTAAAGGCACGATGCCCAGCCCGCCACCCACAATGAGTATGTCATTTCCAACCATCAGGGTGATGGGGAATCCCCTCCCGTATGGACCCCGGATGCCGACCTCATCGCCGGGCTCAAGCAGATGCAGGGCAGACGTCAGGCGCCCAACTTTGCGCACAGTTATCTCAAAGGAGTCCCTCTTTGTCGGCGATGAACAGACAGAAAAGGGGGCTTCACCCACGCCGAAGATGGAAATCAGGACGAACTGACCCGGTTCATGGTCGAGGCTTTGTCCTTCCAGCAGGGCAATTTCAAAAAGTTTTTCCAGTTCCGTGAGCTGGCGGATGCGCAGGATCTTGCCCCGAACCTGCGTGTAAAGAGAGTCCTTGAGAATCGTTTTCATTATTGGATAGTTTCCTCTTTAAGTTGTTTCAGTGTTTCTTTAAGATTAATCTTTGCCATGCAGGTGCGACTGCAACGACCACAGCCCGTGCAGAAGAACCTGGCGAATCGGTCAACCGTGTATTTGAATTTTTTGAAGAAGCGATGCCTCTGGCGGGCTGAGCGCTCCTTGCGGAAATTCTCCCCGCCAGCCACCTTCGCAAACGCCTCATTCTGGCAGGAGTCCCACATTCGTGTGCGCTTGCCGGTCTTAAGGTCAAGATTGACATCATCCAGAATGTTAAAGCAGAAACATGTTGGGCAGACATTTGTGCAATTGCCACAGGCGAGACATCTCCTGCCGAGGTCCTCCCATACTGGGCTATTTTTGGTTCTCTCTAAGAGTTCGGGGATGTTTTGATACTCTATGCCCACTTCATTCTTGAAGATTTCCCGCTTACGTGCACGGAGGTTGCCAAGTTCTATGTAATTCTTGCCGGTTGCATCTTCAAATACTGGGAGAGACTCAACCACCTCATCCCCAAGTTGGGTGTTTACGTGGATATAAAAATAATCACCCATGTCGGTGAAAAAAAGGTCATAACCGCCATCGGGCAAATAATTGTGCATCATACAACAACTGGCAAACTCATCGCAGTATTCGTTGCATTCAAGCCCCATTATGATGATTTTACTTCTACGGGCAAGGTAATTGAAATCCTTGGGACGGTCTGAAAAAACGATATTAATCTCCTGGATGCCCTCAATATCGCAGGTATGAACGCCGAAGAGCACCATTCCCTCATAATCCACAATGGCGTTCATATTCTCGCCCCAGGTCTTGTCATACTCAAGGAGTGTTTCAAATTGTGGCATGAAGTATTTTTTAGGTGGAATGATTGTAGGGATATATTTCAGGGCGATTTCATCCCCGGAGGTCACATGCTGAAATACATAATTATTGTAACCCTTGCTGACAGGCGCCATGATTATGTGCCTTTTTGCAACAAGTCCGATAAAGTGATTAAACCGGTCTTTTTTCAGTGTTAGATACTTCATGTGGGTCGTTCCTTCTTGAACTGAGTATCAATTGAAGTAAAAATTTAATAAGAGTAACGATATGGTGTGGAAAAAGATATCACTTTTTTTTATTTTTTAAAAGACCGTGTGTCAAATCATTTATCACAAGTGAGGATATGAAAAATTTTTCTTGACCTTCATAAATGCAGTGAATTATTTGTAAAAAATATTTGTGAGAAAATTCACAAACTTTGTATGGTGTTCATTATTTTTTTGATTTACTTTTTTTCTCGGGGATAATTTTTTAGACCAAGGGGAACTATCGTTAATGAGGGATGCGGGCATTTTTTATCTCAGTAAAGAACAGTGGTGGAATTTTTTGAAGGAGACGGCATCCCGTCATAATGTCCTTGCCCCGGTAAAGGGTCTGTTCGACTTAGATTTTTCGCCGGTATTGCCGGAGGAAATTGATAATATTATACTTCCCGGTGCCCGATTGACCCAGCCCGTAAAATCCTTTCTTTATCCACCGAAGGAGGGCGTTACTCATCCGCTTCAGGCGGGTTTGAAGAAAACTGTCATCCTTGGAGTGAAGGCGTGCGATTTGCGGGCAATCGCCATCCTTGACCACATTTATTTAGACCCTGATTATGTTGACCCGTTCTATAAGGAACGGAGAGACAACACAATACTGGTAAGTGAGGACTGTACATCTCCCCGTGATTGTTGTTTTTGCACACTGACGGGCGGGAATCCCTTTCCCGAAAGTGGATTCGACCTCAATTTGTCCTTCATCGGCGATGGCGTTCTCGTTGAAGCAGGTTCAGAAAAGGGGCAACTCCTGATTGGGGGCATGAAAGACACATGGGAACCCGCTGATGAAAAATATTTGAGTCTGCGCATGGAAGAACGCAACAAGGTTAAGGATAAACTGCGAGAGATTAATAAAGAGTTTAAATTCCCACTGGAAGACCTGCCATCCCTGATTGAAACAAAGTATGATTCACCCGTATGGAAGGACGCATGCGCCAGTTGCGTCGGTTGTTGCGCCTGCACCAATATATGCCCATCCTGTCATTGTTTTCTCCTCACAGAGACACTGCCCGTCGGAGCGACCGGCGATGGTGAATTTATGACCGTCCGAACGTGGGATTCATGCCAATCAACCGGATTTGCCCGCGTGGCTGGGGGTGCGAATCCCCGTAAGGAACTGCCGAAGATTTTCGCAAACAGGTTTTATTGCAAACTTCAATATAAGCCGAGGAATTATGGGATTTTCGCCTGCACGGGTTGCGGAAGGTGCTTTGAGGCATGTCAGGGCAAAATTGACATGCGCCAGGTTTTGACACAGTTGTTCGGGTAGAGTCTCCACATAGTTTTCTGGATTTGGGGACCGGGAAGATGAAAAATCCTTATCTGCCAGTCAAGGCAACCATCATAAGGGTCATTGATGAAACACCGACAATCAAGACCTTTCAACTCCGACCGGAGACGCAAGTCCCCTTTGCGACCGGGCAGTTTGTGGAAATTGCTGTCCCGGGCGTTGGTGAGGCACCTTTCACACCCTCATCCCCTCCCTTCGTTTCAGAAAAAATGGACGTGACCATCATGAACGTTGGATGCGTGACCGGGCGTTTGCACGAGATGAAGGAAGGAGACCTCGTGGGCATTCGCGGACCTTATGGAAAGGGCTATCCACTTACTGGGATGCAGGGGAAAGAGGTCTTGATTCTTGGCGGTGGCGTGGGAATGGCACCACTTCGTTCCTTTCTTCTTACCCTGCTTGCCCAGGCGGAAAAATACAAGCGTATTATCCTCTGCTATGGCGCACGGACGCCCATGGATATTGTCTATAAAAACCAGTTTAAAGATTGGATGCAGGACAGGCGTCTTGAGGTTCACAGGAGCGTGGACAAGAAGGACGGGACGTGGACTGAGACGGAAGGGGTTGTAACTGTTCTTCTGGATAAATTCAACGTTGACCTGCAAAATTCCGTGGGGGTGGTTTGCGGTCCGCCTATCATGATGAAGTTCGGGACTTTGAATCTTCTAAAAAAGGGGTTCAAGCCCGAAAACATTTACCTCTCCATGGAGAAAAACATGTCCTGCGGGCTTGGCAAATGCGGGCATTGCCAGCTGGGTAGATATTTCGTCTGCAAGGATGGACCGGTATTTACTTATAATGTGATAAAAGATATTCCCGGAATATGGGATTGAATTTCCGCCTGAGGCGTGTTGTTGACATGAAGCGATTATTCGTTGATTTAGAGGTTTGTTATAGATGTAAAGAGTGCACGGCGAAGTGCAGTTATTATTTCCATCCTGAAAATGACGGAATCCATGCCGTTCTGGAAAGGATTTCCAGATTGCTGGTCTGCCGAAAGTGCGAATCCGCCCCATGCGTGCAGGGTTGCGAGTCTGAGGCTCTGGAAAAACAGCCGGATGGGACGTTGAAAAGATACAATATGAGATGCACGGGTTGCCAGACTTGCTCCCTTGCCTGCCCGTTCGGGGTGATGTATCCTCAAATCGTACCATACATTACTTCCCAGTGTGACTACTGTCTTGAGCGATGCAGTGACGATAACCCGCCCCTGTGTGTTACCACGTGTCCATTGGGTGCCATTAAGTATGTTGATGTTGGAGAATCTGCTGATAAAGATATTTATCTGGTTGGCGAGAACCTGGCAGTCCATTCCATACCATGGCGGAAGGATTAAGGACTCATGAAGGATTTGTTCCAGTTTCTGATATTTCCGGGGATTATATTCACTGCGGTGGCGGGTTGTGTAGCGTCATGGATTGACCGCAAGGTAACGGCGAGGATTCAATGGCGCGTGGGACCTCCCATTTTCCAGCCATTTTTTGATATAGTAAAACTCCTTGGGAAAGAGATTTCCGTCCCGAAAGGAGGGGCGCGCTGGACATTCCTTTTTTCCCCGCTCATCGCTTTTGCGTCCATTTCTCTGGTGTCCACAATCCTCTGGCGCATCATCTTTTCCCCGCACGCCACTTACGTTGGAGATTTGATAGTCGTGATTTACCTTTTGACCATTCCATCCCTATGTATTATTATGAGCGGGGCGGCTTCCGCCAATCCACTTTCCTCCCTTGGCGCCTCCCGTGAGATGAAGATGATACTCAGCTATGAATTGCCCTTTATCCTTGTACTGTTCGTACCTGTGATTCATGCGGGAGGAGCGATTGCCCTGGGGGACATCCTCTTATGGCAAAAGACCCATCATATCATCTTTTTCTCACCATCCGGCGTTCTTGCCTTTATCGTGGCGATTATCTGCATGCAGGCAAAATTGGGGCTTGTCCCATTCGACATTCCGGAGGCAGAGGCGGAGATTATTGCCGGTCCTTATACCGAGTATTCCGGGGCGCCCCTTGCCCTTTACAAACTTACCAGCTGGATGTCACTCTTCGTCCTCCCCATCTTTCTGACCATGATGTTCCTTGGTGGAATCACCTTCTCCGGCATGTCAATCCTGTGGGGGATTTTGAAATACGTTGTGCTACTGGTCATCATTATTCTGCTTCGGAACACCAATCCGAGGTTGCGGATTGACCAGGCGATGAGGTTATTCTGGGGACCGGTTCTTGCGCTGGCGCTACTGGCGGTTATTTTAAGTTTTCTCGGAGTCTGACCAATGGGTTTGAAGATTAAGGCGCTGAAGAAATCGTTGTGGGTTTTCCACGTGAGCTGTGGCTCCTGCAATAATTGTGATATAGAAATTCTTGACTGCCTGACTCCCAGATTCGATGTAGAGCGATTTGGCATTAAGCTTGTGGGAAGCATTCGCCATGCAGATGTCCTGCTGGTGACGGGCATTGTTACCAGAAAGGTGCTTCCACGACTTAAACGATTGTATGAACAGGCGCCGAAGCCGATTGTGGTCATAGCCGTGGGTGTATGTCCCTGCACGGGCGGAATCTTTGCGAAGTCATACAATATGGCGGGTCCTCTGGATGAGGTCATACCCGTTGACGCCTATATTCCCGGCTGTCCGCCGAAGCCGGAGGCAATTATTGCAGGTGTGGTGAAGGTATGGCAAAAACTCAAATAGAGTCCATGATGTCCATGAAGTCCATTTTCTCCGACCGTATTCTCGAATGGTTTGAAAAATCGGAGAAGAGATTTTACATCCTTATCGATGCCAGCAACCTCTTGCAGTTTGTGGATTATGTCTTCAATGAAGTCCGGGCGCGCTATATCATTGTGTCGGGAATAGACACACAGGCGGGGATTGAACTGGTCTATCATTTCGCCCTCGATGGAGCGGGGGCTGTGGTCAGCCTGCGGGTCATCCTCCCACATGAGAATCCCCGGATAGAATCGATTTCACCGATTATAACCGGCGCACAATGGATTGAGAGGGAAATCCGTGAACTCCTGGGCGTGGAATTTCTCCATCATCCCGACCCGAGAAGACTCCTCATGGCGGAGGACTGGCCGGCATGTGTCTATCCATTGAGGAGGGAAAAATGACCTCAGAAAATAAAAGGACAGTCATCCCCATCGGTCCATATCATCCCCTGCAGGAAGAGCCTGAGCATTTCCTTCTCTATGTGGAGGGGGAAAAAGTTGTGGATATTGACTGGATGACGGGTTACAATCACCGTGGGATTGAAAAACTTGCTGAGAGGATGACATACGACCAGGTAACATTTCTTGTGGAAAGGGTCTGCGGCATCTGCTCCACCTCTCACCCCATCGCTTACACAAATGCCGTGGAGGACTTATGCGGGATTGATATACCGGAAAGGGCAAAATATATAAAGTCAATCGTCGGGGAGTTAGAACGGCTCCATTCCCATCTCCTGTGGGTTGGACTGGCAGGGCATTACCTCGGCTATGACACCGTCTGGATGTGGGCGTGGAAGTATCGGGAACCCGTTCTGGACGTTATGGAGGCGGTCACCGGAAACCGGAACAATTACGCCATGATGAAACCCGGAGGCGTGAGAAGGGATATTGATAATGAGGACATCCCCACAATATTGAAAATGGTTGATGAGCTCACGCCGAAGGTGGAACTTTTACTTAAAGCCGTGCAGGATGACCCGGTCATTCATGCCCGCACGAAGGGCGTGGGCATCCTGACCCCCGCCGATGCCCGCGCTTATGGCGCTGTTGGACCCACTGCAAGGGCTTCGGGCGTGGATATTGACATCCGACGTGACCATCCCTACGCCGCATATAATTTAGTGGACTGGAAGGTAATCACCACGCCAAATGGCGATGTGTATGACAAAGCCGCCGTCCGGCTTCTGGAAATGCTTGAATCCATCAGTATAATCAAGCAATGTCTGGAAAGACTGAAGGTTACGGGAGGACCGATTGACGCATGTATCAAGGAGGTGCCGCCCGGTTTCGGACTGGGTCACGGCGAGGCGCCTCGCGGTGAGGTCTTTCACTTTGTCGTCTCGGATGGGACCAACTCTCCTGTGCGGCATAAAATCCGGGCGCCAAGTTATTGCAACGTTCCGACATTCAAGGCGACCTGCATAGGGGAGACCGTGTCGGACGCCGCATTAATCCTTGCCTCAGTTGACCCCTGCTATTGCTGTACGGAAAGGATGTCCGTGATTGAAGCCGACACAGGGAAACGGACACTCACGGGAACGGATTTGATTCGGCTATCGCGGGAAAAGACAGTCCGCCTCAGGCGGATGTGAATTGGAGAATTTATGGAAATTATAATTTATCTCGTTATTATTCCCATCATCTTCGGGATATTCTGTCTCCTTGCGCCGAAGAAAGTCAAAGGTTTGAGCGAGGCAGCCGCACTCATCGCCTCACTCATCACCTTTGGTTACGCCATCCGTCTTTTCGCAAGAGGTGATAGCATTGTTTCAAATTACCTGGTGGTTGACTCTCTCTCAAGATTCATCATTCTTTTCACCGGATTTTTTGCAGTAATCATCACGCTTTATTCCATTTCCTATTGGGGAAAAAAGGGAGAGCGGAACCTCTTTTACGCCTATACATTATGGAGTCTCGCCGGTGCGTGTGGCGTCCTTTTATCCAATCATCTGATATTGCTTTTAGTTTTCTGGGGATTTCTCGGAATGACACTGTATCTCATGATAGGGCTGGGAGGGTCTGACGCGTCAGACGGGTCAGACAGGTCGGACGTGTCAGACAGGTCGGACGTGTCGGACGCAGCTAAGAAAACTTTTATCATCATTGGCGGTTCTGATGGCATCATGACGCTCGGGATTGCCATACTCTGGATGCTTGCGGGAACCTGGCGCATGGATAAAATTAGCATCAATCTGATAGAACACTCCGCATTATTGCCCATAGCCGGTTTTCTCTGTCTGGCGATTGCCGCATTTGCCAAGGCGGGCGCCATGCCGTTTCATACCTGGATACCGGACTGCGCCCAACATGCCCCTGTACCCACCACTGCCCTTTTGCCGGCTTCTCTTGACAAACTACTTGGGATATATCTTCTTGCCCGGACGGCAACAAACCTTTTTGTGATGAATGGTAGTATGCAGATGGTCATGCTCGTAGTCGGTGCCCTGACAATCGTTGCCGCCGTTTTTATGGCGCTTATTCAGCATAATTATAAGAAACTTCTCGGGTATCACGCGGTCTCACAGGTCGGCTATATGGTTCTGGGACTCGGCACCGGCATACCCGTAGGGATTGCCGGCGGTCTTTTCCACATGCTCAACAACGCTGTTTATAAATCCTGCCTGTTTCTCTGTGG
>Ga0172364_10004868_pt1 | contig 10679 bp, 8 predicted proteins | sample LakKivSesite10cm_FD_114545 | JGI IMG/M metagenome (GOLD analysis project Ga0172364, IMG submission 114545) | Sediment microbial communities from Lake Kivu, Rwanda - Sediment site 10cm | ecosystem: Environmental > Aquatic > Freshwater > Lake > Sediment | place: Rwanda: Western Province, Lake Kivu... | reverse complement strand
CTACATGCTGAGCTCCCCTGTCCAGGCCCATTTCCCCGGCGGGTACCTCGTCACAGACGAGGCAGGGCGGATCAGAGGCATCGTGGAGAAGCCGGGAACAGGCGAGGAGCCGAGCAACGTGGTGAATATAGCCCTGCACCTCCACAATGACGCCCGCAGCCTGCTCCAATACCTGGACAGGGTTGACCTGAGCGGGGACGACGCCTACGAGCGTGCCCTCAACCTGATGATAGAGGAGGGACGCGACCTGAAGGCAGTCCCCTACACAGGCTTCTGGGGAGCGGTAAAGTACCCCTGGCACCTGTTTCCGGTAATGGAGCACTTCCTCGGTGGCGTGACAAGGAGCATCTCACAAGAGGCCCACATCCCCCCAAGCGCCGTCGTAGCGGGCAACGTGGTGATAGAGGAGGGGGTTCAGGTCATGGAGAACGCCGTGGTGAAGGGGCCTTGCTACATCGGCAAGGGCTCAATCGTGGGGAACAACGCCCTGCTCCGCGACAACGCCCATATCGGGGACGGCTGCACCATAGGGTTTGCCACCGAGATAAAACACTGCTACATAGGCGACGGATGCCAGTTCCACCAGAGCTACGTAGGCGACTCCATCATAGATGACCGGTGCTCCTTCGGGGCCGGGACCATCACCGCCAACCTGCGCTTCGACCACAGGAATGTCCGGGTCAAAGTCGGCGGCGAGACGCTGGATACAGGCCTTGCCAAGCTGGGCGTCATAATGGGCAGCGATTGTCAGACAGGCGTCAACGCCGCCATCATGCCGGGGGTGAGGGTCGGCCCCAACTCGGTCATAGGGCCACACGTAAGGCTGGATAGAGACCTGGGTGCGGGCAAGGCGGTCTTCTCCAGGGGTTCTCACCGGGTTATCGACAGGGGCTGGCCGCGCCCCAGATAGCCGAGCTAAGGCTCGCCCAGATAGCTACGGGCGACGCACCTAGTGGTCAATCGGCGTAGCCCCCTGGACTGGTTTCGGTTGCCGGCACCGATTCTTGCGGGAAGTACCTTCGCCGGAAGTACAACGCCACGTTCACCAGGCCGATCAACACAGGCACCTCCACCAGCGGCCCGATGACTGCCGCAAAGGCCTGGCCCGACCCGATGCCGAAGACGGCGACGGCCACCGCTATCGCCAGCTCGAAGTTGTTGCTGGCGGCTGTGAACGCTATGGTGGTCGTCTTGGAGTAGCCGGCACCTATCCTCTTGCCCATGTAGAAGGAGACAAGGAACATCAGCACAAAGTAGATAAGCAGCGGTATGGCGATCCGGACCACGTCGAGGGGCAGCTCGACGATGACCTCGCCTTTGAGGGAGAACATCACCACGATGGTGAACAGAAGGGCCACCAGGGTAAGCGGGCTGATCCGTGGGATGAAGCTATTGTGGTACCAGGCCTTGCCCCTGGCTTTTATCAGCGCGAAGCGGGTGACGATGCCAGCCAGGAAGGGTATCCCCAGGTAGATGAACACGCTCCTCGCTATCTCCCCGATGGTGATGTCCACTGCTGTGCCTTCCAGCCCGAACACCCCTGGAAGAACGGTGATGAACACGTAGGCATATATGGAGTAAAACAGGATCTGGAACACGGAGTTGAAAGCCACCAGCCCGGCAGCGTACTCGGTGTCGCCTCTGGCCAGCTCATTCCATACGATGACCATGGCGATGCACCGTGCCAGGCCGATCATGATGAGCCCCACCATGTAGTCCGGGGAACCTCGCAGGAAGATGAGCGCCAGCGCGAACATCAGCACGGGGCCGATGAGCCAGTTCTGTACCAGGGAGAGACCCAGTACCCGCCAGTTGCGGAGCACACGCCCCATCTCCTCGTAGCGGACCTTCGCCAGCGGCGGGTACATCATCAGTACAAGGCCAACGGCGATCGGGATGGATGTGGTGCCCACGCTGAGCGAGTCCGTGAAATCGGCCACACCCGGGGCAAAGTAGCCAAGCGTAACGCCGAACGCCATGGCCACGAATATCCACAGGGTGAGGAAGCGGTCCAGTAACGAGAGCCTCCTGAGCTCTGAACCGGCTGCTTCTGTCATCATCTCGTGCTCCCGAAGTCTTAGAAGATGGTGGATGTCATGAATGTGTGGTACCCGCCACTTCTTGGGGACAGCACACCGGGCCAAGCCTCTCAGCTTTTTCAAGCCGTATCCGATCGTTTCTCGCGACCTCGTTCCCCTCCAGCGCGTCCTTCACAGCCTTGAGCAACTCGACGGCGTAGGTCTCGACCTCGTCCCAGTCGATGGAATAGTAGGCCCAGGCCCCTTCTCTGCGGAGGCGAAGCAAACCCGCATCATACAACATAGCGAGATTGCGGGAGGCCCGGGTCTGTGAGATGTCAAGCACCTGCATCACCTCGCAGACACAGCACTCGCGTTCCAGCAGCAGGTTAAGGATGCGAAGGCGCGTCTCATCCCCCAGCGCTTTCATAGCCCTTACCACATGTCTCATCGGGAAAATCCTCCTATGCGTATATACGCATATTAGCCCATGGCTGGTGCTGTGTCAAGTATCGGAGGGATGGTGCGTCAAGAGGTCCAGATGCCGAGGCCCTATTGGTGGGGCGCCAGCATGGCCTCGATCCGTGAGCGAAGCCGGAACCACAGGAGGTTGAGCCTGCGCAGTGCGTTTTGCGATGGTGCCACTTCCCCGTAGCGGTTCGCCACGTAAGCATCGGTGATAACGCCCAGGCCGGGTCCCGCAGGGATGCGACCTTCCAGCCTGTGCTGGTACTCGCTTGCGGTTTCGGCTTTGCGGCGCGACAGCCCCACCTTAGCCCCTTCCCACAGAAGGCCGCAGTATATCTCTCGTACTGTGAAAAGCCGCGTGCCATCCCCCACGTCCACTGCCGCGACAGGGGGGGCAGGCTGGGGTGACAACGGGACCGGTCTGCGGCGCTTGAACATCTTGAGAAGCCCGGCGAGCAGCCACATGATCTCGGCGCGGACTGAGCCCCAGGCCCAGAGGGATTCGCTCGTCTCCTCGATGTCGGCCTCGTCGTCTGGTCTCAGCTGTCGCGACAGGGCTCGTGCCAAGAAGGCCACAACGGCGATACAGGCCAATGCCAATAGCCCCCATTTGATTGCCGCTATGACCCCGGGGGATATCACCCACGCACCTTTCTCTTCGGCCGATTGCAGCAACCCTGAGATACCTGTGGCACTCGGCGGCTGTGATGGCCTTTCGCCTTGCCCCACCAGGCTGGCCAAGAAGCGGAAGACGTAGACGAGGCCGGCAGCTATGACGCCGAGAGGAAAGGCCACTGCGTATATGAAAGCTATGAAAAGCCAGTGGGCCATCACGCCCAGGTAGTGAAGAAGCGAGCTTGCCACGTCGAAGGAGAAAGCGCTGGCAATCCCCGCACCTGCCACCAGTATCACCAGTACCATCCCCAGCAACAAGGCGAGCCAGCGGCGAAAAACGACTCCGCCCAGGTCACCACGGCGGACAACGGAATCGCGCAGCGTCAGCATATTGGCGAGCCCAAGCCCGAAGACCCCACAGGCGAAGTACCCTATAACATAGGGGGCTATTGTCTGCGGCCCCTGGGATGCCTGGTCGGTGCGAGCGTCTATGCCCCAGAGGACCAGCAGGAGGACCAGCGCCACCAGGCCCACAGCGAATCTTCGGTACAGGCCCTCGAACAGGATGTTGTCACGCCCGATGCAGATACCCCTCCATACCAGGTATATGCTGAAGCCAACAGCGAACGCCAGAGCAGCCAGATTCCCCCGAGCGTAGGTCCCCCAGCCCGGGTCCCACACGGCGTACCCCCCACCCATATCGAGGCGAACCACGGCCAGCGCCAGGACGAGCAATATGGCGACCACGGAGATCCTGACGAGGTGCACCGGCCAGGCCCGCGACAGGAAGAACCGGCAGACCAGCTCAGATGCGGCCATGAGGAGTATGGCGCTTCCCAAAGCGAGTGGCGGCTCCGACCAAGGCACATTGCTCCAGGTAGACATCCAGACAAGCCACGCGTATGGCCAGAGCACCTCTATCACGACTGCAATGAGGGGCATCACCCCTCGCATGGCCGTTGCGGCGTGTCGCTGGATGTCAATCCGCATCGCCACCGCCCCCGCTCTGCACAGGTTGCCCTGCCAGGCCGGTCACCCCCGTTCTCCGCCCCCCTCCGTACTCGACCAGACGCAGCGACTCCATCTCTCGCCAGCGCGCCGCGTCCGGGACGTGGAAAACGGGGTATCCATATGCGCTCCCGGCCGGTCCCCTGCCCACCAGGACCAGCGCCACGCGGCGGCCGGCACGCCTGAACCTCCTGAGAGTGGACAGGAGAGGCTCAGTAGGCACCGCGGTGATCACCACCATTGTGCTCCCCCAGGGCAAGCCCCTTCCCTCGGAGCTCAGGAGCTCGTCCACAGGTAAGAAGGGCATCCCTTGCAGCATCGCCAGCGCCTCCAGGATGCGGAGCAACTGCTGGGGATGGTCGGAAGGCGCGATCCTAACGGTATGAGAGGCGCCATGGCGCGGCTCGTTGATACACAGGCCTACACGGTATCCGTTCTCCACCGCATAGCTCGCAATCGAGGCCGCCGCGATAGCCGCGGTCTCGAGGCTGCGCTCCACTATACCCCATCCCGGAGGCTCGTCGGTGCGCGCATCCAGGAACAGGACCATGTCGACCGTGGTGGAGGGATCGAACACCTTGCTCTGCAGCCTCCGAAGGCGGGCCGAGGCCTTCCAGTGGATGCGCTTCAGGGGGTCGCTGGCGACGTAGTCCCGCGTCCCCATCGCTCGAATAGGGTCTTCGAACAGGTGCCGCCTCACTCGCAGCTCCCCGAACGGGTCTCGCGACGGGATGCCAAGCCTCTCCAGCGGGATAATCCGGGGATACACGATCAGGCCGTTTCGCCCCTCGAAGGTCGATTGCCTGAAGAAGAAGCCAAACGGGTCCCCGGAACGGACCGTGACAGGGCCGAAAGTGAAGTACCCCCGCTTGAGGCAGTGAATCGGGAACCTGCGCCTCAACCGCCTGTACCACCCCAGCGACAGTGCGTTTGTCAACAGCGCCCTCGCCGGGCTCTCTGATGGCCGGATGTCGCCCTTGAGGAATGTGAGCTCTTCCGGCACCTCGTCCCGGACCTCTAGCCATGGCAGGGGCAGCAGTTTCCGGTTAGCTACCCCCATCTCCAGGACCACGGTGTCGCCGAAGAACGCGCGGCTCGCGCTAAGCCGCCGTGTCAGCGTCAGGCGTTCCAGCGCGTACCGGGCCCACAAACGGGCTACCCCGGACGTCAAGAGGAAAAACGAAGCGACGAGCAGCAGGGGCACCTGTCGCAGAATGATAGCTGCCAGAAACAGGACCGCCGTGATCAGAAGCCATGCCCCACCCAGCATAGGCAACCTCCGTCACTTCATCCGGCGCTGCTCTCTTGTTCAACGGGGACGGGCACCGATTCCAGCACCTCTTTCAGGATTTCGGCAGCGCTGCGGCCCCTCAGGTGCGTCTGGACGTGGGGTATGACACGGTGCTCCAGCACATACGGGACCAGATATTTCACGTCGTCAGGTATTACGTATGTCCGCCCCCTGACCGCTGCCAGGGCCTGCGCTGTCCGAAAGACCCCCTGCATAGCCCGCGGGCTTGCCCCGAGCTCCACCTGTGAGTGCTCCCGTGTCGCGTGGACCACCCGGATTATATACCGCCGCACGTCATCTCCTACCATCACCTTCCGACAGTCCCGCTGGAGCTCCACCAACCTGTCTCCAGCCACCACGGGGCTGAGCTCCTCGATTGGATTGCGCTTGGCGAACCTCTCCAGGATGAGCTCATCGTCCTTCTCCGTCGGATAGCCCACGCGGACCTTCATCAGGAACCTGTCCAGCTGCGCCTCGGGCAGCGGGAACGTCCCCTCCAGCTCGATAGGGTTCTGCGTGGCCAGAAGGAGGAATGGACGGGGTAGCAACTTGGTCTCGCCCTCAACCGAGACCTGTCGTTCCTCCATAGCCTCAAGCAGAGCGGACTGCGTGCGAGGCGTAGCCCGGTTTATCTCGTCTGCGAGGACTACCTGGGCGAATATCGGGCCGGCGCGGAACTCGAACTGGCTGGTCTGCTGATTGAATATGTATGTCCCGGTGACGTCCGAAGGGAGCAGATCAGGTGTGCACTGCAGCCTGCGGAAAGTGCACCCCAGGGAACGGGCGACGCAGCGGGCCAGCATCGTCTTCCCGATGCCTGGCACGTCCTCCAGCAGCACGTGCCCGTCGGACAGGATAGCCACGAGCACGAGCTCTATGACACCGCTCTTGCCCACTATTACCCGTTCAACGCTCTGCAGGAGCGCTCGTGCTGCGTCAACGACGCCTTCTAGACCGGGCTGGGTCATCCGCTTCGTCTCGTCCTTCACGTTATCTTTCATGCGACGTATCTCCAGACCATAGCTCAGTAAAACATCACCGCTCGCGACACAGATGACGGCCAGCCGCTGGCGCCGCCATCCACCTAGTGTGTTCGCTCAAGGCGTTCTTGTCCAGTCGTGGAGGCAATAAGCCCCAACTGGCCGAGGACCGATACCGCGTAGTAGGTGTATTCCAATGTTGCGATACCCACCAGCCTGGCACGGGCGAAGCCGCCGCCATGCCGCTGGCAATCCAGCACAAAAGATGCATCCTCTTCCCGGCTATCATTCACCTTACCCATAGTACGCCAGATACCCGTCAGGTAGAAGAGCTCTTCAAGGAAGTATACGCGGCCTCTCCGCCGAAGAGAGTACTCCACGGTCATCTGCGGGCTTTCCAGTGGCGCACCAAGGTGGGAAAGAATCCGAAGGGCGTAATAGGTTGTGACCAGAGACGATTGTCCGTAGCCGTATCCGCCGTCTTCGTTTCGAAGTGAGCGCACCACCCTAGCTATCTCCTCCTCGTCAAACGGCAGGCCCAGACTTGTGAATACTGACACAGCTTCGAACACCGGCTGGAGTTCCGAGACGACCTCCCAGTAGAGACCGTCCCTGCTGGATATGCTCGCACGAAAATCACTGGAAAGGGAAAAGCCGTCCGCGGAGTCCCGCAGGATTTCCGTATTGCCGCCAAGTTCCCTCAATATCTCCGAGCAAAGGTACAGGCCGTGGATACGCATCGCTGACTTTTCACCCGTATGCGACCGGACAAAGCGCTCCAAGCTCTCCGGGCGCTCCGGCCGCTGGCCGAGTACCTTCAGAGTCTTCACTGCAAAATAAGAGTCCAGAAGACTGCCAGGAGGTATCCGGGCAAAGAAGTAGCCGCCATCTGCTACACGACAGCTATACACGTAGCTCCGGATGGCGCGAACTAATCTCTCTCTTCGCCCTAACCCGCACTCTGTAAACACTATCTGCCCAGCACAAAAAAAGCTTCTACCGTTTTGCAGTAGAAGCTATCAGCCATAGAAGGCGGTTCGGACTCGCCAGGCGAGCTTCATCGCCGTAGCACCAATTCTAGTGGCGATGATAACCGAGTGTCAAGGCTCTGTAATCCCGTGTGGCAAAGGAAGGACGTAGACCAGCATATTGAAGGGGCGTCTTGAGTCGTGAAACGCTGGCTCAGCAAGAGACAACCGCCGAGCATGCCTCACCGTTGTTCAGATGCTTCCGGGGTCGTAGACTGTATATAGTTGTACCATCGCGCTCACATGGAATAGCAGATGTTTCGCATCCGCGGCGTATACGATGATGTCCTGCCTCATAACCGGGAGGCGATAGACCAGGTCGAGGATATCCTCCGCGTGCAGTTTCCCGGCCTCTCGGAAAAGGAGATAGAGGAGCTACGTGAGCAGCTACGCGACCCCCTGAAGTACCGTTTCCGCTCTATCCTCTTCGTGAACGAGGACTCCAGATGGCGTGTCCAGGGGTTCGCTCTGCTCTCCCACGCGCCCGACCTCGACTTCTGCTACCTTGACTACATATCGACAGTAAGGCGGAGGAGCAGCAGCGGGATAGGTGGGGCCCTCTACAGCCGTGTCAGGGAAGAAGCCCTCTCCATGAAGGCGGTCGGGCTCTTCTTCGAATGCCTCCCCGACGACCCGAAGCTGTGCCGCGACTCGCAGGTCCGCAGGCAGAATGCAGCTCGCTTGCGGTTCTACGAGAGGTACGGCGCACGGCCCATCATCAACACAGCCTATGAGACGCCGATAAGGCCGGGAGGGGACAACCCTCCCTACCTGGTGTTCGATAACCTTGGTCGCGAGAACGGCCTGAGACGGGGTGCGGCTCGCACCATAGTCCGCGCCATCCTCGAACGGAAGTACGGAGAACTGTGCCCGCCTGGCTACATAGATATGGTGGTCGAGTCTTTCAAAGATGACCCGGTGCGCCTCAGGGAGCCCAGGTATTCAAGGGAGGAGCCTCTGGTCATGGTATCCCGCTCTGTGCCTGTCGACAGGAGGATAGTCCTCGTGGTCAACGACCGGCACCTTGTGCACCACGTCCGGGAGCGGGGCTACGTGGAGGCCCCCGTAAGGGTGAGCACCATCCTTCGAGAGCTGGAACGTACGGAGCTGTTCCAGAGGGTCGCTCCCAAGCACTTCCCCGAGAGACATATCCTGGCGGTGCACGATGCCGGATATGTGGAGTACCTGAAACGGGTGTGCGAGACCCTGAAACCCGGGGAATCGGTGTATCCCTACGTTTTCCCTATGCGGAACAAGGCGCGCCCTCCCAAAGAGCTGACCGTACGCGCCGGGTACTACTGCATGGACACCTTCACCCCCATCAACCGCAACGCATACCTGGCGGCCAAGAGGGCCGTCGATTGCGCCTTGACCGCGGCTGACGAGCTCCTGGAAGGCACCCGGCTGGCCTACGCCCTGGTCCGGCCTCCAGGGCACCACGCCGAGCACCGTTCCTTCGGCGGGTTCTGCTATTTCAACTCTGCGGCGGTGGCGGCCCAGTACCTGAGCGCATACGGCAGGGTCGCCATCCTGGACATCGATTACCACCACGGGAACGGCCAACAGGACATCTTCTACCAGCGCTCAGATGTGTTGACGGCCTCGATACATGGGCATCCGAGCTTCGCATATCCGTACTTCAGCGGCTTCGAAGACGAGAGAGGCGTAGGGTCGGGCGAGGGCTACAACATTAACGTTCCACTGCCTGAGGAGGTCGATGGAGCACGCCACCGGGAGGCCCTGGCAAGGGTGCTGAGGCGCATAGCCAGGTTCCGGCCCCGGTTCCTGGTGGTGGCCCTGGGGCTGGATACCGCTGCGCGGGACCCAACGGGCACCTGGAGCCTGACGTCCAGCGACTTCGAGGCCAACGGCAGGATGATCGGCGGCCTCCATCTTCCCACCCTGGTCGTGCAGGAAGGCGGCTACAACAACCGGGTGCTGGGGGTCAACGCCCGCCACTTCTTTGCCGGCCTGTGGTCAGGCGCTTACGAAGGGTGAAGGCAGGGCTCACCTGAGATGCTTCTGGAACACCAGCTTGTCATCCCCCACCGCGTAGAAGTCCGGGATGCGGCAGACCATCTCATATCCCCGCGACCTGTAGAAACGGTGGGCATCCTCGTAGTCCGGCCTCGACGACGTCTCCACGAGAATAAGCCTGCCACGTGCTTCGGTGATCCTCCCCTCGGCGAGCGCGATCAGGTCTCTGCCCACTCCCCGGCCCTGGGCATCGGGGGCCACAGCGATCCAGTAGATGTCCCACGTGCCATCGGTGAGGGGGGTAGGGCCGTAGCATATGTAGCCCACCACCCGGGACGCAACCTCGGCAACGAAGGCGCGGTACCCGGAACGCTGGGGGTCGGCCAGGTAGCCGTCGCACACCTCCATCGCCACGTCAACCTCGAAGGGCTGGAACTGAGGTATCCGCCTCAGGATCTCCTCTACAGCGGGCCTATCCTCCCGGCAACAGGGCCGGATCAGGGGCTTCAAACTCCTTCCCTTCAAGGGCCAGCTCGACGATCCTCTCAATGAACTGCTCATAGCTCATACCTGCGGCCTTCGCCTGGATAGCGGCTCCAGCATCGGGCGATATGTCGGGATTGGGGTTGACCTCCAGCACATTGAACACACCCTCCTCATCCAGCCTCAAGTCCACGCGGGCGTACCCCTGGCACCCCAGCGCCTTGAACGCCCTGCACACCGTTTCCACGACCTGCCGCCGCTGTTCGAGGGTCAACCCGGCAGGACAGGCCGGCACGCTGCCCCGGAAATAGGGATCGCTGGGGTCCCACTTGGAGCCGTAGGTGAGCAGCCGTGGCTTCCCTGGCGGCAGGTCATAGAGTATCTCCGACACGGGCAGCACCTCCGGGCAGTCGTTCCCCATCACCGTGACGTTGAACTCCCGTCCGTCGATGAACTCCTCCACAAGGGCGCTCCCCCCGAAAAGCCTGCTCACCCTGCCGACCTGCCTCGCCAGCGCCGCGCTGTCATGGACTACGCTCTTCTCCGAGAGCCCGTGGCTGGCATCTTCTCCCCCCGGTTTCACGATGCAGGGAAAGCTCAGGTCAAAGGAGTGGAGGTTGTAGAGGCTCATCACCCTGGCCCTGGGGGTCTCAACTCCGGCCCTGCGCAAAGCCTCCTTTGCCCTGAGCTTGTCCAGGCAGAGCGCCAGGGCGGCAGGCGGGTTACCGGTGTAGGGTATTCCACGGGAAGCGAGCATGCCGGCGACCTCTGGCTCCGTCTTCGGCTGCCCGTCGAAGCCCTCGAACAGGTT
>Ga0172364_10004867_pt1 | contig 10680 bp, 21 predicted proteins | sample LakKivSesite10cm_FD_114545 | JGI IMG/M metagenome (GOLD analysis project Ga0172364, IMG submission 114545) | Sediment microbial communities from Lake Kivu, Rwanda - Sediment site 10cm | ecosystem: Environmental > Aquatic > Freshwater > Lake > Sediment | place: Rwanda: Western Province, Lake... | reverse complement strand
TTCTGTTTCTTAGAGTATTAAACAGTGAACTGTAATAGTTCTGTTCGGAATAGTCTGAAGAAAGAAAAACTCTAAAGATTTGTTTGAATTTTGAAGTTTCAAAATTCAAACAAACAAGGTGGGACATCATCTTGAGGATTAGACTAAGTAAGACAAATTTTTTCTTTGAAAAATTTTGCATTAGTTGTTTGACTCCTAGAATCCCCTAGCTTTAGCTACGGGGAGTATGTCAAATCCGTTACGTTCCAGATTTTTCTTTATTTCTTCAAGTGTTTTCATTCCACCGACTGTGATTGTGTTCCTGAAATTATCAGAATGAAGCAATTGAACTTCCCACACATCATCTTCTATTGGAGAGGGTGTGGGTTGTTCTACTACCGGAGACTTTTGTTCTGTTTTGGAACAGAAAATTCTTTGAAGGATATTCATCGCTTCGCCTTTGGAATCTTTCCCTTATTCTGAATCCAATCCTCTAGGTCTTCCACCGTCATCCAACCGTAATCGTTACGATCTTGTTCCATTGGATTGAGCCAAAAGATAACTGAATAAGCAGATTTTACATCCTTGAAATCCTTTGCCCATTTTGGAGAAAGAGCAAACCATTTCTTTCCCGCTTCTCTCAGTTTCTTTTCGATTCCGGTAGCTTCTGCTTCTTCTTTCAGTTTTTGCATATCCTCATAGTGATCTTTCCACTTTTTGATTACCTCTTGAGGAAGATGACTGTAAATGGCGATACAGGGTCCAGCATTTTGGAAAACTCCACCGCCACCAAGCCAAATGGCAATATCGCCCGTTTTGAACGCTTCGTAGATTTGACGAAGCCATTCAATTTGAAGGCCATTTTTATCCTGACGTTCAACCATGATTCCAAAAGACTTTGAATCCCAAGCGGTTGCTAGGGTCTCCGATGACGCTTGATCGTCCCAATTTTTAGAGAGATATAGTTCTCTAAACCTATTTTTCACATGATCTTTGAGTTGTTTTGCAGTCATAGGTTCTTTAAGTTTTTCAAAGAATTTTTTACTGCAATAATCATCATAAAGTAGTACGGCAACCTCTTCATCCTTTGAAACTGCGAAAATCACGCCTTCCACACATCCATAACGTCCGATTTTCGCTTCCCCACAAGAATTGCCAATTTTGTGGGTGATTTTGTCACGCTTGAAAAACGTGTCAATTTCCTGAATTCCCCATTCATGCTTTGAGCAAAAATCAGCACCAAGATTAACGCCAAGAAACGTTCCATACTTCTTACGTTTCTTAGGGTCACGCTCAGTTGTATTCAAATCAGAAGTGAAGAGAAATTCGTTGTCATGTCCACGACGCATTTTCAAGTTTCCTTATCGTGTTATCGTTCATGGATTTTGATTGGAGCCGTTCGAACTTCCTGTGTGCCACTCTGACGGTGAAGTTCATAGTCTTCCGCACCGTCAGGGTTCTAAAACGTGGATCAAGGGTTCACAGGATACGTCCCGTTGCCTAACGCTGAACGGCGTTAATTGGTGATCCGGGCCGGATTTGAACCGGCGACCCTCACATTAAAAGTGTGATGCTGCTACCAACTGAGCTACCGGACCATTTAATTGTCGCGAATGTTTGTTGTGTACCTCCACCTAAATATCATCGTCCTCTGCGATTGCCGCTTTTGGTTCATCTACATCCAAATCGGAACCATCATTTGTAAATTCAGGTCTTGTTTTACGATTCGGAAAGCGACTCCGATATCGCAACCAAAAGCCGTCAATTTTTGTGCTTCCAGAACCAAAGGAAAATCGGGGATCATTTTGTCGCTCATTAGTTTTCTCCTAATGTTTCAGTATACCAGATATGTACCATCTTCCGCTTCAAGCTGATCATTTTTCGTTGCATACTTTATGTTTAGTTCTGCAACTGCGGTTTTGATCTGTTCAAAGTTCTCTTTTGAACAGAAAAGAACGTTATCATCGCCATTTTTTTCTGAACCACGGGCGTAGAGAATAATATCTCCATTGCTGTATGTGAATAGCTCTGGACATCTATCCTGTTCTATGTGTACCAAATGAAAATGAAAAGCATTTGCTTTAAGATCAACTGTTTGCTTAACAATTTTGAAAGCAACCAGATTACAAGCTTTCCCAAAAGCAGTAAGGTTTTGTGCTTGCAAAACAAGGACGGCATCGGCAATCGAGACATTCATTTCTTTTCTCCTATTGCTCAAACTGATCTTTCACGCTATCCCAAAAATGATATCTTGAATTCGGCCACACTCCATTTAGAGCGAGCATGACATCTGAAATAGCGTCTTTGTATCCACCGGCATATCCTTCAGAAGCCAAACCGCGAGCGTAAATCCCACCACCAGAAACACCTTGAGCGCAAGAAGAAATTTCCTTGTCTACTTCGGCTTGGACTTTTTGGAGCAATGCCATTGTTTTCTTTTTGTTCATTTTGGATGGTTATTTCCTTATAGTCCCACCGATGTCAACCACTTTTCCGCTTCCACTACAGCAAGAGTTTTAGAATCATAGGTCTCGGTTCCTGTAGAAACCAATTTATCTTTCCTCCAATCGAATTTATCAAGTGTAGCGAAACTCCCATAGTCAGAAATGAAAACCCAACAATTCCCAAGACCAAATTTCCCACAATGGGTAACACCATGATAAGGTTCGGTCCAAAAGAACTTACCATTTCTTCGGGTATCTGTATGAAGTTCTTGGTTCATATTGTTTAAGAAAGGAACCGTCCAAGTCGATGTGGGGTCAGCTATTGAACCATTCCACTGTTTTAACCGTCTCCGGGCTGTATGGGGCTTGAGCCGATTCCTTTCTATGTCACCACTATAGCGCGTGGAGTGCGGTTTGTCAAGCGGTGTGGAACAATTTTTCTTGAATTAACAAAAAGCACAAATACAGAAATTTGTGGAATCAAAATGGAAACCACAACGTTTCAGATAATCCACGTCTTCTTGAGTGATATCGTCTGGTAGTTCATAGGAGCTAGCCAAATAAACAATATCGTGATCCGCAGAAAAATCCATATTTTTCTTGTTAAGTAATTTATACAATTTCATGAGGCCACAAATGAAACTATCAGGATGCAACTGTTGTTCGATAGGGATATCCTCAAATTTGTAGTAAACGTCTGATTTTTCAAACATCTTATGAAGTTTTTCTGAATCCATGTCAGTTCCCTTTCTTCTTCAATTCCTCTTCATACATTGCTCTGACTTTATCGATATGAGCCTGTTCTTGAGGCTTTCCGCAGGTATTCAATTTGAGGAAAAGCTGATAGACTTTCAATGGAGTCATATCTCTAACCTCTCCCCATGAAACGTTATAACTGTCGAAAAAGCTCCTGTCGCCGGGATGCAACTGAGAGAACTTTTTCCCTCTGTAGGTGAAGCGGTCTTCCACGAAATCAATGATGGTGAGCAATCTTTGTTTGCCATCAACGATTTCGTAGTCCTTTTCTTTCTCTTTATATTCCCTATGCAGAAGGACAAAAGTTCCGATTGAAATGTTATTAAAGATCGAATTGATCAAATCCACTCTCTGTTCAGGAGTCCAGACATTTCCTCTTTGGTATGGAGTTTCTGTTTCAATACCAAAGTGGAAATAAGTGAGAACGAGTCCATCCAAATCTCTTTGGTTGAAACTTACTCTTACATCATCCTCATCTTTGATATGAATCATGGGAGTGTCTTTAATGAGGACTCCATTATCGACAATGGGATACAAATCTACCCATGATCTATAGGTTTCGTTATAGACACCACTATCTTCTTTGGCGTATTTGATCTTATAGATTTTTCCATTGTCTAGGACTTCGGTAACGATGACATTGCACCAATTCCCGAAAGTCACATGTTGTCCCACTTCAAAGAAACGAGTGGGGTTGCCGCAGAAATACTCTCTCATTTCCCGCAACTGGAATTCCAACTGTCGCTTGTGATGTTCAATGGGATCAATAACTACTTTGTTCTTGCGCATGGGAGGTTTCCTTTTTCAATAGGAACAGTAAAGGACATTCCAAATACCAAAGTTTTCTTCTTTCCAAAGGTCTGTACCTTTGAACATTTCTTTCAACTTTTCTTGTTGTTAAATAAAGCGAATATTTCCAATTGCACTTTTTGCTCTTTCCCCATTTCCATCTTCTGATTCTTTCATAAATCTACATTTTGGCGGTTGTGGTTTTTCTACAGTAGTTTGACCTTCCGCTTCTTTCAATTTCTTTTCAAGCCGCAAAACGTGCAAGCGAACGTCTTCCAGTTCTTTTTCAAGAACTAGACGATGGAATTTCTCCGTATGAACGGAAACGGTCATTGTGTAGAAAGGGTCTTTATTGCTGAAATTGTGAATCATCATTTCGGGAATCTTTTCGAGTTGCTTTTCGAATTCTTCCCGAAGACATTGAATCAGCGCCCAACGATTTTTCTGTCCGACGTTTAGCATGTGAGTTTTCCTTGTTTCTGCAAGAATTCCACCGGGTTGAGTAAGTCGATCAAGGAACTGTTGGAGTGTATCAAGACTCATAATCTTTATCCGCATCTGTCTTTGTAATCTTCGTCGTAAATCTGTCTTTGTAATCTTCGTCGTAAAGATGTCTTTCTTTCCAGATTGCTTCTCGTTGTGCTTCTATGATTTTTTCCAAATCTCTAATCAAATCGAGTTTGGAATAGTCTTTTGCAACCCAAGTATTCGCAAGAATCCCATCGGGTTGATTCCTGAGTCGGTCAATGATCTGTTGGAGATCGTTATCGGTATAAAATCGTTTTAGAGGTTTATCCATTTCGGTGGACCTATTTTAAAGTTGATTTCTTTAGGAATAGAAGACTGTTCTACTTTTGTTATCATTCCATCGTCCAAATCGTTTTCATCAAACTCAGAGGGATTCTCTGCCCACAAAAGCAAATCGTTCATCTCAGGAAACAAAAGGTAGAAAATGTAAGCCAGTTCTTCCGGCACCCCAATCTTTTTGCAAGCTTCTGCCGCGCTTTCGTATTCGTCCTTTTTGTATTTTCCCCAACCTTTTCCGTCAGATTCCCATGATTCCTCATGGATTTTTGATATCAAGGGGATAACTTCGCGAAATTGTTCTACGATTTTAGGATATTTCTTCACGAATTTTCCACCTTTCTGAACCACACCGTTGCTTTCGTCTCTTTTCGAATCATCTTGAACGCCGTGTATCCCGGCAGAGAGATGTTTGCCGCAAAGGTAGTAAAACCCTGATACGGATCAACCACGAAATTCAGCTTTTTGATCTTCTCAGACTTCTTAGTTGGCATGGTCTGTTCTCCTACCACCACTATAGCACAAGTTGAGAGGTTGTCAAGCTGTCCAGAGGATTTTTTATCAAAGATAAGAGTTGTTTTTCGGATTCATTCTCGTTGGCACAACGGCTCTTCGGATTATGGTCATGCTTTTAACAAAATCGCCATCTTCTTCAGGATGAACTATTCTTCCCCCAATAGTTTCAAGGACTTTTTGTTCTACACTAAGTTCTTCATTGGTTGCGTTGACCAAATCAAGAGCTGTTTCTTTTGAGCGAAAACAGAATATCTTTCCGATCTTTGGAACGGTGGTTTTCCCCTTAGTATAGGAAAGACAATACTTCCCAAGAGCATCACCCATCCATGACTTTCTCTGATATGTAACTTTCCAGACTTCGGTTCGTTTACTCATTTTGATCATTTCTCCGTTGAACTACAAAGCCTTCCTTTTTAGAAAGGATTCCATCGATTTCAGTCCACGAATAAGGCCAAAAATCATGACCGTCTACCCCAACATCCATACATCGAGCGCGGGATAGAATGAGTTTAATTGCTCTTCCATATTCATCATCGAAAGTCCCCAATCGATTGTGGGAATGACCAAACAAATGATATGACCCATAATGAGACTGTTCCCAAACAAGATGGGCACAATGAGTCATAACCACAGTCTTGTTTTCAATGGAAATCACTCTTTTGGGGAAAACGGTTGTGAATAGATTTTGATCTCTGGTGATCTGTTTATCGTGAGAACCAAGAATGAAATGAACGTTCTTGCAATGAATCAACATTCTATATGGCACAGGATTCCCAAAACAAAAATCCCCAAGAATAAAAAGAGTGTCGTTTTCTGCAACAACATCATTTATTTTCTTGAGAATGGTTTCGTCATGTTCTTTGATATTAGCAAAAGGCCGATTACAGTAACGAATGATGTTTGCATGGCCCAAATGGAAATCAGCACTGAAATAATTCATGTTAGAAAAGCTCCTCTTGACATTCTCCACACACATCGTTTTCGATTTCATCACACGCAAAAATGGGATTCGGCCCTACTCCCGAACAGTTCTCGGAACATAGACCGTTTTCGTCCTTTTTTTTAGTCAAATCACTGTGAGAGAGCCATTTTTTATACGAAGTGCTCCCCAACGTTCTTTCGTATCTTTCTTCGTACAATATGCTTTCCCGTCTTTCAGGATAAGAGTGGGAGTCATTCCATCCTCAGATCGGAAATCTCCCGCAGTTTCATGTTGGGCGCATTCACCTTGATTGGGACATGTTTCTTTGCAAAAGACAGAGGCAGGTGTGATTTCAGCCTTAATTTCTTTGAGAGATTGGAACTTTTCTTCCAACTTTTTCCTTTCTGCAATAGCTTGATCGAGAGCTTTGTCAAGTTTTTGATATAGAGGACTCTTTTTATACAGCATTCCCCCATTTGGACTCAATACGTTGATCATTGAAGTTCTGACAAGAATCAATTCTTCTCTTGAGAAATTAACCAGAACATCAATTCTTCCTTTTGTTTTTTCAGCAATGATTTCTTTAATAGTAGGATGAACCGCAACTTCTCCCTTTTCTTCTTTTTTTATTTTTTCGATTTGAGTTTCTCGATATTCCAGTTCGACCTTGACTCGTTGTGCCCAATCATCCATCATAACGCCAACGAAAGAAGAAGGTGTATTTTTGCCCCAACCGTCACGTTTGAGAGATTCCCAAATAACCTCAAGTTGTTCAGTTGTTGCGGACAAAACATGATCTTCCATTCTCTTCCATCCCTCTTTTTCCATTAGAGCGTCAATGGTATCTTCAGGCTCGATTTCAGCATTGCAGTTTGGACATTTATCATTACACGCACAACTCCACCAATCATCCCAAGCAATTCGACATTTGGGACAACGATAGTAGTTGTGAAAATCACAAGGCTTGCCATCTGAATCATGTTTCAGTTCATGGCAAAACCTTGGATAATTTTCTGGACCTCCAAGATCATCGACTTCATCATTGTCACACTCCGAACCAAGACCTTCCCCTTGTCCAATATCGAAGACCTCATCATCTTCACACTTTGAAGTGGGAGGTTCTTTTTCAGACTTATAAGGTTCTTTTTGCAGGAATTTCTTCCATGGTGCAGAATGACCACAGGAACAATGAACAATCATATCATCGCTCATTTGAGTCCCGTAGTCTATCTGAATAATACCTTTCCCTAAACATGGCTTAAATCCACCTACGATGGAAGTGATTCTATAGACGGTTGCAATTTCCGCACGGAGGGAATCCAAACCTTCTCCGCAATTTGGGCAACGCGGGGTGATAATCGTACCAGAACTTTTCTTTGACATTTTCGTTTCCTTTTACCAGTTGCCTACCGCTTTAGCATTTTCGGTTGCCCACTTGTTTCCGGCACAATAAGAACGAACAGCGGCCCGATGGTCGCGAGTGGCGCGGTACGTTTCCTTATATCGCTTATCACGTTCATACGTACTGGTGCCTGAATTGTCGATTCGCTTTTCCTTGTCGATATCTTCTTTGTCGATGTCTTTTGACATTTCGATTCTCCTTTTTAGAGTGCCAACACCTTCACTTCTGAATCAAGAAACTCTTTCTCGCTTTTATCGTTCTCCCCAAGAAAATATGGACCATTCGAAGTAAACGAATGACAGTCAAACAAAGTCATTACTTTTCCCTTTGGATTGAGAGAGCAAAGATAGACTGGAACTTGTTCCAGATCGAATTCGGTAACGTCTTTGAGGAAAATGAATTTGTCACCATGTTTCAACTCTCTGAGTTTTTTCATTTTGATCTCCTAAATTCCATACACCACATTTAGAGCTTTACGACAGGTCTTTGACGTTTTTGCATGACGAAGCACATATTCAATTGCTTCGTTATCATCATCAAAGATTTCCTGTTCGTCCTCACGTTCAATTTCCAATTTTCGGGAACCAATATCTATCCGAAAAAGGTTCCATCCCATGCGAGAAGCGATTGCGGTATCTTTGGCAGTCCAAATCTTTTTCATTGTTCTTCTCCTATCATACTACCAATATAGCACACCTACTGAAGTTGTCAAGCGCTACAGGAAAGAAAGTTATCGCTCTGGTTGTGACGGTAACCATACATATTGCTTCCCACATTTGTCACATTTTAACTTTCTTCTCCCCAAACTCAAATCCAACAAAGAAGTCTCGATTGGAAGAAGAATTCCCCCAATGTAATTCTTCCCGTCGCACAAACAACGGAATTCTCTTGCATCAAAAAACTTGGGTTTTTGTAGAAATTTCATAGTGTTAAATTTGAACGCTCATGGCTTCGATTCTTACGGGGGAGTTATTTCCCGCCTGAGTAGTGACCGTTCACTTTTGCTACACCAGTGAGACTTGCAATGAACGTTGTTTTTACAGGGGAAATCCATTGCAAGCCGCTCAAAGCCTTCACGGTTCAGACGAATTTCCCAAACCGCTTTCGCGGGGAGCGCATCCTTTTGTTTTAGGTCAAGATATCCTTGATTTGTTCCCACTCATATCGTTCATCATTGATTATGATCGGAAGTTCGTTTTCAGCTACGAAATCAAGCATATCCGAAATGGGATCATGAATGGTATGCCCTTGCGCTACCATCGTAAGAACATCCAAATCGTTTTCGGGAATCGTTTCCCATGTGTTGTCATAATGACAACCTTCATTATCGTAAATGCGGAATCCCTTTGTGACAGTGCCTTGCGGGATGTTCTTGAACTCTGTTGTTTGGATGCACACCTGATTCATTTTCTGACCTCCTTTTAGTTCATTTCCTCTTTAGATATCACATTCACAGGATAAACGCCATCCAATATTTTCCATTCTCCCAAATGTGGTTTAGGATATTCAATGATTTCGGCAATCAAAAATATCCATTCACCTTTGTAAAAAATGTTCATACTAAAAACTCTTGTCATGACTTTTTCTTCTTCTCCCCGAACAACTACAAGTTGTTTTTCTTCAGGAAGTTTGGGTTTAGTATAGGAGTGACAACAAAAAATTGCACCGTCTGCATTTACCATTTCAACAAACATTGGAAGTTCTTCCAACACTTTATCGGCAGGAATTCCAAATGTTAGAGTGGAACTTGTTTTCCCGTTTCTGACTACAAAAACAGCATCGGGAAGTTTTCCTTCCCATTTTTCATAATAATTACTGGCTTCTTTCGACAATTCATCGATGATCTGTTCGATTTCCATGTTAGTTTTCCTTTGCGTTGATCAGATTTCCCATTGGTATTTTTCTAATTGTCTTTAGTTATGATTCTTGTTATTGCCATTATGTTGTTTCGGGTTTTGCGCAAACAGGTTCAGCACCATCAAAGATAACTTCCACTCGGTTAGTTACCTTAGAGAAAGGTGGCATATCCAGAATACAAAAATCGGTTCTTTCGTATTCCAAATTCGGATTCTTCCTAGCCGCGTGCTTTGGAGGAAGTTTGTCGATTTCGTCTGAAGTGAATTTTCTGGTAGTCACTCGTCTCTGGACAAAAGTTCCACGCTTGAAATGCGAATCGTAATCGTTGAAATTAACCCCCTTCTTGAAAAGCATTTCCTGCATTTCAGAAGAGTGCTTTCCATGCAGTTCTTTGGCAGAATAATAATGTCTTGCCGCCATGCTTACAGCATTTTTCGTTGCGTCAAGTTCCCTGAACAAAATGGCATTTGCCGCTTCTTCTTTATTCGGAACGTTCCAGACGCGACAATCGAATACTGGAAGTTCATTGGCCTTTTCCGGCATGTAGATACTGACTAAACGATTGAATTTGGCTGTTGCCAATGAGGCAAGAACAGAAACGAGTTTCTGGATTCTTCCATCAAAGTACACCTGGCTTTTCAGCGTATCGCTATAGAGAATCAAACTGATTTCATCTGATTCGGTATAGCCAATACAAGCATTTGTTTCTTTGACGAGAAACATCGTGGTTTCAATCATCATCGAAGCCATGCGTTCATCAAAAGGACGATTCATGTCTCGGGTGAATGCGCTAAAGCATTTTCCGTCCAAACGAACACAAATAGGCAAAAGAGGAATCAAATGCCGCTGCGCTTCAATCGCTTCGTAAAGTTTCATTCGTGTGTCGATTGATTCGGAAGTCATGTTGACCTCAATTCATAGAAGGATTGAAAGGTTGGGTTTCAACGGGAGAATTTTCGAGGGTTTCCCATTCTCCCAAATGAGCGTTGGGTTGCTCAACGATTTTTGCCATTCGGAAATACCACTTCCTGAGTTTGACGCACTCCCCGTGGCTAAAGCCAGGGGATTCTAAGCTTCAAACAGCAACAGCAAATTCAGGCAATGCCTGAATTTGTCTTACATCACCTAAGCTTTCAGATAACGCCCTACCTGATTTCGGAAAAGCTATAGCTTTTCCGATATTAAATATGTTCTTTGCAGCATTCAAATCA
>Ga0172364_10004866_pt1 | contig 10680 bp, 9 predicted proteins | sample LakKivSesite10cm_FD_114545 | JGI IMG/M metagenome (GOLD analysis project Ga0172364, IMG submission 114545) | Sediment microbial communities from Lake Kivu, Rwanda - Sediment site 10cm | ecosystem: Environmental > Aquatic > Freshwater > Lake > Sediment | place: Rwanda: Western Province, Lake Kivu... | reverse complement strand
GGTGGTCTACGGGCTCATCCACTCGCTCACCCATCAGGTAAACGTTGAGCTTACGACCACGCAGGCTGTGCAAGTACTGCTCACTGGTATTTATCCGTTCTTCTTTCATCAGCTACCTCCAAGACGGGAATACATCCTGACCCTGGTATTTCGGGGCGGTTCATACTCGCTCATTTTTCGGGTGCACGAGGCAAATATCCGCTATGATCAATCACTTCCAGAAGGCGTAATTATAAAAATTATAAAACAGTCTTACCAGATTCTAAATGGCCGTTCTGCACCTTTGCTGAAATTGTAACTTCATAATACCAAGGATGATGCCCAAGATTACAAGTGCCCATAACAAGCTGTTCAAAAATAGAATAAAAATGACAGAGTAAGCGGGCAGGACTTCAGCTAGAAATTCTGAGCGACCCAAGAGAATCACCAACGGCCACTGGAAAAGCTGGCTGAGGCGATAAACTATCTCTCCAACCAATGAGAGAGGTTGATCAACAGCCGCGCTACCCATCACCAATGAAAAACTCAGCATAAATAGCAGCCCGGTAAGCAACATATGCAGCACGGTAACAATAAGTGCAAACAGAACCTTCGCGCTGCCCTTTCGAAAAAGCGGAGGCTGATCATCCAGGCTAAGGTTCGGTGAGGATTTCAACCCGGCCCCGATTCTATTTTCGGTGGAAACCAAGCCAGCAATTTATAACCGCGCTCATTGCGGAAACCCAACTTGCGGGCAATCTTGAGCGAGCCTATGTTCAGCTTCACGCAATCCCAGTAGGTGGAAACAGCCAGCTCATCGCACCAACTGAGCAGGTGGGCGGTGACCAGGGTGCCAAAGCCCCAACCATGGCGATATGCCGGCTCCACCACCACACCAAGCTCGCGTATGCCGCCCACGTCCATGTCGGCGCCGGCCTCGCACACGAATTCATCGCCGCGCAAGAGGCACACATCCAGGCCGGTCTCCAGGCGGCGGTCGAGGTCACCATAGCGGTGCAGGGTCTCGTCAAGGCGGGGGCTCTTTTCGAGAAGGTCGCGGCCCATGCGGAAAACCTGATAACCGGCGGGCAGCTCCAAGAAGGGAGACAGGTCACTGCCATGGGCAGGGCGCTCCAGCTCAACGCACTCTGCGCCGGCATCGGGGTCGGCAGGGAAATCTGCCACGCCGGGGTCGCCATCCCTGAATGACAGCGCCACGACCGAGTTTTGCCTGAGCATAGCCACCATACCTGCCACCACCTGCCAATCGGTAACGCCCCCGCGGTAGAGGGTGCCGTCGTCCTGCTCCCACACCAGGCTCATTTTAGGCTGCGGCAGGTCATCCACGAAGATGCGCCCGGCGTTTCCACCCCCCAGCACCGATAGGCAGCGCACGCCAGTGGGCATATCCATGCGAAATAATGCCCTTATGGCGGGTGAGACCTGGGCTGGTTGAATTTCAATCACGGGCGATCTCCAGGCATGTAATTCCTTTATTGTAGCCCATCTCTTCTTTTATGATGTAGTAAATCACCACACCCCCACCCCTTTTTCGCCTCCCCCGCGTGCGGGGTAGGGGAAATCTTTCGAAAAACAGGCTGCACAGGGGCAATTCAACCTGTGCAGCCTGTTTTTCGAGATCTTATCAACAAAATGTCATGAAGAATAGGAGCGGTGTGCTGTGCCAGGTTGAGGATAGCCTGCCAGCCAGCCACGAAGCTCAGAATGACACGGTGGCTATGCCGGCTGCGCTACCTGGGGAAAAAAGCTGATATCACCAGACCTAGACCACCGATAATGAGCACTACTGGCCAGTACATACCCAGGGCCAGGTTAAACAGGAAGATGAAGGCGATGACGGTGAGCAACACCCCCAATACGAATGAGCTGGTTGACCCACGGGTAAGCCTGCCATTTTCCCGGTAAATATACCAAGCGCCGGCGAACAACCAGAAGGCTGGAATCAGGATGAACAGGGCCCACCAGTTCACCAGGATGTTATAACCCAAATTTTGCAGCAAGAAAATCAACCCCAGGATAACCAGGATCAAGCCCCAAAACCAGCCAGATCCACGCCTGGCCAATCGCTGGCGGCGCTCTTCACGGCGCGCCATGCGCTCTTCATATCGCAGCTCACGCCAGTCTTTTTGGGGAGGCGGGGCAGCTTCAGGGTTGGGATTTTGGGATTGATCAGTCATACCATTCCTCCTATAGAAATCTGATGCTTGCATGCTCTCAAAATAACAGGTTAATTAAACCACAAATTATCTGGTTTTTGTTTATTTCACCACGCAGGAGCCTTTCAAAGGCATCTGCAAAGGTATTTACGTTTAATATCATGGTGAAATAAAAATTAAAGATGGGATGCCATCCCATCTAAGGCTGAGAGGACAGGAGAGCCGGTCCAAGCTGCTTCAGCCGCACAGATCGCTGGTTCCCCCATATACCAGGGGGATGGCCCCCAAAGAACTGCGAGGGCAGGCTCCCGAGCAGCGGGGGAAAAGAACACACTAGGACCTAGCCAACCTGGTAACGGAAGCGCGGGACAGCGATGAGAAACAACACGATGGTCATACCCAAGAGGACGCCCAGGGGTAACAGGATGTTCACCAGGTGCGCCTGGTGATAGGTGAGGGCGGTGAAGCCATCCATGGCCCAGGCGATGGGCGAGATATGCCCAAAAACCTGCATGAATTTGGGCGAGATGTCCATTGGCCACCAGGCGCCGCCGATGGGCGCCAGGGTGAGGGTGAGCAGCAGCCCAAATCCGCTGGCCTGCTCGGGATTTTTCAGACCCGAGCCAACAGCGAACGAGAGGGCGGTGATACATAGGGTGTAGACGATGACCAGCAGGATGAGTGCCGGAATGTCTTCGCCAAAGCTCATCCCCAGGATGCCTCCCACGATGAAGACCACGGCGAACTGGATGAGCCCGAGGCAGAAGCGGGCCAGGATTTTGCCCGCTAAGAGGGTGCTGCGTGAGAGGGGCATCATGGCAAGGCGCGGCAGGGTCCATTGCTGGCGCTCGATAATCAGGGCAGACATGCCACCAAAAATGGTCATCAGCACGAACATGCTGCCCATACCCGGCACCGATTGGCCCAATCCATATTGCAGGCTGGCCCCCACCGATTGGGGCTGGCTGGAAGCAGATAGGGAAAAGTCTATGGTGATGGGATTTTGCTTTTGCAGGTCGAGGGCGCGCTGGTAGAGAGCGCTGGAAAGCTGCTGACCCTGGGCACTGGTCATGGAGGTGCCCTGTAATTTGTCGATCTCTGCCACACCGATGCGAGCTGCCACAGCAGCCGTGTTTACCTGAGATACGGCGGCCTGAACGGCTTCGAGGGCTGATTGCGAGGTGCCAAAGCTGCTGGTGCTGCGGTAGGTGAGGCTGACCGGCTGTTGAGCGGCCATATCAGCGCCAAAGCCGGAGGGAATTTCCAGCAAGGCGAGCGAATCGGAGTTGGCTACGCGATCGAGCGACTGGTTTTCGGTGAGTGAGCTGGAGGCACCTAATCCGCAGATATCCTGGGCGTTATTATCCATGGGGCATAGCGTGAGCCCAGGATTGGCCTGGCGCACGGCGTCTAAAAACTGGGACGAAGCCTGGGATTGGTCCAGGTCGATCACATCCAGGCGACGGATAGCCACACCGCCAAATGCGCCACCATTCACCAGGGCGATGATCACCGTCATCACCGAGGGCACCAGCAACAAGCTGGGCAGGTTGGAACGGTTGGTGAGGAAAATGCGTAAATCTTGACGGATGATAGCCCATATTTTTGACATCACGCACCTCAGGCTTCAAACTTGCGGTTGAAGAGCAGCAAGCCGATGATAAATAACACGGCACCCTCCACACAGAGGACGCCGATGTTCAGGAAAATATCGCCGCGACCGGCCGCCAGGGTATCAAAAGCATCACGACCCCAGTAGATCAGCGAGAACTGGGAGACCGAACGGGGTAATTGGAAGCCGAAGGCCCCCCCCAGCACCCCCAGGCCGATGTTCAGCACCGAGCCCACGATTTCAGCCTGCTCGACGCCCTTGAGCACACCTGCCAGGAACATCCCCAGCCCTGAAGAGGCTATGGCAACGGCCACCAGCAGCAGGACAAGCCCACCGATGTTGTTGCCCCAGATGAACACCGCCCGACCCTCGATCAGGCTGCCCACCAGGGTGAGAGCCAGAATGAGCACCACCAGCTGGAATATCACGCTGACGAATACCCCCACCAGCTTGCCACCCAGGATGGTGGAGGGTGAGGTGGGCGATGCCAGGATGCGCTGCAGTGTGCCGTTGCGGCGCTCCTCGTACATACTGAGCACGCCGAACTGCCCGGTGAAGAGGGCGAAGAACAGCGCCTGGGCCGAGCCGAAGGTGACCAGCAATATGCCCGCCGAACTGGTTTGAACAGCCTGAAGGGGTACTTGAGACAGGCTGACCAGGTTGCTGCCGGGAGCAAAGGCACACACGAACAGGTTGGAGGCATCCTGCTGGGTAATATTCGATAGCAAGGCAGGCTGCCGGGCAACAATCTCGCCCAGGGTGGCCCCGATGGCAATATTACCGCTGACCATCTGGGCGGTGATCGAATCAACCACGCTGCGCACGATGCCCGCCGAAAGACTGTTACCCGCATTGCCATACACGGTTACGCTGGATGTGGAGGGCGCCTGCTGGGGGTTGGAGAGGCTGGTGAGGGCAGTGGAGAAACCAGGCGGGATGATCACCACGGCGGTATACAAGCCCTTATCTACAGCTGCCCTGGCGGATTGCTCAAGGTAGGCAGGGCTGCCGGTGGAAGCAGCAGGGGGACTGATTTTACCTTCCTGAACAAGCCCTTGGGCTACCGATTGGTCGAAATTGATACCATGGATCAGCTCAGACAGGCTGTCACCGGAGACTGCAGAGCTGGAGGAGCCACTGGTATCCTGCGGGCATGATTGCATCGTTGCGCTCGTGCCGGCTGGCAGCTGCCCTGCAATGAGCAATGCGGCCAGCGTGTCGCCAAAGTTAACACCATAAGCACCTGGCTGGTCCTGGTTGATGACCACCACGGGGATATGCTGAATGGGGCTTTCAGAGCGACCCAACCCACCGAAGGCCAGGCCGATGATGGTGGAAATTGCCAGCGGTGCTGCCAGCATGATGATGAGCAGCGTGCGGTCGGTGAAGCGGAGGCGAATATCTTTAAACGCAATCGTCCAGAGCTTCTTCATCTCAATCCCTTAAGGCTCGCCCGGTGAGGTGCAGGAAGACAGCTTCCAGGTCGGGCTCGCGCACTTCGACCGAATCGATATTGATCCCCGCGTCTTCCACCAGGTGAAGGATGAAAGGCAGGGCCTTGCGGCCGCGCATGGCATTGACGATCAGCAAGCCGCTGACATTGGCCTTGTTCTCGCCACTCTCACCGGGCGGATCATAGGTGACCTGGGTGACCCCCTCCACCGAGGAGCGAATGCGCGTCAGCAAGTCGTCAGCCACCGGCGTCTCGCCCACCTTGAAGATCAGCCGGTCTTGCTCGCCCACTTGCTGGACCAACTCACCCGGCGTGCCCATGGCGATGATCTCGCCGTGATCGATGATGCCCACCCGGTCGCTCAATTCCTGGGCTTCTTCCATCAGGTGGGTGGTGTACAATACGGTCATGCCACGCTGCTCCTTGAGCTGCTTGACCGTATCCAGGATCCTGCGGCGGCTCTGCGGGTCGATGCCCACGGTTGGCTCATCCATGTACACCACCTGGGGGTCGTGCAACAGGCCGGCGGCGAGGTTGATGCGGCGCTTCATCCCACCGGAATAGGTCTCGATGCGGTCGGATTGGCGGTCGCTGAGCTCCACGAATTCCAGCATGGCATCGATGCGCCTTTTCAGGTCCTGGCCGCCCAGCCCGTACATCTGGCCGAAGAACTCAAGGTTCTGGCGGGCACTCAAGGTGGGGTAGAGGGCAACCTCCTGGGGCACCACGCCGAGCAGGCGCTTGGCTTCGAGAGGCTGGTGAGTGATGGAGAAGCCACCGATGAAGGCATCGCCGCGGGTAGGCTGGGTGAGCCCGCTGATCATCGAGATGGTGGTGGTCTTGCCGGCGCCGTTAGGCCCCAGCAGGCTAAAAATCTCCCCCTTTTGGATCTGCAGGCTGATGCCTTTCACCGCTTGCACCTCTCCTTTTTGAGGGCTGCCGAAGGTCTTGGCTAAATCCCTGGTTTCAACCATGATATCCATAGATGTCTCCTGGAAAATGTCAATGATGATTATCGACTATACTTTAGGAATGGCACGGGCACTTTGATATTAAGTGCTTATTATATAACCGAATCGAGAATGTGACCCTCTCTTCCCAGCCAATTATCAACGATGGACCAACATACAAACTGCATATATACAAGCCGGTTTATGGATATACCACCATTAATCAGTTTACGCTTGATGCACGATTGGATTTCTCCGCAAGATGATGAGCAAGGTTCCCGGGGACAGACTTGATGGCTGGTGATGCTACCCGGGACCAGGCAAGCCAGCAGGTCCTGGCGCGCCTGCTGCCAATGACGGAACAGCTGCCGGTTTTACCCTTGCTGCTACAGCGCGCTACCTCTCAAACCGGGCATACTCGGGAGGTAGAGGCAGGCCGAAGCGCCGACAGAGGGCTTTTACATCAAGGTAGTCGTCCTGGTCAAGAGTGTAGCCGGTGTGAAACTGCACCATATTGCGAGCATCGATACAGCGAACGGCATGGCCCAGGATGCTGCCCGTGCCACGCAGCGATTCAAGGGGGTAATCCAGCCCTTGCTCGGGGTGGTTTTCACGGTCAAGGGTGTAGGTGTGGATATCCACCTGACGACCGTGCGCGTCGCCCATCACGAAGTTGACCGGTCGGGTATCGGGGCGGGGCACATCCGTGTAGCTCTTTGATGCGAGGGTTTCACGCAGGCGGGGCACATCCTGGTAGAGGAGGACGATATCCAGGTCGGCATGCGTGCGGGTTTGCTCGCCCAGCAGGGCATCCACCCCCCACCCACCGTCCAGGATCACCTCGATATGCGCCTGCTCGAAGAGGGTCATGAGCTGCAGCACATCCCGGGCGGTCATTTCAGGAGGATGAGCGCTGAGCATTGTCTCTTACCAATACCAGCAGGGTGAGGTCATCCGCCTGGGGAGCCTCTCCCTGGAAGCGGCGCACCTCACTGAGGATAGCATCGCGAATATCGATGGCAGACTTCCCATTCTGCCTGCGCAATGTATCCTGTAATCGCTGCAAGCCGAATAAATCTTCATTTATGTCCTGGGCATCGGTGACACCGTCTGTATACAGCACCAGGGCATCACCAGGCTCGATCTTAACCGCCAGGCGCTCCCAGCCGGCATCCTCCATCACGCCCAGCGGCATGCCGGTGTGCCTGAGCAACTCAAGGGAGCCGCCAGCAGAACGCAGCAACAAAGCCGGGTGGTGTCCCGCACTGCAATAGATGAAAGTGCCTGTGCCTGGATCCAGGATGCCGTACAGCAGGGTAATATACAGGCCGCCGTGGGTGTCTTCCAGGATACGCCGGTTGGTATCAAGCATAGCCAACTCCGGCTCGGATGGGTGATCGACGGCGAAGGTGCGCCACAAAGAGCGACTGAGGGCCATGAACAGGGCGGCACTGGTGCCCTTATCGGTCACATCGGCGATCACCATCCCCAGGCTGCCACCTGGCAGGGGCAGGAAGTCGTAAAAATCTCCGCTGGTTTCATGGGCGGGCTCCAGCAGCACCGAAAGGTCATAACCGGGCAACTGGGGCAGGTTTTCGGGCAGCAGGCTCTCTTGCACCTGGCGGGCTTTTTTCAGCTCGCGGGTCATTTGTTGGTGGTCGAGCGTCTGGGCGCGCTGCCTGGATTGGATTTCGCCCAGCAGTCTTTCAGCGATATCCGGGAAATGACCCACCCCCATCTCGGTAAACTCCGAAATTACCTGGCGCAACAATTTTTCGGCTTTTTCCAAGTCTGCCATGCCAGCACGCTTCAGGCAAAGATATGCCCAATAGAGCTGGTGAATTGCGGCAGGCAGCCTGAAACCAATCTGCTGGTTGAGCTGCACCAACCTTTCGCTGGCTGCAACAGCTGCGTCCCAGTCCTGCCCGGCTGAAGCAATCTCCAGCTCGCATTCCAAGCTAAGACGCTCATCCCAGGATAATTTCCTTTGCACCATCTCAGCTTGCGCTTTACCCAGCCAGCTCCGGGCTTCCGCCAGCCTATCCTGGCGGGCGCGCAGCACCGATAGGCGTGCAAAAGCCCATATACGCTCATTCGAGTTACCGTGCTCTACGAGCTGTAAGGCCTCGTCCATCAGGCCATCGAGGATACTCAGGTCAGCGACCTCTCCCCAACGGTGCCTTTCTAAAATGATCCACGAAAGCTCATCCAGCACCTGCTCTATCGATTCTTTATTTTGCTGCTCACGGTATTCTTCCAGGCAGCGGTAAAACATGGTCACTGCTTCGTCCCAATTTCCGCGATACCAGCTCAGCACCGCGTGGATGAACTTTTTCACCGTGTAGTTGGGCAGAGGATTGGGGATCTGGGCGATGAGTGCATCGAGGCGGGGGAGCTCCTGCTCGATTTCTTTGAGCTTACCCGGGGCGAATAAACAGTTGATATAGCTGGTCAATCCTAAAAACTCTTCTGAGGCAACCCCGCGGAGCCTGGCGAGCTCGGCCGATTTTCGAAAATGCTCCATGGCAATATTATTATCACCCTCATATGTGCGGATCATGGTTCCCAGGTTGATGTGGGCACGGACGGCCACCTGCAACAACCTGTGAACCTCCGCCAGCTCAATTGCCTTCTGCAGAGCTGCCAGGGCTTCATCTGGCGGAACTTCGCCAAGGATGCCCAGCGTGGCCAGGGCATCAGCCTGAACATAGACCGTGTTAAGCTGCTCGGCCATGGCGAGGGCCTGCCTGCATAAGGGTAATGCCTTATGCGATTCTTCGTTGAAGTAATAGGCTCGAGCCGTTTCATGTAATAAATTAGCTTTACCCTGGCTGTCAGGAGCATGCTGAACCAGCTCCATCCCCTCCAGGCAAGCCCGTAAGCCAGCCGGGCGGTCTGAGGCGAACCACAGGACGCGTCCGAGGCGAGCATACAAGCGCGCCACGCCATCCCAATCACCTGCCGAGCGATAGGCATCGATGCCGCTGCGGAAGACCTGTGCGGCTTCAGCGAAGTGATTTTGCCGGTAGAGTGCCTCTCCCAGGCCGGAATACACCCAGGCAAGTTGCGACCGTTCACAGCATTCCAGGCTCAACGCACTGCGATAGTGCTGCTCGGCCTCCTGATTGGCATACACGCCCAGGGCTTTATCGCCGGCGATGATGAAATATTGCATGGCGCGCTGTTGCTCTCCGGCCTCTTTAAAGTGGTATCCCAGGACGGCCGCCAGCTCACTCGTCCGACCGGGATATAACCGCTCGATGGCATTCCCCACCGCCAGGTGCAGGCGTTTGCGGTCGCTTTCCAGCAGCGAGGCGTAGGCAGCATCCTGGACCATGGAGTGGCGAAAGAGATATTCCAGGTCCGGCTCAACCCTGGCCACCTGGATAAGACCGGCGGATTCCAACGTGCTCAAGCTGCTGTAGAGGCTCATATCATCCGCCTCCCATCACCTGCGAGAGGACCTTCACCGGAAAGTTCCTGCCCACCACCGAGGCCACCAACAGGGTGTAGCGGGCTTCAGGGGGCAACCGGTCGATGCGTGCCAGCAACAGCCCCTGCAGGTTGTCGGGGATATCCCGGTCTGAGATTGCATGTTTTGCCACCCAGGTATTTTTTTGGAAGACAATCGCCTGGCGATCGATAAGCATGCGGATGACTTCTTCCATAAATAAAGGATTACCTTCAGCTTTGTGTAGGATCAGCTTGCGGACTTTTTCAGGCAAGTTCTCAATGGCCAGCAAATTTGAAACCAGCGAACGGCTATCGCGCTCAGACAGGTTGTGTAGGTTGATTTCAGTGAGGCTATCTCCCAACTGCTCACGGGCGGCATTTACCAGCCGCCAGCCGGTTGATTCCCGTTCCAGCCTGCTTACCAGGCAGAACAGGATGGGCCCGCGGGAAACCATGGGCAGCAAGCGGATCAATAATTCAGTGGAGGCAGCATCCGCCCAATGCAAGTCCTCCAGCACCAGGATCAACGGGTTACGCTGCATATTGGCCTGGAGCAGCTGCTCCATCGCCAGCAGGTGTTGCATCTGTAATGCCTGGGGGTCGGGAATTTGCGAGCGATGCAAAGCCTCTCCTTCCAGCTTCAACATCAACATGTGCCCCAGGTACGGGTAGATATCCATTGACTTCTCGCCAAACAAGCGCTGCAGGTAGGACTGCAAGGCAGCCCGTGTTTCCGGCTCGCTGGAGCTGTTTCCCACGCCAATCATGTTCTTCAGCAGGTCATTCACCAGCTGGTAAGCCAGACCCTGCTTATAAGAGACACAGCGCCCGGTCAGCCACTGCCTGCCCAGGGGGGTACCGTCATCGCCAGAAAATCGCCTGCCGACGGCATCCTGCCACTCCTGGATCAGGCGGGTCTTGCCCATGCCGGGCTCACCCAACACCACCACTGCCCTGCCCAAGCCGGCCTGGACTGCCTCACACGACAGCATGAGGGTTGCAAGCTCCTTATCGCGCCCAACCATAGGACTTGCCAGGTCTGCAAAGCCACGAGCG
>Ga0172364_10004864_pt1 | contig 10683 bp, 6 predicted proteins | sample LakKivSesite10cm_FD_114545 | JGI IMG/M metagenome (GOLD analysis project Ga0172364, IMG submission 114545) | Sediment microbial communities from Lake Kivu, Rwanda - Sediment site 10cm | ecosystem: Environmental > Aquatic > Freshwater > Lake > Sediment | place: Rwanda: Western Province, Lake Kivu... | reverse complement strand
TACTGCTGATCTAGAGAACAGCGTTTTCATCCTTCATTCTCTCCTAGAATTCTGCGAATTCTCTATTTTTTCAATCACTATATATGTTTTTCTTAAAATCGAACTGCGAAGGATACCAAGCATTCGCGCGCAGAGAGAAAACTCTTTATACTTGGAAAAGTGCCCTTATGTCTCTACGCTGCGCCACAACAATTCCGAATTTCTTGTCTCTATTGCAATCAAAGTGGTTTCAACTGAAAATCTATATATAGAAACACTTTCTATTTCAAATCTTGAGTGACTTTCTTGACTTGGCGTGTTGGAATAGATATTGGCGGTGCGTTCACCGATCTTATCGCAGTGAACGATGAAACTGGCGAAACTCGATGGGTAAAAGTCGAATCTACTCCAAAAGATTACTCTGAAGGCGTGATAGAAACAATAGGCAAAAGCAAACTCGACATGCATACAAGAGAAATCAAATATATTGTTCATGGGCAAACGGTTGTCGTGAACACGATTATTACGCGCTCTGGCGCCAAAACTGGACTGATAACAACTAAAGGATTTCATACTCTCGAAATTGGGCGCGCAAACAGAAGAGACATGTTTAATCTGAAATACCACAAGCCTGAGCAATTCGTTCCAAGATATCTAACCGAATGGGTTGAAGAACGCATAATGGCCGACGGCTCAGTGCGGACTCCACTTGATGAAGATGAAGCTAGAAAAGCTGTTGTAAACCTAACAGAAAAGGGATGTGAATCGCTTGTAATTAGTTTCATTAATAGCTACGCAAATTCTAAACATGAAAGAAAAGCAGGCCAAATCGCCCAGAAAGAGATAGAAAAGCGACAGAAGAAAACTTACGTTACTATCAGTTCTGAAGTTTCAAGCGAATGGAGAGAATACGAGAGAACTAGCACCGCTGTGCTTAACGCCTATACCCAACCAGTGTTTAACTCTTATATAACAGTACTGGAGCAAGCCCTAAAAAGAATGAAGTTTGAAGGAGTCTTCCATGTTATGCTTGCGTCAGGAGGCATGGTGACTGCCAATTTCTCAAAGAAATACCCCATATCCACTGTGGAAGGTGGCCCAATCGCCGGGGTTCTGGGCGGCATAGCCCTAGCTGAACTCATCGGCTATAGAGACATAATTGTTCTCGACGGAGGAAGCACAACCACAAAGGCCAGCCTAGTAAAAGACCTCCGACCCAGAATTACAACTGATTACTATCTTGACAGAGACAGATTCAGGGGTGGCTATCCAGTCAAGGTTCCAGTCGTAGAAGTCACCGAAACGGGCAACGGTGGAACAAGCATCGCTTGGATAGACGACGTTGGAGCTCTCAGAGTGGGACCGAAAGCGGCTGGCGCCTATCCCGGACCAGTATGCTATGGGAAAGGAGGAACAGAGCCAACGTTGACAGACGCATACGTCGTGACAGGCTACCTAAATCCGAACTACCTTCTAGGTGGAGAGCTCAAAATCTACAGAGACAAGGCTGAAAAGTCGCTGGAGAAACTGGCAAAGCGCTTTAATGTTTCGCTCGAAGATGTTGCAGACGCCATAATCCAGATTGCCAATGACCAAGCTGCTCATGTCATAAGATTGGTCTCTGTACAAAGGGGACTGGACCCACGGGATTTTGCTTTAATAGCCCACGGTGGCTCAGGTCCAATGTTTGCTCCATTCATAGCCTCAGAATTACACATTCCTCGAATAGTCGTTCCCGCAATTCCGGCTGGCGTGTTTAACGCTTGGGGCATGCTCGTTGCTGATGTTAGACACGATTTAGTGAAAACCAACATAACGAAACTCACAAACAATGTGAAAGACGCAAAAACAATAGACACCGTCTACAACACTCTCGAAAAACAGCTCTTGGAAATCTTCGCCACAGAAGGAGCAGATTCAGAAAAAGTGTCCATTCTACGAAATGCTGATATGCGGTACTACGGACAAGAACATGTGATCAAAGTGCCAATCGCCTATGGGAAAATTGATGTTTCGAGGGTCAAAGAAATTGAAAATGCTTTCACAAAAGCTCACGAAAGAGAATATCGTTTTGTTCTGCCAAATAACGCTATTGAAATGGTAAATTTCCATGCTACTGGAATTCTTGGAGTCAAGAAACCAGCCTTGCCTACGATGGCGAGCGAGGACAAATCAGTTGACAAAGCATTGAAAGAAGAAAGGCGGATCTATTTCGGTCAAAAAGAAGGTTCGAAGAGAATACCCATATATTCAAAAGACCTGTTGCCGCCAACCGCGGAGATTAGCGGTCCAGCCATTATCGAAGAGTTAACCTCAACCATCATAGTGCCGAAAGATTTCAAGTCGAAGATTGATAAGTTCGGCAATGTGTTGATGACTAAAGAATGAGAGGTCTGATCAAGCATGGGGAGCCAAAAAATGAGCAAGGACATATTTGCAATTGAAATAATCAAAAAAGCCTTAGACAGCATAGCGAACGAGATGTTTTGGGTAACCATCAGGACAGCAAAAAGCCCAATATTATATGAAACATTTGACTTCTCAACCGGAGTCACGACTCCGGAAGGCGATACCGTCGGCATATCACAAGGTGTACCCCTCTGGGCAGGAGTCATGAAATATGTCACGAAAAGCATGACGGAAGAGGCTGGGAGAAAAGGTGAGCTGTTTCCTGGGGACATTATAATATCAAACGACCCCTACGAAACTGGCACGCACATGAACGATGTAGGACTAGCTATGCCAATATTCAATAAGGATAAAATAGTTGCCGTTGCCACCGCAAAAGGACATCTCTACGACGTAGGAGGCATGTGCCCAGGAAGCTGGTCGCCAGTATCAACTGAAATATACCAGGAAGGCATCTTCATACCTCCTTGCAAATACTACAGTCAAGGCAAACCAAACAAAGATGTAATAAACATAATAGTGAACAACAGTCGGGTACCGGATTATTTGTTCGGAGATTTAGAAGCACTCGCAGCAGCGCTGAGACTGGCGGATGTAAGAATCAAAGAATTAATCGAAAAATACGGTCATGACCTTTTTGAAACCGCCATGCACGATTCACTAGAAGACGGAATCAAGCGGGCCAAAGCAAGTTTGAAAGAACTGCCAAAGGGAGAATTCTACGCTGAGGATTGTTTGGATGAAAGTTACGTCTCTGAAGAACCTCTGAAAATTTCAACGACGATCAAAATAACCGATGAGGAGTTCATAGCCGATTTCAGCGAAGCACCCAAGGCCATTCCAGCCTCTCTGAACAATCCTTACCCCTCAACCTTTGCAGCCGTCGGAATAATCTTCCTATCAATCACAAACCCTCACGTGCCCTTCAATCAAGGACTCTTTCACCCTCTCAAAGTCATAGCGCCGAAGGGAACTATATTTAATGTACAAAGACCGTACCCCGTATCAGTGTACTGGGAAGCAATGAATTTCGCTGCAGATCTTGTTTGGAAAGCTTTAGCACCTCACATTCCAGACAAGTTCACTGCCGGTCACTTCTTGTCCGTTTGTTCAGAGATAATAGCGGGCGTTGACCCCCGCACTAAAGAGTACTTCATATTATGTGAGCCTAACCCAGGCGGATGGGGAGCTGGTGCTAACAAGGATGGAGAAAGTGCGCTGGTTTCCGTATCAGATGGCGAAACTTATTCGAACCCTGCAGAAGTGCTGGAGATAAGATATCCAATACTGGTTGAAAGAAATGAATTGAACTTGGCGGATGGCGTTGGCGCAGGCAAATTCAGAGGGGGCTTCGGAGTGGTCAAGGATTACAGAGTTTTAGCCGACCAAGCCACATTCACAACAGATGTTGTCAGAGCAAAATTCCCACCATGGGGCGTCCACGGCGGCCGAAACGGCACCACCAATTACATGGTAGTAATTAGGGATGAAAAAGAGTTGATGAGAGTTAGCAGAATTGCAAACTTTAAGTTGCAGAAAGGAGACATCATAAGCATCAGAAGCGGAGGCGGAGGAGGTTGGGGAGATCCTTACGAACGCGACCCCGACCTCATACTGAATGATGTAAAAGAAGCGCTGATCACTCCCGAACAAGCGCGTGAAATCTACAAAGTAGTCATGAATCCACAGACATTGGAGATAGACCGGAAGGCTACAGAACAGCTCCGGGCTACCGAGAAGAAGTAGTCTCAGAACAAAATTTTGCGTTAAATCATATTCCCGCCAAAAATATGCGTCTTTATTATGAGTGAATGTACGCGTTTAAATGATAACCTAAGCCACGGAAAGCGGTAACACGTTTGCCCGAATTAGGTCACAGACTTCTGTCCGAAAAGACTCGACACCTTTAGCTTCCACCAGAGTTTAAGGACCTGACCCCCCATGTTGAAAGAGTCCTTAAGAACATTCACCCTTGTCTTGCGTCCGCTCTTCCACTCTACGGGAATCTCTTTTATCGCGTATCCCTTTCGGGCTGCTCTAACAAGGATTTCCGTGTCCCAGAACCAGTGGCCAGCCTGCACCTCTTCGAGGATTCTAAACAGGGAGGGTCTCTTGAACGCTTTGAATCCGCACTGGTGATCTTTGATTTTTGAACCCAGCATAACTCTAACCATGAAGTTGTAGGACTTTGAGGCTATTTGTCTGGACAGCTTTCTTTCAACTTTGCTTTCTGGAAGCATTCTTGACCCAGTGGCGATATCGTAGCCTTCCTTGATTGAGTTCACAAGTTCGCCTAGGTGCCTTATATCTGTGGCTAAATCCACATCCATAAAGACCAGAATTTCACCCTTTGACTTTCTGAAAGCGTTTTTTAATGCATTTCCTCTTCCAAGTCGTTTTTCGCTGTGGATGTGTTCTACGAAGGAGTACTTTTTCGAAAGCAAAGATGCGAGTTTATCCGTTCCGTCGGTGCTTCCATCCTCAGCGATTATCATCTCATACGAAGGCGCAATTTTCTCAATGGCTGCAACGGTTTTTTCCACAGATTCCTCTAGCTTATCAGCTTCATTGTAGGCTGGGAAAACTATTGAAACTTCAACCTGGTCCTTTCGATGAGTTTTCATTTTCATCCTCAGAACACCCAGCTTCTAAGCCACTTCAAATTCTCGGTCCACCAATACGGGACAGGATACCCGGAGAGGACTGGATAAAAAAGCGCGAACAAAGCTACGACTACTGCCAGATAGGCCAACACTATTAGTTTGCTGCGTCTCCCCCTCCAAGAATCATTCAGAAAATAGGCTGCAGCCAAACATAGGAAGGGAACATTGATGTAAAAATGATAGAGGAAAAGACATCTTGAAATTACTACGTATGGGAGCCATTGGAAAAAGAAAATGGTCGCAATGAATATGCCTGCCACGTTCTTTCCTCTGATTGCCCTCTCAACCGCAAAAATTATGGCAGCGAAACCAAACCACCAGACAGCGGGGTTCCCCATGGCCGCGATTGTTGAGATCACACCGTTGGGTAAGGCAGAAACGTACAGCCAAACAGGCCTCAGAATCAAAGGCCAGGTCCACCATTCCGACGAAAACGGATGGGTGGCCGTCAAAGTCGAATGATAATGGTACATAGACCATTGCATATTATAGACATCCATCAAGTTGTGACCGACCAACATGTATGGAACATAAGTCAACAAGTAGATGCCCACGGCAACAGCCAAAAACCCGAGCAGGATAAAGAATGGGTGACCGAAAAATGTCTTAACTCTTCCTATCAACCCGTCTTTGAAGGACCAAACATTCTTAAACCTAATTGCTAATAGGAGAAAGATTTGTCCGGCAAAGCCGTATAGAACGTACCATTTCGTTGAAAACCCAAGCGCGAAAAAGAGAACCGCCAAGAACAGAGGGAGGACAGAAGTTTTCCACCCGTTTTTGAGCACGTCTAGAAAGTAGATCAAGAAGAAAAACTGTGACGCGAGGGAGAAGGAGACGGCAAAAGTGTCAACTGTCGAGATTCTTCCCATCGTGAAGTGCATGAAATCAAACATTAAGAGAAAGGCTGATGCAAGCGCGCCGAACCATGTTCCAATGAGCCTCTTGGCGAGGAAGTAAATAGCAGGTATCATCAGCGTAGCGAATACGACTCCCATGATTCGCCATCCAAAAGGATTGTAGCCAAAAACCGAGATTCCTGCCGCTATTATCAACTTTCCGAGAGGTGGATGAGTCCACTCGTACGGCTCTTTAAGGTGCAAGTACTCTTCCGCAGTTCTAACGTAGTAAATCTCGTCGAAGTAGGTTTGGGACATGTATGTAGGAGGACACTCGACCTTTCCCTGTTCATCGATTAGCCTCGTTAGATAAGCGTTGCTGGTGTTCTCGCTTTCGATCGTGCTGATTGTGATTTTCTGGTTGTCTTGGTTCAACACCGCTATTTCGGCAATCTCTCCATTGGAATAGCTGAAATCGAATTTTATGAAGCGAGTTTCGCAGTTAACACTTATTCTACTCCAGCTATAGTAACCTTGTATGGATACGGTTCCGTTTTCAATCCAGCTGCCAGGGCTACCGGTGTAAACTTTCAAGTTCGCATTTCCGCTTTTTACCAAGAAGTATACAGCGTTGACTCTTTCGAGGTTTCCAAGGTCTATGTAGAAGTTATCGCCCGCGGAAACTTCGTAGGTGCTCGTTGGAACATTTGTCATACCTAAGCTCCAAGTCGCCATTAAGAAAAAAACCACGGAAAGCGTAGTGATTGTCAGCAGATCTCGCCTACTAATCCTCATTTTCGGTGTGATCCTCCTTAGCATTTTTTGCTGAGTTCACCTGACCTGAACTCAACCAGCTTCTTCCCCGCAGTTCTTTGAACGCCAGCGTAAGCGTGTACAGAAACACTGCTATATTGATTAAAGTCACTATCCAAACGAAGGGATCCCCATCCTGTATAAACTTATCGTTATTAAGGAAGGAAAGTACATAGGCCATGTTGGCGAGATAAGTCGTTGTTAACACCACGTAAATAGGTCTGGTTTTTTTGAGGAAAGGAAACATCAAGGCCGCGACGCTGAATACTGGGAAAAGGTACCTTTCATGAATCCTGGTTGGGAGCATAAAGAACCCGAACAGGATGACAAAGGCGGAAAAAAGCACAGCGAATGCTTGCGAGCTATCAGTCTTTTTGCGCAAACCATACAGCGAAAAAACTGTTAAGGCACCGAACATGATCCATCCGATCGTGAAGAAGCTTAAAGACATGAAGGTTTGGGCGTCCAATTTCCAGAAGCCGCCAAGAGCCCATATGTTAAACGCGTTTATGGTTGTGTAAGGATATCCGCCATAACCTCCTAGATAGATGCTTACTAGGAAATCTATAGGATTGCTCCACTCGAAGGGGGCTATCACGACTAGGACCGTGGCTGCTAGCACAAGCATCGAGGTGACTGTAAGCTTCCAACTGCGTTTTCTAACTATTAGGAATGCCATTAGAGGCGCTAAAGCAATACTCTGCGGCTTTGTCAGAACCGCTAAGGCGAAGGCTCCAACTGAGGCCTTAGGCTTAGAGTTAAGAATAAGCATAAGCGCCAGAATAAGGAAGAACGTATATATGGCATCGTACTGACCCCAAATCGACGTATTGAAGATTGTGGCTGGATTAAACGCGTAGAAGGAAGTAGCCATAAGCGAAGGCTTGAAATCGAGCTTTCTTCTCACGAAAAGAAATATCGCCAACGCCGTGGCGGTGTCAAAAAGGTTGGAAGGGAATTTGATGACATACACAAGAAAGCGGGTCCCAAAAAGCGAAGACCATTTTGCAAGAGAACCGAAGATCCAAAAGATATAAACGTTAAAGGGTGGATAGTCGCACCAACCGGCAGCCTGGTAGAAAACTCGGGGTCCATACTCTGCTGCCGAGTAGAACCAAGCCGCGAAGTCCGACAGATCTATTTTGTAGCCTGGCAAAGGAGACAACGCAACTCTGATCAGCAGCGAAACTAAAAGCAGGGTAGCCAGATCTTTGACTTCGCTTCTTGCTAAAGAAATGCCTATACTACACCCTCCGGAAAGTTTGATTCAGATATTAGCTGGATAAAAGAGTTTTCTGACATGGAGACTATATAAGATTTGATCTGTATGAAGCAGTTTTGTCTCCGTGCAAATCCAATCAGATGAGCAAGGTTAGGTGAATTCAAAACGTCCACCATCCCATGGAAAACAGAGTAGTAAAAAAGAACAGAAATGCCGAAAAAACAATTAGGACAGCGCGATCAAATCTTTTTCGCTGGCCAAATACTCCGAGCAGCATGAACAGGGGGAACATGGTCATTATGTATCGAGGGACACTTATCCACCAGCCAGTGGATACGCTCACCATCCACGTAAGGAGCATATAAACATAGTAAGAAAGACGGAACCTAAGGAGGAAACCTCCTACAACCGCTAAGAATCCGAGGACGGCGAAGACTATTTGAGCGCTGCCAGCCGTGACGCTGTTTGGAAAAGGAGCAGTCGTTGCCCATTGCCATGCACTAGTTAGTCCTAACAATGGATCGATGCTCTGGTGCCAGTGCGTTCTCTCGATTTCCATGAAAGTGAAGAAACCTCCCGTGACCTGATAGTTTATGCCAAGATAAATCAAAAAGCCTACTAAGGGCAAGCCCGTCCAAACGAGATTGGCATCTGACCTTTTTAATTTCCATTCTTTTTGCCGAAGGTACTCGATGGCTAGTGCGGGCAGAAGTATGAGACCGTTGATTCTGGTCAGTGAGGAAAACATTCCCAGCAGACCCGCTAACGGCCACTTTCCCATTCTAGCGTAATAGAAGCAAGCTATGACCGTGGCTAGGAAGAGGCCTTCTGTATAAATGGCGCATAAGAAGTATGCTGTGGGAAAAATGTTAAGGTAAAGAATAGCTCTCCTTGAAATGCTGTCTCCGAAATCTATGTTGGTAAGCTTAAACAGATATACTATAGCCACAAGAGAGCTGACATTTGATATCAACAACGCTGACAAATTAATGTACTGATAATCAAAGGTGGTCAGCTTAATCAAAGCTGGGTAAAGTGGGAAAAAGACGATGAAAAGACGTTGTTCCCCAGCGTTGACATACCAATTCTTTGCAATATCAATATAGTGAGGGCTGTCCCAGCGGTAGAATTGATTCATCACTATCGAAAGGGGCGAAGACGGGCCTTGATTTAGCCAAGTAACAACAAACCCCAAAGAGAAAATTAGAAACTTGATCACCAAACTTGAAGGAATGGCAACCTTGACGGGGTAAGGAATTCTTGCTAGCAAATGTTTGATTTCCAAGCTGCTTCGTTTTAACTACTGAGAACATGTATTCATTTGCCTTTCGATTCTTTCGGTAATTTTGAATTGTCGACAATCCTAGGTAGTTGTCAGATTGTTACTTTGTAAACCCTCAAACTTCCATTATAAACTGTCTTTAACCACTGGATTTGGTCAAACTTTTCAATGCACCTGGGGTAGTTGGCGAGTTCCTCTCTGCCAACGTAAATATATGTGATATTGTATTTTTCAACTACCATTAGCAAATCGTTTGCGTTACCACCATAAGCCACATCAACATCATGCACTCTGTGCCATATATCGTCAAGCGCGATCCCGTGACCATAAGGCCAATTTAAATAGGACAAAACTCTCACCCTTCCTCCAATCATCGTAGCAGGAGAGTGAATGGAGTAGTAGGTCAAAAAGACGGCTTTTTCTTCAGTGTTATTTCTAACCCACACTCCCAAGTTGTATTCATCCCAATCCGCTGCTACATAGCTCGTTGAAACATTGTAGATAATCACGCTTGCGGACGTCAAAACTGAGAGAAAGAGCAACATTATTGCGAGATTTTTTTTGACTCTGGCCATGGCTGTCCCGGCTAAAACAGAAATGGGAATCCAAGCGAAAATGAAAAACTTGTACATGTCCCAAGGATTTGGAGCGAACGAAATCAGGCTGGGAATCAAGAACAAGACTGGGAAAACGCCTTTCAAGAGTTTCCCCCCGACTTTCTTTGGGAAAGCTAGCGTAACCAGAGAAGCCATGAAGGGGATTCCGAGATTTGTAATGTAGTAAAGAACGGGATTTCCCCTCAAGAAGTCGGAAGTCCAGAGTTCTTTTATTGAGGCTGAAGTTCCGGCTGAAAATGCAAAGGGCAACGCAATGATTGCTGACACAAAAAAGTAGAGGTAATGTAACTTGAAATTTCTGAGGTTCAGAACAACGCTGACAAAAAACGCGACGTAACAGCAGAAGGAAGATATGACGTGAAAGGGAAACAGCAAACCAGTGACAATTCCAGCTAGGATTACTCTGTTTCTGTCGTCTAGATCCCTTAACAGATTTAAAACGAGAGCAAATGCGGGCAACCCAACTAAAAGCGGCCTTTGCTGCAGTAGGTTATCAAATATCGGTGGTAAACCGAAGAATCCGCCGTATTGATAGGCGTAGTTCACCGCGGGGCTAAATTCTCCAGCAAGCAACGACGAAAAAAGAGTGATGAAACTGAAGCCCCAGCCAAACGTTGCTATGACTGTTGAAAACATCGCGTCCTTCTCTCCGTTGACTTTTGCTAAGGAATAAACTGAAAAAGCGAAAATAAGAATGAAAATTGCGTTTAACGTTGGCAAAAGTTTCGGAAGGAAACCGTAGACCTTTTCCAAAATTGCCGTGTGTAAGTCAACGAAGTAGTGATAGTCCATCATCATTCCTGAATAATAGGGCATTTGAGGCGGGAAATTGCCGTTATTTATGCTCTCGATTATCTCG
>Ga0172364_10004861_pt1 | contig 10688 bp, 10 predicted proteins | sample LakKivSesite10cm_FD_114545 | JGI IMG/M metagenome (GOLD analysis project Ga0172364, IMG submission 114545) | Sediment microbial communities from Lake Kivu, Rwanda - Sediment site 10cm | ecosystem: Environmental > Aquatic > Freshwater > Lake > Sediment | place: Rwanda: Western Province, Lake... | reverse complement strand
CAGTTTCAAGAAAATTGAGGGATCTGAACTCATAGCCCTAGGCGCTAGGACAGAGAAGAGAGTGAAGCCCCTTGCTGAGAGCTTCGGCGTAAAATATTATTTGGATTACGATAAGCTCTTGGAAGAACCAGCGTTACAGGCAGTGGTTGTTGCGGTTCCTACGCCTTTTCACTACGATTTGGCCATGAAAGCCATCAAGAAAGGCAAACACGTCCTGTGCGAGATGCCTTTAGCTCCCACCGTCCAGCAAGTGAAAGAACTTCGGAAGGCCGCTGATGAAGCGCACGTCATTATAATGCCAGTTCTTCAGTTTCGGTTCGCCCCGATATACACGAAGTCGAAGGAGATGATAGAGGCTGGAACGATCGGCAAGCCGATCGCCATTCACTTCCGGGAGTTCATACCTGCAACGAGCATAGCCGAGCAGTGGCCGCCAGGATCTTGGGCTTGGAGCGTAGAAAAAAGCGGAGGCTATCCTGATTTCACTCTTTCTGTTTGGTCCATCGACATGGTCAGATGGATGTTCAAGAGCGAAATAGAGGCTGTTGAATGGATGAGCAGCTATCCTAAACTTGAAAAGTACGGCGGAATAATAGCCTACAACACCATGGGGTTGATAAAACTCTCAAACGGTGCAGTGGGCTCATTGCACTACAGCGCCTCAGTAACGCCGTCGGCAAGCACCGCTAGGTTAGAGGTTTACGGGGACAACACGCATGTTCTTCACGCGATATGGTTCAACAAGATAATGCTGTATGGACAAGACCCGCAGCCTCAGGAATGGGACATAGACGTAAAAGGGACAAGGGTCTGGGGGCACCGCCAGATAGACCAGCACTTTATAGAATGCATCCTTGAGAACAAGCAGCCTCAAGTAACGACGGAAGATGCCATAAAAGCCATTGAAATTGCACAGAAAATGGTGAAGACATAAAATCGTGCTGAGAGGGACGCGGAGACCGTAGCAGTTCTCCCGTTAAGAAAAAGAGGATCAGACGCATCTACAGTAGGGCTAACGTTGCCCTCACCATATTTTCGTCAAGCGTCTCCATCTTGAAGCCCTTTTTGGTGCACAGATTAATCATCTTGTAGTTGTTTGAGATTACGTAACCATAGATCTTCTCAAGTCCGATATCCTTGCCAATTTCGACAATGTAATCAACAAATTTTGAGCCAAGCCCGAGGCCCTGCCACCGATCTCCTACAACAACAGCAAATTCTCCACAATTGCCCCCTGGTTCCGAGATGAGCCGCACGGCACCAATGATTTTCCTGCCGCCATCTTGTAACTCCGCAAGTATAGCTATTTCACGGTCATAGTCCAGATTGCAGTATCTTGTTAGAGTTTCGTGAGGCATGTCTCTGATTATTTGGAAAAATCGGAACCGCATCGAATCCTCTGATAGGGACTTGAATAGTTCGTGAAAACGAGTTTCATCTTCAGGCTTTATCGGCCGTAGCAGCACTGATGTTCCGTCTTTCAGTCGCCATTCAGAAATGTACTTCCTAGGGTATGGAGCGATCACGAGGTGTTCATGCGGTTGAATTTCGCGCAGAATTTTGTCTGCGTCCATAACTATGCGAGCGTCGACTGCGATAGCACTGTTCTCGTTGACGATGAGGGGATTTATGTCTATTTCCTTTATTTCAGGGAAGTCTATGACGAGTTGCGAGAATTTCACGAGAATCTCTTCAAGGAGCTTGACATTAAAGGGTAGCCCAGACGACTCTGCATGCTTGTAGATTGCGGTTTTCTCCATAAGCCGTCTCGCAAGTACCTGGTTCAGCGGAGGAAAACCAATACTCACATCCTTTAACAGTTCTGCTGCGACTCCTCCCATGCCGAATACAATCACCGATCCAAACTGAGGGTCTTTCTTGGAACCAATGAGTAACTCGTATCCTTTTCTCCGAATCATGGGCTGAATCGCAACGCCTTGGAACTCCGCTTCTGGACTGTGACCCTTGACCTTTTCAGCTAGCTCGTCGAAAAACACTCTCGTCTCTGCCTGTGACCAAACGTTGAGAATAACCCCTTCAGCTTCAGATTTGTGAGTTATCTGCGGTGAGAGAGCCTTCATGACGACTGGATACCCAAACTGAGAAGCAACAGCTTCGGCTTCGCTTGAACTTTTTGCGATCAGGGTCTTTATGGTCGGAATTCTGTACGCTTCCAAGAATTGTAGAGATTCTGGCAGACTGAGAACCGTGCGTCCCTCACCCAAAGCTTTTTTCAAGACCTCTTTCAGAAATGTTGGAATGGCTAACTCTATGGAAAGCTCCTCTGGGGTTTGATACAGTAACTCCTGGTTCTGAGTGTAGCTGTACATGTACATGAAGGTGGAAACAGCTTGCTCAGGCATGGTGAACGCTAGGACGCCGTTTTTCTGAAGGATCCGCCTAGCTCTTCGACAATGAAAGTCCTCACTTATTAACGAAGTAAGGATGGGTTTATTGTTCTGCCTTGCGAGTTCTACCGTTATTCTTGCGAGCGTAAGCGGATCGGTTGCCCCTTGGGGAGTGTATATTATCAAGAATCCGTCGCTATGAGGATCTCTGAGGCAGATCTCCATAACTTTCCTAAATCTTTCGGGAGTTGCTTCTTCCAAGACATCAATGGGATTCACAATGCTGCAGTAAGAAGGCAAAACATCCTTCAACGCTTGAACCGTTTCGCTACTTAACCGCGCAAGTCTCCCACCCTTAGCAATCAGTGAGTCAGTAGCCATAATTCCGGGACCTCCAGCATTAGAGATTATAGTCAAGTTTAGGCCCTTCGGATTGGGCTGCATCGCCAAGGCTTCCGCACAGTTAAAAAGATCCCCTATTGCCTCAACGCGAACCACGCCGGCACGCCTGAAAGCAGCATCATAAACAGCGTCTTCTCCACACAGGGCGCCTGTATGAGAAATCGTTGCCTCTGCGCTCTCCGGAAATCGTCCAGCCTTCACCAGCACAATAGGTTTAACCCTAGCAAAGCCCCTTAAGGCACTCATAAATTTCCGTGCATCTTTGATGGATTCAACGTAGAGCACTATGCTCCTAGTTTGGGCGTCAGTTCCAAAGTAGTCAATCAAGTCGCCGAAATCTACATCAGTCATCGAACCTGTTGAAACGACGGCACTGAGTCCGACTTGCGCTTCCAAAGCCCAGTCCAGCACCGACGCGCAAAGGGCAGCGCTTTGTGAGATGAACGCTATTTTTCCAGGAATCGCCGTGTCATTAGCGAATGTGGCATTGAGTTTTATCCTCGGTCTCATCACGCCGAAGCTGCTGGGTCCGATGATGCGCATGCCGTATCTTTTTTTGTGCTCCAGAATCTGTTTCTCGAGCTCGGCACCCACTCCTCCTGCCTCACGGAAGCCTGCTGAAATAATAACTGTTCCTAAGACTCCGGCTTTTCCACATTCTTCAACTATTTGCGGAACCGTGTGAGCTGGGGTTGCTATAATTGCAAGGTCAACTCTCCAAGGAATTCTCGAAATACTTGGATAAGCAGTTATGCCTTGCACCGTTACTCTGAAGGGGTTGACAGGATAGACTGCGCCCTTATACCCTACTCCGATCAGGTTGCGCATTATTCTGGAGCCTAAAGAACCTTCTCTGTCACTTGCACCTATGACGGCGATTCTCTTCGGATTAAAGATATGGTTAAGATTCTCTACGCCCACGCTTCCATATCCCACCATAATGCAGAATCAGCTTCTCGAATGAATATATACAATATATATGAATTTTTAAATCTTCGCAAATATTACTTCTTTGATATTTACTCGCTGGTTTAGTTGAGATTTTCCTAATTAACAACTCCAAGGACGACTTAAACCTAGTCGTACATCCTAGCTTGATAGTTATGGACGGTAGACGGTGCTTTATCACGGGTGGGTCGTTCAAAGGCGAGGTTCGAACTCCAAACTTAGTTATCGCTTCTGGAGACAGAGTAGCCATCGACGTTGAAGGGATAAAGGTGCTTGAGAGCTTTGAAGGAGCTGACTTGAAGGACGACCCCTGGAGTTACGATCAGATCAGCGATCGGTTGAATTAGGGCTGAGTGCAAAAAGCAGTCAAGATTACAAAGTAATCAGCGAATGACGGCGATAAGTACCAAGTGAAAGACGTCATTCTTTTTTAGCCCTCATATCCCACAAATTTTTCTGAATTGAGGACGGCATTCTCTTCTTGACTGCTTCATAGATTAAGTAACCCCCGAAAATGCTGACCGAGCCCTGAATAACGTTAAAAACAGCTATCAGAGGACTCAGGCCTATGGGAAGAATTAGAAGATTTGCGAAAAACATAGCCACGCATCTGAAAGCGATTCCCAAAAGAAATGACGCTTCCCGCTTGAATTTGGGAATTATCATCAAAGCAGAAAACATTCCAGCAACCGTGAAGAGTTCTGCCAAGGCCTTCATGGAAGCGCTGACGACGTCTCCACTGCGGGCGACAATGGCAAAAAGAGCGACTGCGGAAGTGAAAACGCTTGGGACAAAACCGAAGAGATAGAGAGCCAAAACGATGGGTACTCCCGTGAAATCAAGCTTAAGGAAAGGAAGCCACGGGAAGGGTATCTTCCAGCCTGAATACTTCATTGAATAGTCGAAAACGACAACCAGAGCAGATAGAAGAGCGGTGCCGGCAAGAGTTCTATTTTCAATTTCCATAAGCTATTACAGTTGGCTCAAGTATGTTATAAACTTTCATTACGCAGAGAAAGCATCTTCTGTCTCTTTTTCCGCGAGAGTTTAAACAGCAAATTCAAGGCGTTCATCTCTTCGCTTGCTTTCCTGGTTTCGATGACTCGTGCTTTTTCGGCGGTTGAGAATAATTCTTCACCCTTGTCGGTGCGGACGATTGTGAACGTCCATCCGTTCAGTCCTAAGCCTCCGGCGGAAATATCAGCCAATTCGGAGCTAAAATCGCCGCAAAACCCACAGCCTCTAGCTGCGTATGGTTTCACTTCCCAAAGAGGAATCATCTGAACCGATCCGTTTTTCAGCGTGACAATCATTTTTCCCTTTATGTTTATGCTTTTGACATCATTCAAGTTGATCCCAAGTTTTCCATGAATATGCTTTTCCATGAGTCCTTCGTAAGTGAAGCTTTCTGAGCACATAAGCCCTATTGAAAATTTGACAGAAGCAGTGAACCTTTTGAGACCGAGTAACTGCATATTTCTAAGGGCGCGTATTTGGCATGGGTTTCCAACAAACGCCGTGTGCCCTTTCTTTTTCGCAGCTTCTGTCAAAGCTAGCAGATTAGGAGAGTACGAATATCTCGTTCCAGCACAGCCCAAAATATCCTCAGATGCAGTGGCTAACTTTGGAACAGGATAGAACGGTTTTTCGTCATTAACGCCGGAAACGACGGCGCCGTTGATGAATCCTTCGTTTAAAGCGTACAACAAAAGAGCAGTGACAACTCCTCCGTCTTGGCAATTCTCCAATATTTCATTATTCTTTGCCCTGGCCACGGCGATTCGGCGATGAATTCCGAATTCTTCATCATCTTTTCGTTCTCTGCCAAACACGAACTTTTCAGCTTCGCTTAATGAACAGCCGTAATACGGGCATGCCTTTGCGCATATGCCGCACAGCTTACACTCCTTGATGACGCAGGGTTTTCCTTTCACATATTCTAGGCAGTTGTAGGGACACACAAGGACGCATGCTGAACAACCGATGCACTTGTCCTTCGAAACAACATTTCTTTGCAGAGTATCCTCGAAACTTTCTCTGTTAAAAGGCACCATCGTCCACTTTTGAATTGTGTATGATGGGATAAGCTTTAAAGTTTTCTTGTGCAAGTACAGGATTCATCTGTATAATAGCAAGGAGTGGACTAGGATGAAGATTGTTCATGTAATTGCTATTGAAAACTTGCCGATGATAAAGGAAGGAGATGACATAGCTGAACTTATCTGCGACGCGGCTAGAAAACAAGACACTCCAGTACAAGACAGGGATATCCTCGTCGTTACCCACGTCGTAGTGTCAAAAGCGGAAGGAAACGTTGTAGACCTTGACAAAGTGTCACCATCTGAACGCGCAATAGAACTGGCTCAAAAGCTCGAAAAAGACCCGGCTTTGGTCCAGGTTATTCTCAAAGAATCGAGGGACATAGTGCGAGTGGGCAACAGAAATCTAATCGTAGAAACCAAACATGGACTGGTCTGTGCAAATGCTGGAGTAGACAGGTCAAACGTTCAGGGTGACAGAAACGTCGCCTTGTTACCGAAAGATCCGGACACTTCAGCGGAGAATATTCGGCGAGAAATAAAAAAGCTGACCGGTTGCGATGTTGCAGTCATTATTTCTGACACTAATGGGCGCCCATTAAGAACGGGTGAGATAAACGTGGCGATAGGTGTGTCGGGAATAAAACCCATCAGAGATAGACGCGGAGAAGAAGACTTGTTTGGATACGTTTTGAGGGTGAAACAAACCGCAATCGCTGATGAACTGGCATCAGCTGCCGAGCTTGTAATTGGCCAAGCAAATGAAGGAATTCCTGCGGCTATCATCAGAGGATACAGCTATCAAAAAGCAGAGAATGCGAAGGCAATCGCGCTTATGAGACCAAAAGAGAAAGACCTATTCAGATAAAGTCGCGTCTACGACACTCTTAAGCTGAAAAATCGCCACTGTCAGCATTAAATTTTTGAACCCATCTTTTTGCAAGTGTTTGAGGGATAATTTTGCCAAGAGGCTTCATCCGAAAGATTCTGAAAATAAATCTTACTTAGAAAGGTTCATGAGGAAAACCTCGACGAAAGCTTTTATAAAACTTGGCTGGTAGCTACGGTGTCGTAGCAAGAATAATCTATGATGACATAACGCCTAAAACTGCCCCCTTAGGACCTTAGAACGTCGTAGGATTCACGACTGGCATATTGACCGGAACCTTTACTCCGCCGGGAAGCAGCTTCACGGCCGTCGGCAAATCACCCTTGACAGGCACGTGGGGCAACTCAAGGGCTGGCGGCTATTTTGGTGCGGAGCTCAAATCCACTGGTTTTGACGCCGTATTTTGCTACGGAAGAGCCAGCAACCCCGTGTACCTATCGATTAATGATGGAAAAGTGGAGATAAAAGACGAATTTGGGGGAAGGCACCTAGAAACAGAAAGCATTCTAAGAGAAAAATTCGACGACGAAAGGATTCAGGTCGTGTCCATAGGGCCTTCGGGAAAGAAGCTCTCGCTGATGTCATGCATAATAACTGACAAGGGTCGCGCTGCGGGAAGATCAGGTTTGGGTGCATTAACGGGATCTAAAAACCTCAAGACTGTCGCAGTCAGAGGTACAATGCAGGTTCCACTGTTCAGTCACCAAAAAAGTGATGGGGCTCAGAAGAAAGTTTATTGAGTTAACTAAGACTGAGATGCAAATATCAAAAATACTTAAATCAATTTGTAACCATAACATACAAAACAAGGCCACAGAAGTGAATATAGGTGGAAATCAAAACGCCTAAAGAATTCTTTGAGAAGGTTTTGTCCAGCAAATTTGACGCAAACAAAGCGGCTGGCGTTGACGCTGTAATCCAAATGAATATAACCGGACCGAACGGAGGCGACTGGATCATAATAATAAAAGATCGGAAACTCGAGGTCCAACAGGGAACACACCTTTCCCCTTCCATATCAATCAGGATGGCGGACACCGATTATGTGGACATGATTAACGGCAAATTAAGTGGGGACAGAGCCTTCATGATCGGAAAGCTCAAGTTTAAGGGAAGCATAGCCATCGGGATGAAACTCAGAGAAATAGGGTTCCTCTAAAAAGTTGCCGTTCAAACTGCCCTGTGAATTTTCTTCTTCAGCATATCATCTTGCGGGTCACTAAAGAGGGCGGGTCAATCTAAACTTCATTTTTTCTGTTCTTTTTCCTTCAGTTTTAACACATGGTTGGCAAGTATCGAGAAGGTTAGCGGTAAATAGCGGCTTTCGTCGTCCAAGCTTATCAGAAAAACTTGCAGATCAACTATGCCAGCTAACGTGGTTTTCTTTATCATGCTTCCAAAATTGTCGTAGGCTGCGTAATCTTCGTGAAACGAAATGATGGCCGCGCCGAATCCAAGTCCCATCCCCGTCTTGAGCAAGACAATGCCAGATGGGCTTCTAGCAAGCTGTTCAGGGACTGATTTCTTGAGTTCTTCAAGCTCCTCATCGACGAATTTCATCTCCAACTTCAAAAATGTCAGAGCTAGGATGTGGTATCCCAGTTTGCTGAAGCGCGGCACTATAGTGTATTCTTTAATGTATCCTTCGTTTTCCAGTTTTGTCCTAATTCTGGTCGCCGTAGGCTGAGAAGCACCTATAGCTTTTGCCAATTCCCTGTCGCTTCTCCGGGAGTTTTTCATAAGTTCGGAGAGCAACTTCCACTCAATTTCTTTCAAATGCTTTCCTTACCCCTATTGTCTCACCTGTGGTTATACCATTTCTAATGACTAAAATTCGAATTTTCTCCCTTATTAACCTAGTGTAGGAGGCCTTGATTGAACAGTGTGCAAATCAGAATTCTTTCAGGTCTTCTTCTGTCAAAACGTCTTCGCCTATTTTGAACGTTTCAGGCTCTTCTATCTTCAGTATTGCCTTCAACGACGCAGGGTCAAGTTCCCGAATTAGATGTCTTATCTCCTTTTTGGCGATTTTCAGGTGTTTTTGAAATAGTTCTCCATTTTCATACAGTCTTCTAGCAAGTTGACAAATGGTTTCCATTTTCAGGTACCATTCAATTTTTCCGTCCTGCACGTTGATATCGAATGTCACTGGACCCGCTTTGCAGGTTTCTGGTTTCACAGGGTGCACCGAACATTTTTTGCTTTTCTTATCGTAAAATATGCAGTAGCCTTCCGCATCCTCAGTTGGAAACGCATAGGTTTCTTGAACAAAAGGTTTCTTGATGGAAATCTTTTCCTTTTCCAAATAGTCCATTATAATTTTTCTCCTTCTGGGGGTTATTGGAGGTTTTGCGCCTTGACAACAAGTAAGTCTGCATTGATGGCACGTTTCGAAAAAGTCGATTTTCCTTCCTTTTTTGTTCGGCATGAATATTTTCCTCAACGGCTTAGAAGTACGGCTCATTGTTAGCAAGGTGATTTGTGAGGGTTGAATAAATGCTTATGATTGCCTCCTTTAAATCTGTTTTTTGAGATTTTCTGAGAACTTTTTCTTTGATGGTTTCTGACAGACTGCCGCGCTCTATTCTTTTCTGTATTATCGGGAGGTACTTCTTTTCATCTTCGTTCGCGCTTTCCCAAGCAGTTTTGAAGAGATTTTCACAGACTTGACGTGCAGTTTGCCCGTGCGGGTTCAGAACCTTCGCGTCTGGTCCATCCGTTAAGACCGTGTTGAAGTCTCTGACTAGGAGTCCGTGAGGCAAGGTCTCAGCTCTTTTGCTAATTAACCCTCTAAGCGCGGCTCTAATGAAACAGCTGAGCGCCACATCTGATTTGACGCATTCTTGTTCGTCCATCACACGTATTTCGATCGCCGTCCTGTCGAATCTGAAGATGATGCCTCGGGAATTAACCCATTCCTTGAAAAGAATAGATTTTTCAGCGCCAGCTTTTGCCAGGTCCCATGAGTATTTTTCAATGATTTCTTTTCTGTATTGCTTGAAGGAGGAAACGTACTCTGGAATGACGTCTCCGGTTATGGAAGGCACCTCCCTCTGGTTCAGCATGTAAAAGTGGAGTCTATTATCGACGTTTTCGCCTAATTCTCCTTCGTAGATCGGTGAGGAAGCGGAGATGGCGGGCAAATAAGCGCCGACATTCGCAAGCAGATTGTGCAGCAGAATACCTTCTTTTTCACGCGAGTAGGGCAGATTCAGGTGGAAGCTTTGGATGTTTAGCCACCCGTGTTGTTTGAGATTGAAAATCTTGCTATACGCCTGGTAGATTTTTCGGTGGCGATGGGGCCACACGCTTGTCTCTTCAAGCCTAAGCAAAGGATGCATCCCTGTTCCGAGAAGATGGGCGTGAAATTTTTCTCCTAGGAAATCCAGAAGGGTTGCCACGGCGTTCTGCATGGTTTCTTCGAAGAGTTCAGGCGACTTGAAAGGTACGTTAGCCTTTATTTCCATCACGTGTAGCTGGAGTTCTTTTCCAAAGGTGGCGTACGGCAACTCGACGAAGGTTACGACTTTTCCGCAGAAGTCTTTTATAACTTTGTCTACGATGGGTAAAGCCTGTAGTTCCTCGTTGACGAGGGAAAACTCGTGTTCTGGACCCAAGACCTCTAACGGTTTGTACGTAGTATTTCCTCTTTTCTATGTGGATATTTGTTCAGAGCGCGTTTATAGTCTGCGGTCAATTTTAAACATGACTGCCTATCCTATAGAGGTTCGTGGGTTCAAATCCCACCCACCGCACCATCTCTGAAGGGTTAAATTCGCTAAAATCAATGCGCATACGCACGATAGGAATATCTATATGCCTCAAGCTAAAGGCTACTCACTACCTAAGAGTCAAACATTAATTCTCCGTTGAAGTTCAAGCTATATCCCAAACCCAAACCCAATGACGGGGGATCAGAGGTCAGAAAAGGCACCTACTCAGGGAAGTATACACAATTCAGTACAGCTATGTATTAATCAGAGCAGTAAAGGGGGATAGGGGAGAGAAAACAGGTCAATATAGGGTAAGGATATAGGTAGTATCGGAATCGAGTATACGCCT
>Ga0172364_10004854_pt1 | contig 10700 bp, 12 predicted proteins | sample LakKivSesite10cm_FD_114545 | JGI IMG/M metagenome (GOLD analysis project Ga0172364, IMG submission 114545) | Sediment microbial communities from Lake Kivu, Rwanda - Sediment site 10cm | ecosystem: Environmental > Aquatic > Freshwater > Lake > Sediment | place: Rwanda: Western Province, Lake... | reverse complement strand
GTGCTACAACTGTCTCAGGTTGTACAAGCGGCGGGAGCGGAGCTTTGACTGGGACGCGGTCTATATTGAGTTTCCACGAGACAACTTTCAGCAAGGTGCTGAGTTGAAACGGTTTAAAGATAACCGGAGCGCCAGTAGCATTCAAGAAACGTTGGGTCGTCGAAGTAGCAATATCCCCGGTGCAGAAGATAACCCGTCTGCTCAAACGAGGAGAGAAGCTGCACAATTGACGATAGAATGCTTCGCCATTCATAACCGGCATTCGCATGTTCGTAATAATCAGATCATAATCCTGAAGCGATGTTTTCTCCAGGGCTGCCTGGCCATTGCTGGCCATGTCAACATCATATCCTGCACTTCCCAATACACGAACTAGGATATCAAGGATATCCTGTTCATCATCAACGAGCAGGATTTTGGCTGGCTTGGATGCGTGGCTAGATTTCTTCATTGGCAGACCCTTAATTGCCTCGACTAAACCCACTCGACTTCGTGTTCGTTCATCCACACGATGAGCTGCTCAGCGAACTGCTCAATAGTCGTAGCTCTGATAGCTGCAATGTCTCTGAGTTCATTGGCTTCCAAATCGAACTGAGCGAGTGCACTCTTGGGGTTGTTCAAGAGTGTGCTACGAAAGCCGTCATCAATGATTGCTGTGCCAATGATCTGAGAAAGAGAAGCTGTCGTCACCGTTCACCCCTCCTTTATCGAATTTTTTCTACTGTGGCGGCTTTGCTCTCCGCCTGCAACATAGCGTTCTGTATAAGGAAGAAGACTCCCAATGCAACAAGCACATCGCCGATGCTGAAGACGCTGGGCACAGGGAAAGGTCTAGGAAGAACAAAGACATCAGATAAAAACCCTAATCTTGTTTCTCCTGGCGATAAGATGATATTTTTACTGCTGGGGACACGCACACCAGATGCCAGGGATGGTACAAGGCCTGCATGTCCCACTTTAATAATGGCTTCCGGCGTAATGGGCATCCAGCCACCATTGGCGACCATCACTACCAGATTCAGCAGCAGACCTAGCCCGATCAACTTGACACCTACAAGATGGCGGTTGACCCACACTGCAATTAGCAGAAGTAGATGAGAGCCCACGAAGAGTAGCTCTTGCCAACCCCAGACGCCGAGAGCCGTACTTGAAGGCGTCTGATAAATAAAAAGCGCTTGGACAGCGAATGCGGCCACTGCAAGTAGACCCCACTGCAAAGGCACTTTGGTTAATGCAACAAACCGTCCACCTCTTAGTAACGCAATAGTAACAGAAACAAGGATAGCAACTAGTAGGATCATTGCCAGACAAGTCTGTCAGATAATGCCGCTACGTGCTAAGTACATACAGCCAGTGGGGGTTTAGCCCCCACCGCCGCTGCCACCACCGAACATTTCGGGAGCACCGCTGCCCAGCACCAGTGCCGTGATAGCCAACAAGATCCAAACAAGACGCAATGTGTTGCTATTGGCCAATTTGTAAGCTGTAGGTAACCACTTCTTCATTTTGTGTCCTCCTTGCGCTCCAAACTGCATAGTCACCTGTGTGAATCGCAATGCGATCACGTGCTTGTTCCTATGTTATCACAGACTGCTTTCGGAAGTGCTTACATATTGCTATACAAGGCGTTAATAGAAAATAAAAAGAGGGTCACTTGCGAACGACCCTCTTTGCCGTCTGGATCTGCGTACCAGGTGTAGCGCCTAAGCCGCAACAATCTTGCCATATAGAATTTGTTCATAGAGTTCGGTTGTTTCTGGAGCCGGGTCAACACCAAGTTCCTCCTCCAGGAATTCAGCCAGCCGATGGTAACTCTTCAGGGCTGCGCTGCGCTCACCCAGCAACGCCTGGCAACGCATGATTTCTCGATGAGCTTTCTCCTGGTAGTTATCCTTTTCCAATATCTGCTGATAGACGCGAATTGCTTCCTGATAATTGCCTTGACTGGTGTGGTGTTCTCCCAAATGCTGCAAGGCCAAGAGATACTTTTGGAGCAACTCCTCTTTCTTAAACAGGCACCATTCATGGCCTGAAGAAAAGTCGTCAAGGAAGTCCCCTCGATATAGGACCACAGCCTCTTTATAGTATTGTGCGGCCTTGATGCGGTCAGTAGTCCAGGCCGCTTGCGCTTTATGGATGGCTTTTTCGAACTCTTCCACGTCGAACCAATAGTTGCTATTCCGGTTGAAGTAGTACTGATCATCCTCATATCTAACACAATCTTGCTCAGCCAGGGCCCGGCGAAGTCGGTAGAGCGCCACATGGAACGAAGACCGCAACTTAGCTGGGGATAACTCTGGCCATAAATCGTTGCTGATCTGCTCCTTGCGGCGCTGCTTGTGGCACAAAAGGTAAAATAGTAGCTCTTTTGACTTGGCCATGCCCCACTCAGCACTCGTAATCAGTTTGTCCCCCCTCAGAACCCGGCTTTCACCAAAGGCATACACACGTAGGAGAGGCTGCACAGTAATGGGTTCTTGTTTGACTAAGGCTTCGGAGCCGCTCACAGCCAGAGCATCTATTTTGCGCAAGAGATGACCAATAAGGGTATCGTCCATGCCCCTTGCTATCGCGTATTCAATCACGCGTCTCGTTTCTCTGACAACCGGTAAGAGAAACTGGTCATAGCCCAGTTCTAATAAGCAACCCAGTACCGTCTGTATGCAGTCCAGGGCTTCCTGAAACCGACCAGCAACATAGCACACTTGACCCAGATAGAGACTCGCTTTGGCCAATTCTCTTTTCGCATTGCTGCGCACAAAGATATCGCGAGCCTGTGACAGATATTCTTCTGCTTGTCGGGCATTGCCCTGTTGGTAGCTGATAGCCCCCAATGAAATCTGGTACAGGCCCACTTCGTAAGTAGAGTCGCGTTCCTGCGCTCTCTCATAAGCCTGGCGCACAAAGTCAATAGCCAGAGCATGGTCACCCGTCAATCGGTGCGTATTGCCAATGGCATTAAGCAGGTAACAGATGATAAAAGCTTCCCTTGATTGTCGCGCTGCCTGCAGTCCCTCTTCATAGGCTTTCAAGGCTTCTGTATATGCGCCTTGGTCTCTATAGATATCGCCAATACCGGCTAGAATGAAAGCCATAGCGCGATCTAACCCCGCCTTCCGTGCCTGATGCAGTCCCTCCTCGTAGAGTTGGAGAGCTTCAGCGTACTCCCCACGATAGTAGTGGCCGAGCGCGATATTGTTGATGGTCATCGCCACCAGCCCTACATTTCCTATCTTCTCCCAGATTTCAAGTGCTTGACGAAAGTGCAGTTCGGACCCCGCCAGATTGCCAGCCAGTCGCAGAATAGCTCCAAGGTCGTTGTGCACGTAACCGATATTGGTCGCATAGCCCATGCGCTCGTACATGCTGAGCGCTTGTCGCAATTCGGCTTCGCCTTCGGATAGACTTCCCAGACGTGCATGGCACGTACCGATCTGGCGGTGGGCGGAAGCAATCACCGGCAGGACATCTGTTTGTCCTCTGGCACTCTGCACAAGCGAGATAGCTTGCTGGCAGGCATCTATAGCTTCCCTGAACTCACCCTGAAAACGGAGCACAGCGCTTTTCTCCACCAATGTTTGAGCCTGGCCCAGGTGATCGCCGCAGCGAGCAAACTCTGCGTATGCGCGGTCAAAGAAGTTGGCGGCCTGGTCTAACTCGCCTACCTCGAGATGTACCTTGGCTCTGAACCACAGCAGGCGTGGTTTACCCTGGACCATGTCCAGAGGCAACGCGTCTATCCAGCGGGCCAGAGTTCCGAGCTTACCGGCATCGTAGGTCTCTCGCGCTATCGTCAGAATAGCATCTACAGCGTTGTCATAATCCTTGACTGTTAAGTAGTGCTGTATAGCTTGCTCGATGGCACCACTTTCGCGCAGCAATGTTGCGGCACGCAAATGCAAAGGGCGAACTTGTTCCGGCTTTTCTTCCTGAAGCTTGGTCAAAAGGAACTGGCGAAAGAGATGATGATAGTTGTACCATCTCTCTTCTCCACGCTCCAGCCTGCTAATAAACAGGTTCTTCTCTTCCAGCAATTTCAGTATGTCACGCGAGTTACTGACGCCAAGAAGTTCATCACATAGCAGAGGGCTCATCTCTTCAAGTATGGAGGTAGACAGCAAAAAGTTCTGCAAGGCAGGAGGCTGCTGGCTGAACACTTCGTTGGCCAAGTAGTCGTAGACCCTGCTGTCAGAGCCTTGAATACGGATTATGCCCTCGAAGAGGCCCTTCCACATCGTATGCGTGGTCAGCAATATGCCCGTGATCCAGCCTTCCGACTTCTCGGCAAGCTCCTTGGCTGCTTCGTCCGGGAGGCGCTGACCATAGTTTTGCAAAAGTAGAGCCTGAATTTCTTCAGGTGTGAATCTCAAGTCTTTGACCCCCAGGCCTGCGATCTCCTGGCGGGCAGTAAGTAGTGCTAGCCCACGGGGGGTCAGCGTGGGGACCGTACGGCTGGAGATGATAAAGTGGCAGTTCTCGGGCAAGTGTTGGATCAAGGTATCCAATATCAGATCAATTGCCCGGCTATTATCAATAAGATGATAGTCGTCAATCACTACTACGAAGTAATCAGGAATCGTCTCGTAAATTTCATTCACGAGCGTGCCAATGAAAAGGTTGGGGTCGGATAATGTCTCACTGGACTGCAACAGGCTTCGCGAGTTTTGCCCAAACTTGGGGAAATGGTGGCTGATAGCAGCAATCAGATAGTCCAGAAAGACACGCGGGTCGCGAGCAGATTCCACTATGGAAAGCCAGCACACAGGCAAGTCAGTATCGTAGGCATAGTCAACGAGCAAGGAGGTCTTGCCGTAGCCGGCCGAAGCTGAGATCAGCAGCAGCTTTCGGTCAATGTGCTCGTGGATAAAGTCAACAAGCCGTGGCCGATGCAGCAGGTCGGGGCGCTTCTTAGGAGTAAGTATCTGAGTTATAATCACCGGCGAAGAAGTAACCATATCCTCTCTCAGCACGTGGCAGACTTGCTCTGACCCTGCCCCATGCAGTTAATTATAACACAGTATTTTGACAAAATGTTAGTATGAACCAGAATGTCGAAAAAGCTCAACTATCACAATTTATGCCGCCTCAACGCATCGAAAACCACAACAGGCGGTAGTTTCAAGTAACTGCTATGTTTTCCCAGACTCTAGTGACTAGGCACACCGTGTTAGAAAATGGTGAGTTGACATGTTGCTCCATCGCCCTATAATGCAAACGCTATGGAATCTCCTTTCCTGCAGGCACATGGCCTGCTTAGATATATTGGACTGTTCCTGAGTGGCGTCTGTCATCAATTCCCAGGGCATTCGATTTTTGTGATGGGTATCCAGATGCCGTTATGTGCACGCTGCACAGGGACCTATTTAGGAGCCTTGTTAGGATTGTGTAACCTTTGGCTGAGAGGCCGTTCTCGTGCTAACAGGCTTCCCCCTACAAGAGTGCTGATTGCGCTGGGGCTGTTCTTTGCCTTTTGGGCTATAGATGGTCTCAATTCCTACCTCCACTTCTTTATTAATCTAGGTCTTTATACTCCCAGTAACTTCCTGCGTTTGCTGGCGGGCATGGTGAATGGGTTATCCTTAAGTTTGCTGGTCTTCCCTATGTTTAATTCCATCCTTTGGCGAGAACCAGATGAACAACGCGTTGTAAACAATCTAGGAGAACTGGGGGGTATCTTGCTGCAAGTTATAGCACTCGAGATTTTGTTGCAGGCTAATATAAGGGCACTATGTTATCCCCTGTTCCTTATAGACCTTCTGAGTGTCCTATCTATGCTCACCATAGTGAACAGTATGATCGTCATTTTCCTTCTTCGTCTTGAGAATCAGGCCGACTGCTGGAGACGGACATTTCTCCCTCTCGGACTCGGGCTTTTGCTTTCCGTTGCTGAAGTAAGTAGCCTTGCTTTACTTCGGAGCGTACTAGCTCCTGCATTTCCATTCCCGACCCCTTGAGGTTAACAAAAAGCCGCGCCGCCGTGGCTCCATTGCTGAGGTTTGAACAGATTCTAAATCTATAGTATACTAACACTTGTCAACACCAGATGTAAGGAGGTCCCGATGAAATTATCTTGTTTGCAAGAGAATTTGGCCAAGGGCCTGGCGATTGTAGGCCGGGCAGTAGCCACTCGCAGTACGCTGCCTGTGCTTTCCAATATCCTGATGACCACGGACGAAGGCCGTCTAAAGCTATCGGCAACCAATCTAGAAGTAGGTATCAATTGCTGGATCGGGGCTAAGGTGGAGGAAGACGGAGCTACTACCGTGCCGGCACGACTCCTCACTGACTTTGTAAATTCCCTGCCCCCTGAACGCATTGATGTCCAATTGGTGACGCGTACACAAACGCTCAACCTCAAGTGCGCCAATTATGAAGCAAATATCAAGGGCATTGATGCTCAAGAGTTTCCCTTGATTCTGGCATTGAGTGAAGACATGGGCATTAGCCTTGAACCAGCAACGCTGCGGGAGATGATCAACCAGGTTTCATTTGCTGCTGCCATAGACGAGAGCCGGCCGGTATTGACTGGAGTGCTGGCCGAGATTTCTGGCACTAGGTTGACGATGGCCGCCGCTGATGGCTTTCGCCTTTCTGTGCGCAGCACGGAACTGTCAGGAGCTGAAACGTCCCAGCCCGATGTCTCTATTAGCGTCATCATCCCTGCCAGATCTTTGCAGGAATTGGCGCGCGTCAGTGCCGAGGAAAGTAACCCTATACGGATGACCATAGCGCCCAATCGCAGCCAGGTCTTCTTCCGCATGACCAACATTGATCTGGTATCCCAGTTGATCGAAGGGAATTTCCCGGACTATAAGCAGATTATGCCAAAGAGTTATTCCACGCATACGGTGGTGGATGTATCTGAACTTCTCAAGGCAGTGAAGATTGCCTCTTTCTTCGCCCGCGATGCAGCTAACGTCGTGCGGCTACGAATTGCGCCCGGAGAACAGGGATTGGGTGGCAGGCTGACTGTCATGGCAACCAGCGCAGAACTGGGCGACAATGTAAGTGAGATAGAGGCTGCGGTGGAGGGTGTGCCCATTGAGATCGCCTTTAATGCCAAATACCTGATGGATGTGCTCAGCGTGATAAACACGCCACAGATGGTGCTAGAGACTTCCGCTCCCTCCAGCCCGGGCGTGATCAAGCCGGTGGGCGGCGCAGACTTTGTGCATGTGATAATGCCCATGCACATTGCCAAATGAACTCAAGACCTGACAGGTTTGGGAAACCTGTCAGGTCTTTATTCTGTCACGCGTAACGAAAATTCGGCCTTGTTCGTGGGCTGTCTTGAGCAAATCCAAATCACTTGCCTGCGAGAGACCGATTCTCGCAACCGTCACTACGTCGTGTCCCAAGTCGCTCAGAAAGCGAGCAGTAGCCGCGTAGACATCTTGGTCCAGAAGGAATTTCATGCTGGAACTGCCACGATGTGAATATCTTCGGCTGTCATAACTTCAATGGCATATTGAATGCAAGCACGAATATCCTCAGTTTGGAGGTCAGGGTAATAATCTTGGATGATTTTCTCGAACGGAATGCCCTCTCTGACCAATTCGAGCACGTTCTGCACAGGAATTCGCGTGCCAGCCACACAAGGTTTCCCAAAGTGGATATTGGGATTAACTTCAATTCTTTCCTTCATCTTTTCACCTCGCATTTACGTCTCAAGTATCTGTTAGCCATTTTACATGATTCCCATCCGCTGTCATCCTGCCATTGCACTTGCGCGGTCGCCAGCATAGAACAGCGTATCCACAAAAACGCTAGAGCCTCACCCCGTTGGTGGCATCGCTGCATCTCTCTGGGAAATTAACCACCTATTCGCCAATAACGTGAGGCATGTGTTAGGCGTTCGTCCCATCTTTCTTAGGTTTCCGATACGTGATCTTCATCTACTGACTGCGCTATGTACTCGTTGTGCAGAGCAACGAATAAGCAGACAAGAGGCCTGATGTGACGGATACATTGTTCCGGCATATCCTGTGGGATGGCCCATTTGTTTCCTCTGTGGAGGAATTCGTTTCGTGCGTTTGAAGCACGGTGATAGAATTTAGTCGTTTCAATATAATCGAGATCAACGCGTTCGCTCAGCATTTCCACTGCTTTGTTCCATTTGACACCGGTCAAGGTCGGGAACAGCTTTTGAACCCTCTTCTTCACGAACAGGTTGTCATCAAGGAGCCTCTCCTGAATCTCATGCTGGAGTCCTATTTTAGACATGCGTTTCTCAAGGAAGTGCTGCAAGAGAACTTCCGCAAGGGCACAAAAGAAAATTACAACTGCAAGTTGATGATTGCTCGCGTTTTGTTCAACAGGAGCTTCAGAATCTGGAGCTGCCTCCTGCTTTAGATGGTAGAATTCTTGCATGAGGTCAATCAGGCTGTCAACACTGATCGGGAAGTACGCCATTGCTCCGTCGCCCGGAATTCCGCACCGAGAGCACTTGTGGCCAACTCTCATGCGCTCGTGGTCGCGATCTACGATTCCACAAGATTTGCAGATCATAAAATCTGCAAGAAGCGTGCTCAGCCGCTGACCGCGAATCTCAAGAATATCCATAACAACTTGCTCTCCAGTCTCGGCGGGATGACGCCTAACTTACATCTCACGAACAAAAGTTGCGGGAATCATGGGTTTTGCCCATGCCTACCGCAATAATAGTTGCGGGAAACACGGAAAGAGGCTTTTACCCTCGCTGACTCAAAAACTCAAGGATCATCCAGAGCCACCTCTTACAATTGTAAGTTGTCCAGGAGGCTCTTGATCCGTCCTAAGCCTTTTGTGTCACGTGCGTATAACGTTGCGTCGTCTCTACACTTTCATGCCCCAGCAGTTCCTGAATGTAACGAATGTCTACCCCGTCCTCAAGCAGGTGCGTAGCAAACGAATAACGCAGCGTATGGAATGTCGAACGCTTGGTGATAGCTGCCTTTCTTTTCGCGTCTCTAAAAATCTGTTGCACTGAACGCTCTGACAAATGATCATTGGGATCATCGCCAGAAAACAGCCAGTCCTTTGGCCTTTCGGCGCGAAAATACTCACGCAAAACCGTCAACGCGGTCTCCGAAAGCAATGTGTAGCGATCTTTCGCCCCTTTACCGCCGTCACCCGAATCTGTATTCGCTCGGAATCGATGTCGCTTACTTTCAGCCGCACCACTTCGCCCACGGAGTCCTGCCGAATACGCAGCTTACTCTATCTGCGCGATCAATGTTCCCAAGTCTCCATAATCATATGGTGGACGTTTCCGCACACCTAACACGTCTATCGCTTTATCCGCTTCCGTGATTGCATAAATGATCCGCCATCTGTCTATCCGAAGTCGCCGCAATTCATGCTCAAAGCCGGGCACATCGAGGGATTTGCTCTGCGGAGGGCGTGGCTCAGCAGCCAGCCTTGCAATAGCGCGTCTGACTCGCTGCCGTATGTGGCCTGGCAGGTCTGTAATTTCACTGAAAGCGCGTGGCGTGATGTAGACCTTATAGGAGCTCACTCTAAATTCTTCTCTAAAGCCTCCCATTCCAACCAGCCTGCCCGTTTGCGGTCGCCGCCAGCCGCCTTCAATTCAGTGAATGCCTCCTGTGCCAGGTGAACATCTTCTAAAGTTTCTAGCCATTCGACGAGTGCTTCCCAGTCGTCAGTGCTAAGGATGGCAAACCGCCTTCCTTTCACCGTCACAAATTGAACCGATTGTAATGCTTCTATTCCATTCATTTTCACACCCCCGTTGTCACCTCAGGCGGAAGTTACAGTGTTTCCGGAGCAAAGATGATCTCGTGTCTCACTTTGCCTATATTCTAGCAGGATCTTTCTTGTCAGGCAACATGCTGTTTCTTTTGGATTGGGGTACGAATGAGCAAAGCCGATTCCTTTACTTCTGGTGCGTAGCGTTCGACCATGTCAAGGGTAATAGCTCCGGCCCGACATATCTCGCCGTATAGCTTGCCGCTGCGTTTCAATGTACGCTGCCCTGTCGCCAAGTCGAGATGAACCAGGCCAAAGCGGGCGCTGAAGCCCTCCGCCCACTCAAAGTTATCCACTAATGACCAGAAGTAGAAACCCTTAACCGGCACACCCTCTGCCAATGCTCGGTGCACGGCAGCCAGGTGAGTCACGATCATGCGTGGGCGCTTGGAATCATCGTTATCGGGCACGCCAGTTTCAGTGATGTAGATTGGCTTGCCATAGCGCTGCAGCCGCTTGAGGAGGCGGTACAGACCCTCAGGATAAATCTCCCCCCAGCCCTCCATGCTGAACTCAGCCCCAGGCATAGGAAAGCGTCGCGTAAAGAGCAATCCCGGCTGTGTGATATCGAAGCTGACCATGTCCCGGGAATAGTAATTCAATCCGATAAAGTCTTGTGAGTCTAATGCCTGGGGAATCATCGTGTTTAGGCTCAAAGGGAAGCGCAGCACGCCATCTACAGGCGGACTGAGGACAATGCGGTTGAAGAGGTAGTCTTGTAACCACGCTGCCCAGCGATCCAACAATGAATTGGGGCGGAAAGGGTCAAAGATGCGTAGGTGTTGGGCCAGGCCTACCCTGGCGGCTGGCTGCAAGCGGTGAATCGCACGGTAAGCAAAAGCATGTGCCAGCAGTTGGTTACGTATTACGCGGAAAGCCACCCGGATATCGCGCTTCTGTGGGGGCCAAATGCCCAGCAAATAGGAATACATGGCATAGACATTAGGTTCGTT
>Ga0172364_10004853_pt1 | contig 10701 bp, 5 predicted proteins | sample LakKivSesite10cm_FD_114545 | JGI IMG/M metagenome (GOLD analysis project Ga0172364, IMG submission 114545) | Sediment microbial communities from Lake Kivu, Rwanda - Sediment site 10cm | ecosystem: Environmental > Aquatic > Freshwater > Lake > Sediment | place: Rwanda: Western Province, Lake Kivu... | reverse complement strand
TATTGAGAAGGAATGTGGTCCACACCATGGCCGTGGCCATGGCTAACCATCAGCAGATCAAAGAAAACCTGAGAGCCTGGGCCTGATAAAACGGGGGACACAATACATATTAACCTAATTTTCTGCTGAACCGCTGACCTTCTTATCCATTAACCCCAGCTCATTCTGTTAACAAAAGAAGCCGGCAGCTAGCCAAAGGGGACACCTTAGGGTGTCCCCTTTTTCAGCCAGTGCTTTTTTCTGAGTAACAAGCAGAAAATAAATAAATTACGAGCTTTACCACAAATGACAGCCGCAAATACATCAGCCGCCCAAATTTTATTTCATTTATTTTCAGGCGGTTACGAACCGCGACGTCGGGGACACTGTACGGTGTCCCCTGTTCAGCTCAGAGGCCGCGGCGCCTGAGCATCGGCTCGACTTTAGGTTCACGCCCGCGGAACTTTACGTACAGGGCCATCGGGTCTTCGCTGCCGCCCCGGGCCAGGATGTTTTCCCGGAAAGCCCGCGCTGTTTCCGCATCGAACAGCCCCTTTTCCTTGAAGGCTTCAAAGGCGTCGGCATCAAGAACCTCGGCCCAGATATAACTGTAATATCCGGCCGCATAACCTCCCGCAAAAATATGGCTGAAATAAGGACTGCGGTAACGCACCACAATCTCCGGAATCAGCCCAATCCTGGCCAGCGCCTTATTTTCAAATTCCATCACCTCTTCGGCTTTCACCGGCTCGGTCCGCACATGCCAGTCCATGTCCAGGTAGCAGGCCGACATGTACTCGACGGTGGCAAATCCCTGGTTAAAATGCTGAGCCTGTTTGATTCTGGCAATCAACTCATCCGGGATCGGTTCTCCGGTCTGATAATGCTTCGCAAATAGCTTGATGAACTCAGGCTCGGCAACCCAGTTCTCCATGATCTGAGACGGCAACTCCACGAAATCGCGAGCCACATTGGTCCCGGTCAGCCTCAAATAGGTACAGTCTGAAAGCAGGCCATGCAGGGCGTGCCCGAACTCATGGAACAGGGTCGTTACCTCTTCCCAGCTGAGAAGCGACGGCTGTTCCGGCGTGGATTTGGTAAAATTGCCGCAGTTTAGAATCAGCGGAGCGACACGCTGCCCGTTTAGCTTATGGGCATCGCGCAGGGCATTCATCCAGGCTCCTGCCCCCTTGGAAGCACGCGGGAAATAATCGGTGTAGAGAATACCGACCTGCCGGCCGTCAGCTTCCTTGACCTCAAACACCCGGACTTCGGGGTGATAAACAGATATGTCCTTTCTCTCCTCGAACTTCAATCCATAGAGCTTGTTGGCCAGCAGGAAAACTCCCTCGATGACGTTTTCCAGCTTCAGGTACGGGCGCAGCATCTCTTCATCCAGGGCATATTTCTGCTTGCGCAGCTTCTCAGCGTAATACCACCAGTCCCAGGGCTCAAGCCTGAAATTGCCGCCCTCAGCCACGATGAGCTTCTGCAGCTCGGTCGCTTCTTCCCTGGCCCTCTTCAGCCCGGGTTTCCAGACCTGGTCGAGGAACTTATAGACATTCTCCGGAGTTCTGGCCATGTTTTCCTCGAGCACATAATCGGCCCAGGTTTTATATCCGAGCAGCCCGGCCTTTTCTATTCTGAGGGCAATGGTCCTGGCAATCAGGGCCTTATTATCGTGCTCGTTGCCATTATTGCCCCGGTTGATGTAAGCCCTGAAGATTTTTTTTCTCAGCTCGCGGCGCGGCGAATACTGGAGAAAAGGAATCAGGCTCGGCTTATGCAAGGTAAAAACCCACTTACCTTCCTTACCCCGTTCCCTGGCCGCCTCAGCCGCGGCCGCCACCACATTCTGCGGCAGGCCCTCCAGGTCGGCCTCATTATCTATTACCAGCTCGAAGGCATTGGTTTCCTTGAGCACATTTTCGGCAAATTTTAACTCCAGGACGGCCAGCTCCTGATTGATTTCCTTGAGGCGGGCCTTTTTCCCCTCGTCCAGACCGGCGCCAGCCCGGACGAAATCCTTATAAAATCTTTCCAGGAGTTGCTTCTGTTCCTGATTAAGGGAGAGCTGGTCGCGCTGTTCATAGACAGCCTTGAGGCGAGCGAAAAGTTTTGAATCCAGAAAGATGCCGTCGTAATGAGCGGACAGCACCGGAGCCAGTTCCTGGGCCACCGCCTGGAGCTCATCGCTGGTGTGGGCTGAAAGCAGGTTTTCCATGACTTTTTCCGCCCGGTCGAGGAACAGGCCGCTCCGGTCGAGCGCCTCCAGGGTGTTGGCGAAAGTCGGTGGCTCGGGATTTTCAGCGATAGCCTTGATTTCTTCCTGGTGACGCTTAATCCCTTCGAGGATTGCCGGTTTGAAATGTTCGACTTTAATCAGGTCGAAAGGCGGAGTCCCGAAAGGTGTCGCCCAGTCGGTGAAGAAAGGATTTTCGGACACTTGCTGTTTCTCCTTTTTCTGGCCGCCGCAGGAAATCAGGACTGCCGCGACGACCAGGGCCATTAAGATAATTCTGATGGGTTTCATCTAACGCTCCTGAAAAATTTTTATTATTCTACCATAAATAAAAGGGGGTGTTGTAAACTGTCCCTGGCAAAGAGCCTGTTTTTTTTCGCCCTTTTGCATCCGGCAACGAATGGCCGGGTCAATCATTCTCCCTTTTTTTTATTTCAGGATGACTAAAAGGCGGCAAGAAATTGGGGAATATGTATTGTGTCACCAGTTTTAGGCGGCGCACTTATTTGATTTCGAAGAGACGGCGGATACGGCCGCTCTTTTCGCCCCGGCCCGATATGGTCACATCGAGGTAACCCTTCCCGCCAGGCAGCTCATAATTGAAATAGAAAGGCACTTCTTTAAGGTCCGGGTATTCCTGGATGGTCGCCTTGAAAACCCGGTTCTCCTCATACCGGCCGATTTTCTTCCCCATCTGGTCGTAGATATAGAACACAAAATCCAGGTCTACATAGAAGGCCCCTTCCTCGTCCTCGCTGAAATTCAGGTCTCTGGCCGGCAGCACTATGGTTATCTTCTTTTCATCTTTATCATAATCAAGCCGGAATTTAATAACCCGCCGCTTAAAAATATTATCCGGGCCGAAGGAGCCGCCCAGCTTCAGAATATCCATGGCTTCGAAGAAGTCGCCCTCGTACCGCCTTATCCTGTACTGACCGGTCCCTTTCTCATCCACGAATTCTATCCCCAGGTTATAATTGTAATAATACCAGTAAATTACCGAGCCCCTGACCGACGTATCCTCATGGGTGAAAATTTCTTCAAACTTATCCGGCGGGCCCATAAAGATATAAATCCGTCCCCGGTCGGTATTCCGGCCCTTACCCCCTTCCTTAAACCTCTGGTCGGCATAAATTATCCGGGCCATGAACTCGTCTTTGAATTCGTTTTTCGGCGTTTCGGGGAAGGGATCCCTCTTCTCCCAGAATTCTCTGATGAATTCTTTCCGCGATTCAGCATCTGGCAGCAGCCGAAAAATCTTGGCCTCTTCCCGGCTCATTATCATCTGGGCGAGGTCATAAAATTCCTGGCTTTCCGGGTCGAGCTTCGTTTTGGGCGCGGTACTGCAGCTAACCGCAAGCAGCCCGACCAGTACGGTAACCCCCAGAAAGGCGAGAGGGATCGAAAGCCGTCCCCCGCACCGGATTTTTTCTTCACTTTTTATTGTTTTCACCCTGCTCCCCCATTAAGTTTACTCAGGAGAATCCCCGGGGATTCTCTCTGAAATAATTTAGGGACCGGAAGCTCATAAAACCATTCCCCCAGCCACAATTTCCTTTAGCCATGCCGGAGCCTGCCTCGCTTCATACATTTAATTCTTAAACCCCTGCCAGCTTGACTCGAGCCAGCTCGCAAAACATTCACCCTGATGATTATTTTACCATAACTTGAAGAACTGATTCACTCAGGCAGATGAATTTTTTTAACCACGATGAGCCAACCCGCGCCCGGCCAGGTTAAAAACCTTTCTGCCTAAAACTCCAGCCGGCCACGGTCCCGCCCTTTTCAGCTCCTGTTATTTAAGAAAATGCCCGGCTTCCTCAGAGTGTCAATTTCAGATATTTTGATGGACAGGCTATAAAGAATTGTTTATCCACACAGATTTTGCGAAAGGCTGACCTGTAAAGTTGAAGACGAGTTTAATCAGGCCCCCTTATATCTTGTTTGATACCTGCCCGTTATGCTTTCTGGATCATTTTCCGGGTCCGGCAGAGATTTCTATAAGCCGCGGAAGAGTCTTTATTATAAAGCTGGCAGAGGGACAGGCAATCTTAATATTTATTTACAGACAGGAAGGCCGGAAGACCCGACCTCTTAAATCCAGCCTATCCGTAACTAAAAAGAACAGCCGGGCTGCAGCCTGCCCTCAACCCTTCCGGGGTATAAGGAGGCAAGGCAAAGCTAATCGTTGCCACATCCCCGCAGTTGCCCGCTTTATTTTTTCAAATAGCTGAGAAAGGCCCGGACCTGGTCGGCCCGCGGTGAGTCGGAATCAATCTTCAGGTATTCTTCAAAAGCATTTATGGCTTCCTGGTTCTTCTGGAGGTTGAGGTAGGTCAGACCGAGCTGGTAAAGGGCATCGGTAAAATTTTTCTGCTTTTCCACGGCCTTTTGATAATAAACCAGGGCTTCTGAGAAGCGGCTGTTGTTGTAATACATGGTGCCGACATTGTAGATGACCACCGGGTCGGTTATCTTATCCACATTAACCTTGCCATACCATTCGAAGGCTTTGTCTTTATCCCCCCGGTTCAGGAAGGTATTGCCTATAGCCACCATGGCGTCGGCGTTGTTGGCATCCTTTTCCAGAATTTTCTGGTAAGCCTGTTCGGCCTCGGCATATTTTTCCAGGGCAAAGTAGCAGTTGCCAACATTTTTCCAGATGGGGTAGGCATCCGGGTACCTGGTCATAATTTCCTCATAAATAGCTCTGGCTTCGTCGTACTTCTGCTCATCAAAAAGCTTGTTGCCCTGTTCCAGCATTCCTTTGATTTCTTCCGTCACCACCAGCCCTTCAACCTTGACCATGGCAATCTTGATTTCGGGATTTTTCTGGAATTCCTGCAAATCCACCGCGATTTTTTTCGGGGCATAGCCGATCTTTTCAAAATCGATATTCCACTGGCCGCCGCGGATCCAGGCAGCCACCCATTTGCCTTCCTTATCAGTCTTTACGCTGAAACCCTGCTGGCCTTTTACGTAAAATAATTTTACAGTCACGCCTTCCAGCGGGTTGCCCTGTTCATCGGTAACCAAACCCATCGCTCGCCCCTTGCCCTTGTATTCCTGAGCGTAAAGCAAACCCGCAAAAACGGCTATGGACAGGATAATGATTAAAGCTTTTTTCATCTCAAACCTCCGCCGCGATGCAATTCCTTCCGGCCAAATCCGGGGTTAAATTTTATCATAAGTTCTTCAGAAAAATAAAGACAGCAAGCTTTATGCCAGCCTGACCTGACAGGGACAGCAAATTGCGAAAAAATTTAAGGATGGCTGCTTGATAAATAAAAAATAGAATCGATAAGTCTATGTCCCATAAGAGATTTAGCCTTCCCGGGCACGTCGGGCGGCCCGGCTTGACAAGAAGAAGCGCAAATTCAGGGTTTCCGCCAGAAGGGACCGCGACCCTTATTCGGTGATTTAAATAACTTAATTTAAATAATAAAAACAGACGCGAATCGGTGAAATAAGTCCCATAAAGGCCTGATTACAGGCGGAGTTATGATGCCAGAGACACCAGGCGGGACCACAAATTTAATCTATCTTAAGGGACTGGAGAGAATTCTTGGGAAGGGTCAGGGGGACACCGTACGGTGTCCCCTTTTCCCAGATGACTAACAAATTGAATTTTAATAAGTTGCAGAACAGCTGGTGATAAAAAAAGGGACACCGTACGGTGTCCCCTTTTCCCAAAAAAAAGGCCCTTCTCCCCTGACGGGGAGAAGGGCCCGAACATCAGCTCTTCAGTCTGCTGCTATTAGAATTCGAACCGGACTCCGAGTCTGGCTACTCTCGGGTTAAGGACTTCATTCAGCGCATTATAAGTGGTATTGCGAGTGAAGGTGGTTTTGGTCCAGTCAATATTGCCCTCATCATCGCCATAGACTCTGACGGTACCCCAGTTCTTCATATAGCGACGGTTCTCAATCATCTTGTTGAGAACATTGAACACGTCCAGCATGATGTAGATGCGTCCGGTATTGCCCAGTCGCAGCATCTTTTCCACTCTCAGGCTCAGGTTGTAGAACAGCGGCAGGCGGTCGGTTCCGAAATAATCCATGTAGATGGTGTTGCTTTGACTGGCGGGAGCCGAGATACGATAGTCAGTCAGGGTGAAGTACTCAGTGAGCACCCAGCCTTCTCTCATGTTGAAGGTTCCGGAAATGTTGATGTCATAAGGCAGCTGATAGAGCCCGGCAATCTTGAACATCCAGCGGGTGTAGGTGTACTGGTCGATCTTTCCGGAAGCACCGCCGATGTAGGCAGCCTGCGCTTTGCCGTCGAAAGCCCAGATGGTGGTCGGGTCGAGGTAGCTGCCCTCACCGTATTGCTGAGCCTGCCATTGCCAGGAGAAGCTGCCGTTCAGCATCCACTTGTTGGCCAGCCTCTTGTTCCAGATCAGGTCTATGCCGAAATAATCCATGTAGTAATTGGGACGGAGCATTCGTTCGCCATATGGCGAATAAGTATTGTAGGCCGCCGTAGCAGTATACCAGTGATGGTTGGGAGCTTCCTTGGTATCGTCAATAAAGGTCACACCGGTTGAGCTGTTGTAATAGCTTGATTCAGGTGTGCCACGATCCGCAAAATAGGTGCTTGAAGAATCAGGATATTTTCTGGTTCCGTTCGATTCCAGCCAGTACTTAAGCGTCCAGTTCATCTTGTCGTATCTTCTGAAGGTTCCAACTAACTGAACTGCGAAATTGGTCAGGACTTCCCTTTCCAGGGTCAGCATGGCTTCTCTGGTTCTGCTGGAGGTTACACCCTTCCTGGTAGAAGTATAAGGCTCACCAAAAGCCTGCGGGTTGGCCGGGTCGTAGCCACCCCAGTAATAGCCCGCGGCATCGCTGAAATTGTCTCCATCTCCGTCGAGGTCATTGTCGCCAAGGAAGTTGCCGTTAGCATCAAAAACGTTATAAGGCGAGAAGTAGCTGGTTCCCTCCGGCGGGTTGGTGCTCCACAGCCAGTAAAGTTCGGTGAACTGAATCCTGCTATCTTTGTTAGCATCATCCCACCAGAAATCCATCCAGCCACCGGTACCAGAAGGAGAGGCCCAGTCAGCCCAGCCGGTACCCATGAAATCGCCGTACTGAGCCAGGTTGATCTTCAACAGGGTCTTTCCGTCGCCCATGACATCCCAGGTAAACCCGATTCTGGGAGAGAACACTGACCAATTGAATTTCTTATTGCTGATGGAATTGGTCGCCGGGTCATAATAATAGTGGTACCTCTTGGGAATCTCCAGACCGGGCAGAATTGAATCAAGAGCAGCCCGCACATCAGCATCGGCAATCTTCTGCCAGGCTTCTCCACCATCCATGGCTTTCAAGGCGAACGGGCTCAAGTAGGGCAGCTGATAGTCATATCTCAGACCGAGGATCAGGGTAAACCGATTGAAGGTAATGGTGTCGCTGAAATAGAGGCCAAGAGCATTAACTCTCTGGTCACGGTAATAGCCACGCCAGAAGCTGAAGTATTTGATCCTCTCGGCATAGTCAGGATAAATTTCAGGCATGTAGTTCGGGATACCATCGCCATCAATATCCCAGGCAGTGTCGGTGGCTCTGTAGTTGTAGTTGTAGTTCATATTGCCGTTGTAAACGGACTCAACGTACTGTTTCCTCTTGGCGTAGTCGACACCGAACTTAAATTCGTGGCTGGCGCCCAGGAGGTTATCATTGAAGTATTGAGCCATAAAGTTGTACTGATAGACAGGCCGCTCAACATAATATCTCCACTCGGAACCGTACCATCTCTGAGCGGTGACATCCCATCTCGGGACATCATTCCAGTCGGTGTCCATCATCGGGATCAGGCTGAATCCAGCATCGGAATAACCGAACTTGAAGGACAGGAACAGGTTATTGCCGATCATCTGCTCATCCTGAATCTTCAGGATGGGGCTTCCGAAATAATACCGGCCTGCCTGCTGATAACCATCTGGCAGCTCAGCTGAGGCTGAACGGCCCCATTTTTTCTTGCCGCCCGAATGATAGAAAATTTCCAGGCGGTTACTCTGGATCGGCTGGACGTTTATTTTACCGACGTAGTTTTCAAGCAGGGTGTCATCAGGCGTTCCATAGACTGTTCTGGTCTTGATGTCCTGAATACCATAAGAGAACCAGGCCCAGGCTTTGTCCTTTACAATCGGGAAGCCGAGGTTGAACCCGTAGTCCTTGTTATTTCTGATGATGTTAACACCCTGGAACAGGTTGCTGACATTATTTGGATTCTCAACGGCTTTAATGGCTGCCACTTTTTCGGCATTCTTGGCCTGGAACTTTTCATCGGTCAGGTAAAAACGGCCGCCCAGCGTGACCCGGTTGCTGCCTCTTCTGGTAACCATGTTGAGAGCAATACCGCCGGTCTGAACGGAGACATCATTGCCGCCGACTGAAATCTGCATTTCTTCGAAGGCATCGAAGTCATAGTAGGAGGGAGAGGCTCCGATAGCTGCCGGGTCGGTGATGACCATGCCGTCCATGGCCCAGACGTTGTTGTTGTAGGTATTGGCACCACGGGCTACGTAGTTGGACTGCTGACCGGACTCGGCGCCGCCGACGTTTTCACGGTCAACGATGACTGAAGGAGCCATCTGCAGAATTACCCACGGGTCTCTGGCCGTTGGCAGCCCTTGCAGGACTTCCTGGGTGACGTTTGTGCCGACCGAGGTCTTTTTGGTGTCAACAACGGGGGTGATGGCGGTAACCGTAACTTCCTCTTCGATTCCGCCGGGTTCCATGGTGAAGGTCAGGTTAGCATTGGCGCCAACCTCAATCACAATTCCTGTCTGAACGACGGTCTTGAAGCCGGTGAGTTCCAGCTTTACTGAATAGTCCCTGCCCGGAGGCAGCGACAAGAATCTGAAGGCTCCTTCGACTGAGGTTACAGCCGTCATGGGAGCAAAGAACTGTGAAGTGATGGTAACTGTTACTCCAGGCAGAGGAGTACCCTCAGTGTCCACGACTTTTCCGAAAAGGTTTCCGGTTCTCTGCTGGGCACTGAGAGAAACTGCCAGGAGCAGCACAAAGAAAACGGTTAAAAACTTTTTCATTTCTCCTCCTCTTTAAGGTAGGATTAAAACCCTTGCCCTGGGTGACGCGCACCCAACCCATAAAAAAGGTCTTGCCGGTTTTAGCCTTTCTCTATTTTCACCTCCTTTTCTTAAAAATTCATAAAAAGCACAAAAAGAAACACCGAAAAAATCTCAATATATAGAGCAAATATCGTGCCAAACTATTAAAAAATATAAGTTATTGTTAATCAAAAACTTATATTCAGTTTGACCTTTCTCTGGCACCTGATAATCCAATAATTTATAATTCTATCCAATATTTTGGATTTTCCCTTCCGGTTTCCCCCCGCCAACAGGTAAAAAAATCCAGCCGTAATAAGACCCCAAATGCCAACCAGAATATTCCTCTACCGGTTCTTTGGGTTCAGGCTTTTTCGGCAGCAGCCGGCGCAGGCCTGTAGATAGCGGCTACCAGAATACCCGCAATAACGTATTCAATTAACGAGAAAATTATCCACCACAGTGAAAGCTTGAACGGTATCGGCAACATAACCCAGAAGCCCAGGCTCATGGGAACGGCAAAGAACGCCCAGATTACCAGGCCGTAGCGGATGCCCTCGGCCAGACCTTTTCCCTCGCGGCCCTTGATGAAAATGTAGGTGAAAAGAAAGGCTACCAGCAGGCCGGTGAGGTACATAATCCACATCTTTGAACTCATGTCCGGCCGCCACAAACTCTGCAGAGCTTCATACTGACTCATCAGGATGATGTTGTTTACAATGAATTCCATCAGCTGAAAGGCCACATAGACGACAAGAGATGAAATCACAAATCGTTTAACATTCATATTCCCCTCCTCCCCCAAACGGGGAAATTTAAATACCAAATCCAAGGGTGCCGGAACGGACCAGAACCGCTCCTGACTCCTGGTGAGCAAAAGCATAACACAGACTTTATATTCTAATCAATTACTCCTAAATATAACGGAACGATGCCCTGGCTTGCCGGCACTCAATCCTGGTGACCTTTGGGTTTATATGGTTATGGTCAGAACTTCCGGAAAAGGCGACTGCTAAGACCATTCTCTAAATAAATTAAAACTCTGGCTATGGCATCTATCGGTATTTCAGGGGCTGACGCCATAAGACTGCAAGTGTTCTGCCTCAGAAGATCTGGGGACACCGTACAGTGTCCCCTTTTTTAATGGAAAAGGCTGTCGATAACCGTTTGATATTAAACGATTTACGGAAAGGCCGTCTCAGCAAAAGGCAAGATTTGGGGACACTGTACGGTGTCCCCTGTTCTAATAGATTTCACTGCTCAGGATTCTGGTCGGCTGCCAGGCGCCCTTATATTTTTCCAGCAGGACCAGATAACCGACGCCCATTTCCGGGCTGGCCACGTGGGAGACAAAAACCAGGGCCGCCGTCCGGCCGGGATTAAAGCCAACCCGCGAAACAAAGGT
>Ga0172364_10004852_pt1 | contig 10703 bp, 12 predicted proteins | sample LakKivSesite10cm_FD_114545 | JGI IMG/M metagenome (GOLD analysis project Ga0172364, IMG submission 114545) | Sediment microbial communities from Lake Kivu, Rwanda - Sediment site 10cm | ecosystem: Environmental > Aquatic > Freshwater > Lake > Sediment | place: Rwanda: Western Province, Lake... | reverse complement strand
ATCCTCACATGCATCAAAAAATTGGAAAGAAATGTGCTGTTTTTTAAGTTCCTCTCCGACCTTAAAACGACGATCAGTTCGATTCTTCAGTGAAATAACATAAGTATTATCTGCCAAAAAAGATAGTTCCATTATATTTTTTTGTAATAAAGAATTCTTTAAACCATTAAAAATTTTACTTTTATAAATTATAATTTTTTCAAATCTCCATGCGAAATATGATATAATAAAAATGCACTCAAACCTATTACAACATCTATCAATAATATTATCCATGATCGGGGATTTTTCATGATAGCATTATAGGCAAATAATGCATATAAAAATCCATGAACTGGTCTCAATTTATTCCACCAAATTTTACCTCCAAAAACCTCTGCGCCTGTTTTACGAGAACCAGTCAAAAATATATAAAAAAATCCAATTGCGGGTAAAATAGCTAAATACCCTAAATAAGGTAAATATTGGAGACTAATTGTTTTTGCCACATAAACAAATAATAGTCGAACTCCAATGCATCCTATCAAAAATAATGCAAATCTTTTAGCCATATCATTCATTAATTATAACAAGAAAATATTTATGAATCGCCACGATATCCTCTTGGACCTGGATCACCCTTAGAACCTCTCTCACCTGGTTCTCCCTTTTCTCCAGGTTCACCTGGAGCACCCTTTTCACCCAATGGACCAGGATCGCCGAGAACACCCTTATCACCTCTTTCACCCTTATCACCACGTTGTCCCTTATCTCCCGGCAATCCCTTCTCTCCAATTGGACCCTTTTCACCCTTATCTCCACGGGGACCTCTCTCTCCTGACTTTCCTTCCAAACCTCTCTCACCCGGTTCTCCCTTCTCTCCTATATCACCCTTGTCGCCTCTTGGCCCTTTATCTCCAGGCAAACCTCTCTCTCCTGGGATTCCTGGAGCACCACGATCTCCCATTTCTCCAGGCATTCCTGGATCACCAGGTTCCCCAGCCTCACCTTGTAATCCAATCTCACCCTTATCACCTTTATCTCCTGTAGGACCAACTTCTCCTTTATCTCCCTTATCCCCACGATCTCCTGGTGGACCAATCTCTCCATTTTCTCCTTTAGCACCCGGCTCTCCAATCTGACCTTTATCTCCTGGTGGTCCACGATGTCCCATGTAACCCTTTTCACCTCTTTCACCTGCATCTCCTCTTGGTCCCTTTTCTCCTCGAGGTCCTTTGTCACCAATTGGACCAGGAAATCCCTTTTCTCCTTTGTCTCCTTTGTCACCTTTATCTCCCTTATCTCCCTTCTCTCCAGGAGGACCCTTCTCACCTTTTTCACCTTGAACTCCTGTAGGACCTTTTTCTCCTCTTTCTCCCTTATCCCCTGGTTCTCCTGGAATCCCTTTCTCACCCTGATCACCTGGTAACCCTGCTTCCCCAGGTCTGCCTGGCTCACCTGGAAATCCTGGTTCCCCTGAATCTCCTGGACGACCATTTTCACCAGGCTCTCCTTTCTCACCTGGATCTCCTGGCGTTCCCATATAACCCGATTCACCCGGTTCTCCTGGTTCACCACGATCTCCAGGCAGTCCCTTTTCACCTCTTTCACCCTTGTCCCCAGGTATCCCACGAGGACCTGGTTGTCCTTTAACCCCCATTAAGCCCTTTTTCCCTGGCTCTCCTGGATTTCCTATAATTCCAGGAGATCCCTTTTCTCCTTTATCACCTCTTTCACCCTTGTCACCTGAAGGACCCGTTTCACCTTTATCTCCTTTGTCTCCTCTTGGTCCCTTATCACCCTTGTCTCCAACCTCTCCAGGGGCACCTTTTTCTCCTTTTTCACCACTTATTCCAGATATTCCTGGTGGTCCTTGATCTCCCGGAAGCCCTTTATCTCCGATTTCACCTTTTTCACCTCTTTCTCCTTTATCTCCTGATGCTCCTGGAACACCTCTTTCTCCTTTATCACCCTTATCTCCACGATCTCCTTGAGGACCTGGTGGTCCCTTAACTCCCTTTTCACCTCTTATTTCACCAGGTGGTCCCTGCGGTCCAACTGGCCCTGGTGGCCCTACTCTGCCAGGTTGTCCAGGCTCTCCAGACTTTCCAGGTGGTCCAGGTTCTCCTTTTGGAGCATTTTCATATAAATTATAAAGAATGCGAATATCACCTTTTACTTTTCCAAAGTCTTTCTTTAAGTCGTCTAGATCATCGTTAAGTTTTAATAATAATTGTAAGACTTGTTGAATCGATGGAAGTTTTTGATCTCCCTGAAAATGACTCATCTAAGCTATTTTAATTATAAAAAGTATTTTTTAATACGATTTTTACATTTCAAAGTTGGAAAAAGGACGATCATCATCTCCTGAAAAATTCAGTCCAGACTTTTTTGATTTCTCATGTTTTTTATCAGTTAAAAATTCTCTTATGCTTTTTAACTCATCTCTTGTCATTATTTCTTGATCAGCAAAAATATTTTCAATTTCATTTTCATCTATATCTGGTATATTTGTTGATTCGGATTCAGCATCTTCTTCTTCATCTTCTTCCTCATCTTCATTTACCTTTTTTCTGACTTCAATTTCTTCTTCAGATGGTTTGGAATCAGATTCATTAAAATCATCTTCCATTTTGTAAAAAAGGAAAAATTCTTGTGATATGTAGTTATTTTCATTTCCAACATTTCCATTAAGATAAAATGCAATTATTTTCAAAAAATAGGTTTCACCATTGTTTGAAACAAATGATATAATCGGTTTTGTAAACTGTGATAAAAAGTTAAACGTCATTGTGTTTTCAATCCTTAATCCATCTGTTCCAAAAATTTCATATTGTATTTTCTTTGGAGTTCCACGATAGGTCGGAATCACATGAAGCATACGTGTTTTCATTTTATCAATATAATGATTTGTTTTGTAAAAGGTTGCATCATTAGTTTCCGGTTTTGGAACTACTATTTTTCCTGGTATTCTCATATTCATCCCACTTGACATGGGTATTGGAATATTCTGACGTAAAATGTGGTTATTCATTTATAACTTAATGAAAGTAGTAAAAAATAATTCAATTTTTTAGGAAGACATTTGCCACCTATGATCACAAACCAAACATCTCACGAACTTAGTCATAGGTTCATCAATTGACCTTGTCTGGAGTTCATAATATGTACATTCCCTCTTCTTACATCGACTACACTTAAATTCATCTGTGCTAGCCTCCGGTTTTTTAAGATAAAGAAATTCATCTGTAGCCTTCTGTTTTTCCTGCAATTTTTCCCAATGTTCAGGAAATATTTCCTGTGGAGTTAAATAAGGAACCTTATCAATATCAATTGTTCCATCAATAATTTTATTCAAAAAATTTGTATTATGGATGGAAGAATCTGGATTTATATTGTAAAAAATTTGAATTGTTTTATTTAAATATGTTTTTTTAAATAATTCTTGTGATCTTTCGAGAATTTCACCTCGTCTTACAATCTCATTTTCACTCCATTTAAAAATAGATTCTTCCAGATTTGTTGAAATAGTAATATTTTTAATAACTGTATCAAACTTATCAATAATTTTTTGACGATATTCTTCAGCCATTTTTCTTTTAAAAGATGAGCTATTTTTAAATTCATTTTTTTCAGTGAAAAATTGAATTTAAAGGCACATATATATTATAATGTTACAATAATGGAAAGTAAGACTGAAGAAAAAGTTAGATATTATTTTAGAAATATATCAGACAATCCAAATGTTATGGATTTTTGCCTTAACATATGTGAATTTGAAGACTTATTGAAAAATTATCTTGAAAATAACACAGATGTATTACCTGTAAAAAATGGGTATAAGTTATATGGTATTGATAACAAATTTTTTAAAATATACCAAGATGGTAGCTGTTTTGGATATACAATAAAAGAACAAAACATGAAAAAAATAGATGACTTTTATCAATATTATATTTTACAATCCCAAATATTTAATGATGATTTTCCTGGTTTGAAAGTATATTGGGTGGAAGAGATATATGAGGAAATAATTTTCAAATATGATGATTTGAACCTAATATTCTCAAAATCAATTGATGTGCCGAGAGATAAGATTGATTATTCTATATTTATTGAGCCAAAAAATAGTTCAGTAAATATGGAAAATGTAAAAAAAATATTTGGTAAATTAAAAATTATTTCTTCTTAGATTTACAGCATTTTGACCAACCAAATAGGCATGTGAAAAGTGATGCAACTTCTTCAGGATTTATTTGAATTTCTCCTTTACTTGCCCTAATTCCAATTTGAACTAAGGAAATTGTTGGTTCAATTTGGGAGATAAGGAAAGATTTTTGTTCAGTGTTCAGTTTGGAATCAAGACTATTTATAACTTTTGTAAGTATCTTTTTAAGAAGAACTTTCTTTTCATTTGGTTTAAGATTTGTTTGTCCTTCTAGTAATTGCATAATGTATAAAGCAATATCAAAAATATTATTAATTATATCATCTGTTAGAGGGTACTTTTCTTCAATTTTAGACATTGTATTTTCATATATTAGGTTAAAAGCTGATTTGCTCTGAGATATTGTTTCAGAACTGAATTTGATTTCACTCAAGCCATTTTTTGTTACATTTACGGCTAAATCAATTGATTTACTTATCAATATCTCTAATTGGGGATAGTTATTTACTCTTGTCTCTAAAAAACTACGAAGAACTGCTATCACAACAGATTTTTTTTCAGGCCCTGATAACACTGTTTTTTGTTCAGCGATTTCCATTGCGGTTTGTACTAGATCAATTAGTTCTTCATTATCAATAATACCATCATCTAAATATTTTTCAATAAGAATATCGATTCCTTCTTTTTTAAATTTTTCAATATCTTCCGCACTAATAGTATTTTTTGCTTTTACTGAAGGTTCGTCATTCTTTGGTTTATCATCCGGAACATTTGTAATTACAGTTTTTATTTCTTCCTCGTTGTTAACAGCTTTAACTATTGGTTTTACTTCCTCTTGAGATACAGTGGGTTGAACTTGAACATCAGTAATTAAAATGGGTGCTGTTAGTACTGGTTCTGGAACAGGTATAACTTCTTGAGGTGTAGATAATTGTGTTTCTGGCAATGAATTACTTTCTTGTGTAGTTTCACTCATAATATAATATATTATATATTAAATTTTTCTGGTATTTTTTTTATAATATTATTTAAGTATGATTAAAAATTTACTTTTAGTTATTTTAGTTGTAATTATTTTAGTATTATCATGGAAAATTTTTTTTACGCAATCATTAAATAACAAAGAAAGAAAGGTAAAATTCTCGAAAAATGTAGAAGAAATAAAAGAAAATTTTATAGGTAAATCTGGTTATGATAAAATAAAAGATGATTTAATTAAAAAAGCGCAAAAAAAATATGATGAAATAAATCCAGCCAATTTTTACACACAAGATTTTAATACTCCAAATTTTCCCTCAAGCAATAATCCGAATTTTAGCTATTATGCATACGATTTACCTCCAAATGGACCTTCTAAATCGATTCCAACAGAACCATTTAATGAACCTACAAGGTTTCCACCAAATAATCAATTTATTAAACTAGATAAAGCGGAGACTATGCCCTGGAATATACAGCCTCCAGCTACTCCAAAAGGTTTAGAATATCAGGATGACTATTGGACTTATAGAAATGAATTTCCAATGAATGGAGGTGATTTTGGAGGAATAGTTGGATATGAAAACATGGGTGATTCATTTTCTTTATTTTATTCTAAAAACTCAAATGATATTGTACAAGAACAGGAGAAAATGTTAAAATCAACTGATGATCTCCGAAACGGGATGGGTGTTCCCCAAAAACAAAAATACAATTATAATATGTCAATGCCTTAGATGTAAAAAATTACAATTTTTGGAAGTTATTGTTGAAAAAAGATTATTAGATAAGTTAAAAAATTAAAATTTTAAATGTTGAATTAATTTATAAAAAATGGAAAATAATGCTAAAAAGAAGACATTCTGGAATACTTTGCCAGTTGTACATGATTATAAATATTTTCCGAATGATTTCCAAATTATTGATCCTGGATATAGTTCTGACTCATTATTTCCAGGATATGGACCTGATTCCATATCACCAGAATTTATGGAAAGTATCTATCCTTTAACAAAGGAAAATATGCCACAGGTTCTTGATTTTTTAAATAATAATTATATTAGTGGATATATTTATTCTGCTGACTATCTATCACGAAAAATGGAAATAAATGGTGCGATAGGATTATTATATATTTCTAATAACAAAATTTATGGATTTATATATTGTTGTCCTTATAAATGGAGAGGAAAGACATTTGGCTATGTGGATCTTTTGTGTGTTGAAAAAAGTATTAGAGGAAAAGCAGTCGCTTCAAAACTTATTATATGCATTACCTACAGGTCACCTAACAAAATTTTTCTACATAAAAAAGATAATGATCAATTGCCTTTTCAACATTTTTATTTCACTTCCCATTATTCTTGTAGGATAGATGATTTATTGCGTAAATATAGAATTATGGGTGAATCAATATATAAGCAATTGGAAGACCCAAGAAAATTAGCTGAGAAAACTGGTCAGGACACCTGTATTTTTAGAAGTTCTGAATCAATAAAGACATATAGTAATGGTAAATCTTATTTTTCTATAGCTATTTTTAAATTTGATCAAGGAACAAACACTCCTCTTATTGCACAATTGTTTTATGTAGATGATGATTTTACTGATTATGATGAACTAATAAAAGTATTATATCAGAATCGCATTGAAATCTTAACAGTATTACCAAAGGGAATATTTAAAAATAAGATAGTTTCAGACAATTATTCTAAGGAAATGGATTTGTATTTGTATGCGGGTAATATAGTAGTACATCCAATTGAGATGAATATATGTATGCCATAATTATTAGGTTTTATCTTTACATTATAAAACCAGGGAAGAAAAACTATTTAAAAGTATTAAAAATTTAAATATTTAATAAATAATTTTTTTATAAAAAAACAGCTTAAAGAAATCTTAATATTATTAATTAGGAATAGTTTTTAATTATTTTTCTTTTTCCTCAAATTACCTACTTTGTTTAATAAAATAATCATTTTTAGTAACCTAGTATCAGCTTTTTATAATTTTATATAAGTTGGATATTAGGGTGAGGGTGTATAGGACGCCTGTGGATTAGCTCATAAAATCAGGGAAACCACAAAAGTAGGGTGTTTAAAATTAATGTAGTTTTAAATACTTTTACTAACTCGCAGATTTTCTTAAAAATATATTATTTCAATGCCTTAGATGTAAAAACCTTTAATAAAATAATTATATTTATATTTATTTTCAGCTTTTTTTACAATTTTTGGGAGTTCTAATTTAACAGAAGGAATATCGAAAACAATATTACTTTCTTGTATTATTTCATTTGGATTCTTAACTAAAAATTTTCGATTGGAAATTATACTACTCATAATAAAATAAATAGATTAAAAAATTGATTTTTTTACTATTAGATATATTAAGAAAAAAATGGAAAAAAAGCCTAAAAGAAAGGTATTTTATGTAGATGATGATCAAAGCAAACCAGTTTTAGCAGGTGGTGTTATTTTGATGAAGGGTGAAGAACCTAAATTATTTGTACAGAAAGTAAAAAAAGAGGAAGGAGAAGGACATTTCTTTTCTGATTTTGGGGGGAAAGTTGATAATGATGATACAAGTTATTGGCAATCTATTTCAAGAGAATTAGGTGAAGAAACTAATTATGCAATTTACATCAAAAGAGGTGATCGAAAAGTATATATTGATGATAAAGGTATTGAAAAAATGTTACGGGAAGAAGTTAAAAATAAAATATATTTACCAACTGCCAAATATTATATATTATTTGTTAATTTTGATGAGAATAAATATGGTATTGATTATGAAAAAATTGGAGATCATGAAACACATGATTTAATTGAAAGAACTGCTGAATGGATAAATGCAAAAGAATTTATTAATGCACATTTTAATCATGAATTACATCCTAGACTTTGGAGTAAAAATATTCTCCAATATTTGGGATATAAAGGTCAAGAAGAACTTACTGAAACTTCTTCAAAAATTACTCCACCTAAAAAATTTGCATTCAAATCATCATCATTGTAGAAAATCATTTTCGCCTGGTTGATAAAGAGGTATCATATATGGTAAATTTTTTAACTTTTTATTAGGTGGTAAAAACATATTATTCCAAAGGAGGGTAGCCATACAATAATGGCCAAACTCACTTGGATGAAAACAGTCAAAAGATGATAAATATGTTGAATTATAAATTTGAAAATCTTCAATAATTGGTTGTATTACAAATCTTATATTTTTTGCAAATCCTTTTTGTGTATATTCTTGAACAAGTGGATATAGCTCTCTATTTATATCCTTATATAATTTTCTTACAATTTCTCTGTTACCCATTGCCTGTTCCCTACCTAAAATACATGGACATTCATCTATAAGGTAATGAATGATTTTACATCCTTCGTTTTGCCAATCGGCTGTTAATCCAACATCAAATGTAGAGATAACATTAACAAATATCATTTCAGCATTTTCAATTATATCATTAAAAACTTGAGCTAAATTAAAGATGTAAGTTTGGATAGTATTATTGTAACCATTCAGGCAATATTGACAAATATCATTTGCTCCAATCATTATCGTTAGTACTTTCCACTCGGGAATACATGAAAATTTATTCCATTCAACATATAAATTTTGCCACATCTTCATTAACTCATTTGATAATGCACCAGAAATAGCCACATTACAATTTATTTCATTTTTCATTGTTGGAGGAGGATTTTGTATCATAAGCGAATACGTTGATTCATCGCTGGTTGGGTATTGTGCAATTGAGTGTGTTATGAAAGCTGATCCTACTGATGCACATGTTTTTGGAGATCCAAAAGTTGAAAAAATATTAGGAAGCGTTCGAAAATCTTTTTCACCTCCGATTGGAAAAGATTTACCGCGATATTCAAAAAGATCTTTAAACGCACTATGAGATTCCAAAGAAAAACCCGCCGAAACACTATCCCCCAAAACTCCAAAACATTGAATATCAGAAGGTTTTAACTCATTAACAGACTTTGAAAACAAAATGGTAAAACACTGAAACAAAATAACAATATTTAACATTTTCGATTATACAATATAAAATATTTTTATTTTTATGTTAAATGACAATTTACAAATAGCTATCATCCAAAAGTTATCTTTTGATGATTTTTTAAAAATACGGTCAATTATACATGATGAAATATTTAATTATTTACTAGAGAGATATAAAAATTGTGTAAATATTTTGGAGAAAATTTATTGTGGGCGTCGTTATTATTTGAAGAATAATTTGACTTGGGTTACTCGATTTGATTATCATTTAGTTAGTGGATCCAAAATATATGCGAATATTAAGTACTCGGATACTTATATGAAGAGTCAGATTTTATTACCATACATGAATTGTCAGGATAAATGTCATTATACGTGCACAAATTGTTTTAATTTTTATCCTTCTTTATTTTGTTTGATCATGTGTCGTCATTTTTGCAATTGTTCAAGTTGTTTTCAATTTGCCAAAAAAAATATTATAGGTGGATTTATCATGAAAAAAATTGGGGTTACCATAAAAAAAAATTAAGGGTTTTTTAGAAAAAAAAGAGAGTTCACCTAAAAAAAAATATTTTTGTTACCATGAAAAAAAAATTTGAGCACACCCATTTTTTAGGGGGGTCCCGCCGTGAAAAATATTTTTCAAAAAATCGACTTTTTTTGTCACGGAAATAGAACGATGGTTCTAGATCGATTAGTGGCTATTTTTTTTTAATAAAAAAAAACTCGTTTTTGTACGACTTTTACAAAAAAGGATGATTTGTATCATTTTAAACGTTTTTGACTTCCTTGTGCGCAACTGAGTTTTTTTAAATTCCATGTTTTGGAATAAAAAAACAATTTTTTTATAAAAAAAAATATAAAAAAAATTTATGAGAGAAAAATGGAATTTTTTGGGATTTTTTTATTGTAAGTTTTTTGCATTTGGATAGGTTTTCATGGATTTACTAAATAGATTAAAATATTCTCTAACGTTTTTACCGAGTTAACTTCGTAAAAAGCGTTAAAATATTGTTACCATAAAAATTTTTTTTAAAAAATTCAACGCCAAAAAAAGATTTATTTTGGTAACCATATTACCAAAATAATTTGCTCTTTAAAAAAATAAAAATAAATTTGGGCGATTTAGAAATTTGCTCATTTTAACGATTAGTAAGATAACTTGTTATATTACTTTTGATTAACTTATTGTATATTATTCTATCTTGTTCACTCTCTTTCAAAATAAAATTTACTCAAAAAATTCCAGTGTGGTAATAATCGATTTTTTTGTAAAATTTTTTTTATGGTAATCAGATGGTAATAAAGTAAAAAAAATGGAGTTCATGGTTCAAAAATAAATTCCAGCAAAAAAAATTTAGTTTTTTGCATTTTTATGAATTGAGACAGAAGTTAGGTATGATTTGATTACGTATGGTAATTTAAATTATCATAAAATAATAAAAATGAGTAAAATATGTATTACCATAATTTTTCTGGTGGTAATAAAACGGACTTTTTTAGGGGGTTACTGAGGTCACTTTAAAAACCTTATTTTTTAGAAGTTAAAAAATAT
>Ga0172364_10004851_pt1 | contig 10706 bp, 8 predicted proteins | sample LakKivSesite10cm_FD_114545 | JGI IMG/M metagenome (GOLD analysis project Ga0172364, IMG submission 114545) | Sediment microbial communities from Lake Kivu, Rwanda - Sediment site 10cm | ecosystem: Environmental > Aquatic > Freshwater > Lake > Sediment | place: Rwanda: Western Province, Lake Kivu... | reverse complement strand
CTGGCAAAGTTGCCCACGGCGGAGTTGACCAGGGTGACGATGAGCACTTCCTGGTCGTCGTCAATGGCCTCGTCTACCAGTTTGGCGGCCAGGGCAGAGAGGACGTGGGTCTTACCGCTACCGGGTACAGCGGAGACGCCCATTTTGCCCCCGGCGTAGGACAGTATTTCTTTCTGAGCTATGCGAGGTATGAATTGTTTGGCGGTTTGGTAGTTTGGTGGTTTGATCATTTGGTCATTGGTCATTTAGTCATTGGGATTTGAGCGCAGGACTCTCTGGATGGCCACGGGCAGCGGGCCGTGCAACTCCTCGTAACCCTGCTCGCCGATTTCACTAAGCCCCAGATAGAGACGTTTGCGGCAGCGGCGCAACAGGCCCAGCACCAGGCGGCACAGCGTGGACCGTTGCGCTTCTATTTCGTCGCTCTCCGTCCACAGCGCCTTTCGCGCCCACGACCGGCTGAGGACGTAGGGATGGGTCAACGGCTGATTGATGCGCCGCCACCAACCCTGGCTGCCGGCGTTGATCCAGAATTGCACGCCCACCGGACGGTTGGCCATCAGGAACGTATAGGCCGGGGCCAGGAATACGGCATCCTCGGCGACCTGCCAACTGCGCACGTACTGAGCGGCCAGCACGCCGCGTTCCACCATATCCACGTACTCCTGACCCAATTTCCCCCAATAGTCCCCCGAGTTCCCCTCAGTTCCCCTTTCCGTGTTGTTCGTATCCACAAACGCCCTCCCCACCGCCTGCCGGAATTTCCGCGCCGACTCGATGAGATTAGCGGTCGCTTCTCCGGCCTCCAGATTGTGGTGGAAGCCGAACCCCGGCTGGGAGAGCACCTCGCCGAAAAGACGACCGAAGAAATAATCCAGCTCGACGGGCGGGTTAGCGGCGTAAGCTTCCAGCCAGCGGCGCAGTTCCTCGTAACGCCCGCCCAGCAGGTAAGTGATGCGCTGCTGCATCTCCGGGATCAGGGGATCGAAGCTGCGCAGGACGGGCACGCCGTCGCGGACCTGATACACGATGTCGGTGAGCAGTTGCGCGCGGACCAGGTCCAACCCGTGGATGGCCTGCTGCAGGGCATAGGCTATGTCGTACTTGGAAGGACAGCGTCCCCAGGTGGGATGGGCGATGGTTGCCAGGGTGAGCAGGCAACGCACGGCGGGTTCCTCGCGCAAGGCCCGCGAGGGGCGGTGCGAGCGGACGGGGATGCCGTGGCGGTTCAACTTCTCGGTCAGGGAAAAGCGCAGCGCATCGCCGAGGAAAGGGGCCAGCACGGCAATCTCGCCAGGAGGCACACCCTCGTGCACCACCAGACGGGAGATCTCGTCGGCTACCCAGTCGAGCATCTGCGGGTGATAGCGCCAGGTAGCGAACTCCAGCGCGGCGCGCGGGTTGCCCTTGACCGGCTCTGTAGGGGCACAGCGCGCTGTGCCCCCACTGCTGCGCACCGTCTCTGCGGCCAGAGCCTGCAAATCTGGTGAGGCCACGAGGCAATCCTCCAGCGCCACGTGCTCGCGGCATGCATCCCGCAGCGCATACCCGCCACTGGGGTCCGCGCCGAGAAAGACACGGTATCCTGCGTCCCGGTCGTAGACCACCAGCGCTGAATCACAGGCCGGCAGCCACTTCCACAACAGATCGTGGGCCACAGGCACGTCCTCCTCGACGTTGTCCACGATGAGATGGCGATACCGTCCCAGCAGATAATACCGGCAGAAGGGTAGGGTCCACAGGTGGCGGACGAAGACCTCGACCTGGAGCGAGAAATCGAGGAGGTTGTGTTGTAGGCACGTCTGGCGGAAGCGGACGGCGCAGGTCTGGGCCTGATCGAAGATGCGCAAACGGCTGCTCTCCCCGGCCCACGCTTCTTTCAACCGCTGGGCGATCTCCTCCACGGGGAAACCGACCACCGCCGCCTTGTTCAGGTTGTCAATGATCTGGCTGGCCAGCCGGTTGGGGGCGATAGTCACCCCGTCGAAAGCGCCGGCGCGCAGGGCTGGCTCGACGACGCGGGCCATGTAGTACTGGGCCGTCTCCAGAGTGAGGAAAGTGGGTGGCCGGCTGGGATCGAAGCCGGCCTGCCCGGCGATCAGTGGCCAGAAGAGGTCCACCATGCGCCGTGCCAGCCCGCCGATGGTGACCACGTCCACCAGCGTGCCACTGGGCAAGTCGGGCGCGCGCAGAGCCTGGTAGTAGGGGCTGGCCAACGTGCGCTGCGGTACCCACACCAGGATGTTCTCGCCGGACACGCCCGTTGCCAGCAGGTGGCGCAGACGTTGCACGGCTACCGTGGTCTTGCCGGCACCGGCTGGCCCTTCCAGAAAGATGGTGTGGTTGCCAGTATGCGGGGCGTGGACGAGCGTCTCCAGGTCGGGTGGCATCGCTTCTCCTTCAGGTCAGATTCAAGTGACAGTCACTTTTGAAGTGACTGTCACCTGACTGAAGTATACCACGACTTTCAGTCTTGAGCAACGGGCCAGGGGTACACAGAGGAACCCGTGAGAAAATTGCGCTTGACAAAGAACGGATTTGTGGTAAGATTTTATTAAGCATAAGTGATATGTCAATGACATTGCGAATCAGGCCAACGAAGGAGTATCGAGATGCAAAATAACTATGGCATATCACCCCACGGCGGTACGCTGGTGAACCGCCTTCTGCGGGGCGAGGCCCGCCAGGCGGCAATGGAACGGGCAGCGGAGTTGCCCAAGGTCTTCCTCGGCCCGATGAACGTCTCCGATTGCGAGCTTATTGCCATCGGCGCGTTCAGCCCCCTCACCGGCTTCTTGACCCGCGCTGATTATGAGAGCGTGGTGGAAACCATGCGCCTGGCCAATGGTCTGGTGTGGAGCATGCCCATCACTCTGCCAGTGAGTGAAGAAGTGGCAGCGGGCATCCATGAAGGCGACGAGATCGCCCTTTACGAGCCGGACGGTGGCGATGGGCATCTGCTGGGCCTGATGGAGGTGCAGGAGAAGTTCGCTTACGACAAAGAACGCGAGGCACGCGAAGTCTATCGCACCACCGAGGATGCCCACCCAGGTGTGGCCCGCCTTTACGCCCAGGGGCCGGTGCTGCTGGGCGGCCCCATCACTTTGATCAATCGTCCGCTGGATCAGAGCTTCCCCGAATTCCGCCACGACCCGGCGCAGACGCGGCGCATGTTCGCTCAGCGTGGGTGGCGGCGCATCGTTGCCTTTCAGACCCGCAATCCTATCCACCGCGCCCACGAGTACATCCAGAAGACAGCGCTGGAAATCGTGGACGGGCTGTTCCTGCACCCGCTGGTCGGTGAGACGCGAGAAGACGACATCCCCGCCGAGGTGCGGATGCAGAGCTATCAGGCCATCTTACGCGATTATTACCCGCCCGACAGGGTTATTCTGGGCGTGTTCCCCGCCGCCATGCGTTACGCCGGTCCCCGCGAGGCTATTTTCCACGCGCTGTGCCGCAAGAATTACGGTTGTACACACTTCATCGTGGGGCGAGACCACGCCGGAGTGGGCAAGTACTATGGCCCTTATGATGCCCAGCACATCTTCGACCAATTTAAGCCAGAAGAGATAGGCATCACTCCCCTGTTCTTCGAGCACGCCTTTTACTGCCGGAAGTGTGCCATGGTGGCCACGGCCAAGACCTGTCCCCACGATGCCTCGGAGCACGTGTCTCTTAGTGGCACGCAAGTGCGGGCTATGCTGGAGCGCGGCGAGGCTCCTCCCCCGGAATTCACCCGCCCCGAGGTGGCACAGATTCTCATCAGGGGATATGAGTCGAATTAAGGAATCAAGATGAACAATAAGCTTTTCGTCATTGGTCTGGACTGCGCCGACCCACATTTAATCTTCGACCGCTGGGCCGACGAGTTGCCCAATTTCAAGAAACTGATGGCGGCTGGCACTTACGGTGAACTGGAGAGCACGGTGCCGCCTATCACCGTCCCGGCGTGGACGTGTATGCTCACCGGCAAAGACCCGGGTGAGCTGGGCTTCTACGGCTTTCGCAACCGGGCTAACTACTCCTACGACCAGATGAGCATCGCCACTTCTGCAGCGATCAAGTTCCCGCGCGTGTGGGGGTGGGCGTCGGCGGCGGGCAAGAAAGTAATTGTCGTCGGTGTGCCGCAGACCTATCCGCCACGACCGGTCAACGGCCTGCTGGTAACTTGCTTCCTCACGCCCAGCACTTTCAGTGATTACACCTATCCCCCGGAGTTCAAGGCCGAGATAGCCCAGGTGGTGGGTGATTACATGCTGGACGTGCCCAACTTCCGCACCGATGACAAGGATAACCTGCTCCAGCAGATTTACGAGATGACCGAAAAGCGCTGCAAGCTGGTCAAGCATTTGCTACGCACTCGGGCCGGGCAGTGGGATTTCTTCATGTGGGTGGAGATGGGGCCGGACCGCATCCACCACGGTCTCTGGAAGTATACCGACCCCAGGCATCCCAAGTACGAACCAGACAACCATTACGAGAACAGCATCCGCGACTATTATCGCTACCTGGACCGCGAGATTGGCGAGATGCTGGAATTGCTGCCCGATGACGCGGCAGTGCTGGTCATGTCTGACCACGGCGCGCAGCCCATGGTGGGCGGTATCTGCATCAACGAGTGGCTGATGCGCGAAGGCTATTTAATACTGTTAGACGAGGAGTATATGCCTGGTGGTCAGAATGCATCCACCGGCCAACCTGTCCCGTTAGAAAAAGTAGAGATTGACTGGACGAAGACTAAAGCCTGGGGGGCGGGCGGTTACTATGGCCGCCTGTTTCTCAACGTGCAGGGCCGGGAGCCCAATGGGATAATCCCTGCCGGCCAGTATGAAGCCACGCGTGATGAGTTGATAGCGAAACTGGAGTCAATGGTCGGGCCGGACGGCGAGCCGTTGGGTACCCGTGTTTTCCGTCCCCAAGACATCTACCGCGAGATCAACAACATCCCTCCGGATCTGATTATCTACTTCGGTAACCTGGCCTGGCGCTCGGTGGGCAGTGTGGGCCTGGGGCGCATCTACACCTTCGAGAACGACACCGGCCCCGATGACGCCAACCATGCCCAGCGAGGGATGTTTATCCTGGTCGAGCCGGACAAACGAGGTAACGGGCGCGTGCAGTGCACCTGGCGGGCCATCGCCCCGACGATGTTGGGGCTAATTGACCTGCCGATACCGGCGTACATGGACGACGAACGATTGAGGTAGGACTTTTCGTGTTCCGAGTTCCAGGTTCCAAGTTCAAAGTTCCGAGTTCATGCTCTTGAGCTGCCCCTCTCGGACCCCGAACTTTGAACCTTGAACCTGAAACCTTGAACCGTTATGGAGGACACATGGCAGAACGACAAGGCTTTACCCTGTGGTTTACCGGGCTTTCAGGCTCGGGAAAGACGACGCTGGCCAAGGCCGTGGAGCAGGAGTTAAGAAAACGCGGCCTCAAGGTCGAGCGACTGGACGGCGACATCGTGCGCCAGGGTCTGACCCGCGACCTGGGCTTCAGCAAGGAAGACCGCGACAAGAACATCGAGCGGGTGACTTTTGTGGCCAAGCTTTTGACGCGCAACGGCGTGGCTACCCTGTGCTCGTTCATCTCGCCGTACCGAGAGGTGCGCGCCCGCAGCCGCGCGGAGATCGGCAACTTCGTCGAGGTGTACTGCGAGTGTCCGCTGGAGACGTGCATCAAGCGCGACGTGAAAGGGCTGTACACCAAGGCCCTCAATGGCGAGATTGAAAACTTCACCGGCATCTCCGACCCCTACGAGCCACCGGAGAACCCCGAGATCGTGGTCCACACCGACCGCGAGACCGTCGAGGAGAGCACAGCCATCATCCTGCGCCGCCTGGCAGAGCTGGGCTACATTGAAGCTGAGAGCCCTGAAAGCGAGGTTTACTCCGTCGAGGAAGAAACCGAGATCGAGGAGCGGTTGCGGGCGTTAGGATACATTTAGCTGTTCACGCATTACGCATTTCCGTGATGGTGATAATCGTGGGTTTTCTCAACCGGTTGCGTGGCGAACCTAAACGACTACACACTTATGCTTGATGGGGGGCCGGCATTCTAGGATCCTTGACGGATCAAATTCTTAACAAACGGAGCAAGATTTAACCGCCGAGCACGCGGAGAGAAAAAGCAGAAAATCTCTGCGCCTGCCCTGAGCCTTGCCCTGAGCGAAGCCGAAGGGACAGTCGAAGGGCGCTCTGCGGTGAGATGAACTCGTCGGTTTGAGGCGAAGCTTAGCTGGATAGTTAGCCGATCAGTTCTGGCTTGAGCACGGCCACGAACGGCAGATCGCGGTACAGCTCGTCTAGGTCCAGGCCGTAGCCGAAGACGAATTTGTTAGGAATATCGAAACCAACATAGTCCAGCGGGATGTCTACCTCGCGGCGTTCGGCCTTGTTCAGCAGCGTGCAGATGCGCAACGAAGCCGGGTGGCGGGCACGCAGCAGGCTGGTGATGTAAGCCAGGGTGTGGCCGGTGTCAACGATGTCCTCGACGATAAGCACGTGCCGCCCTTCGATGCTCGTGCTCAGGTCCATGAGAATGCGCACCACGCCGCTGGATTCTCGCGCGGCGACGCCGTAGCTGGACACGGCCATGAAATCAATACTGTGCGGCACAGTGATGTGCCGCATCAAGTCTGTCAGGAACATAACCCCGCCTTTGAGCACGCAGACCAGTAACAGGTCCTTGCCGGCATAATCTGTGGAGATCGCTTGTCCCAGCTCGGCGATCCTGGCTTGTAGCCTGCTCTCGGAAATCAATATCTCTCCGGCGTATTCCTCCCAGCTCACCGATTCCTCCTTAACCAGTAGCGTAGAGCAGGCTCGTAGCCTGCCGCAAGGCTAGGCCGCGTCGGGCTACAAGCCCGACCTACAGTCCTGGCCTGGCACCTGATGGCAGTGCCGGCAGCGGGCCTCGTAGACCTCGCTGGCTCCCACCAGGATGATCGGGTCGTCGTAGGCGGCTGGCTGGCCGTTGATCAACCGTTGGGTACGGCTGGCCGGTGCACCGCATCTTACGCAGATGGCCTGCAACTTGTCCACCCGCTCGGCCTGGGCCATAAGCAGGGGCATGGGCCCGAACGGCTCACCCCGGAAATCCATGTCCAGGCCAGCCACGATCACCCGCGTGCCCCGGTCGGCCAACCTCTTGCACGCCTCGGCGATCTGCCAGTCGAAGAACTGCACCTCGTCCACGGCGACCACGGTGGTATCTGGTTCGACCAGAGACAGAAGCTCCGCCGCGTCCTTCACCGGCCTGGCCTCGAAGTGAATGCCGTTGTGAGACGTGACTTTTTCCACGGCGTAACGGTTATCCAACACCGGCTTGAAAACCTGGACTTTCTGGCGGGCAATCTGCGCCCGGCGCACGCGCCGGATGAGTTCCTCTGTCTTTCCGCTGAACATGCTGCCGCAGATGACCTCGATCCAACCGCCGCTTTGACTGTGATACATCGCTTTTCCTCTCGAATCTCTAACTATGCTGATCTCCTCGGTTATTGGCTGATGTTTGAACGTCTCCATTATACCCCAACAGCCACTAAAAAACAAAGCGGCGATGGGCCAGCATCCTGGCCCATCGCCTTTCATGTGTTTGAGCGCGTTGCAGGGCTACGTCCTCAAGCGGCCAACGAATCTGAAAGTGACTTCCTGCAGGGCCTGATCAGGTGTCAGGTGATAGACGGTCTCGCCGTTGGCGCGAGTCTGGCGCAGCAAACCGAGGATTACCAGGTCTCCCAGTTCCAGCGTTACGGCGTGTGGATTGCGACCGATGAAACGGGCTATGTTCAGCGCCGTATCGTGGGTGTGGGGGTTATGCCCGAAGAAAGTGATAATGTCCCACTTCAGCAACTTCGTGGCGTACCGCTCAACAAAAGCCAGCAATTCGACGTCCACTTCCCGGTCATCGGGATGTTGCCTGCGCTCCCAGGCCCGTTCTTCGTTTCTCTTTCGTTGATCCACAGAGGCCACCTTGCCCGTTAATTCTCAGAACTCATGTTTTGAATGTATCATCCCTTCAGGCGAAAGTCAATAGTACCGAATTCCCACGGGTCCCGTTGAGTAAGGGCTTGTTAAGTTGTCATTTTTGTGATATGATTAGGCCGGGAATCCAGCGGGCGTTGCGAGCTTGCTGCAGACCCTTGTGTAGGAGAGAAATTCATGAACGGAGAAGTTGTGCTGATCGTACACGACCGTCGGGATTACATTGAATTCCTTATGAACCGCGTCCTGGCTCCGCAGGGCCTCACCATTCTGATAGCTCAGGACGGCGAGCAAGCTCAACGCAGGGCCTCAGACATGTGCCCCGACCTGATCATCCTTAACGGTGACATGGCGGGTGGTGGTTTGTCTCTGTTGAAGCAACTCCGCGAGCAACGATGCCCCAGTGTCGTTATTCTCGTCACCCGCCAGGGTTCGCTGGAGGGTGCTGTGCAGGCTATGCACCTGGGTGCTCAGGACTACGTTACCAGACCTGATGACGATGAGGTCATGCGCCGTGCGGTGAACCGTGCCCTGGCGATTTGCCAGGCAGAGCGGCAGGCCATGCCTGGCGCAGTCCTCACCGGCCGTCAGGCGGAGCGACAGGTGCACGACGTACGTGTTCTGAGCGCGGTAGGCCGGCGAATCCTCTCGGTGCTGGAGTGGGAGAAGTTACTTCCGCGCATCGTGGACGCTGCTGTGTACCTGACCGCGGCCAGCGAGGGTTCCTTGTCCCTGGTTAACGAGGCCACCGGTGAACTGCGCGTGCTGGCTACCAAAGGTGGTAGTGAAGAGCAGGCCCATTGCTTGCCAGCGAAACCGGAGGTGGATGCGTCCGCTATCCAGGTTCTGAGCAGTGGACAACCAAAGCTGGTGCACAGCCACGCCGAATCCCGATCTTATCTACACGTGCCCATCAAGGTGGGGGACGTGGTGATCGGCGTGATCTCCACGGGCCAGAAGGCGGAGGGCCGCCCTTTCGACGATCATGACGTTAATCTGTTAACCGGCCTGGCTGATTACGCGATCGTCGCTATTCACAATTCCCGCGCCTATCAGGTGGTAGAGGAGCAGGCTCAACAGCAGGCCATATCGCCACCGCCATCCGGCCCGACGACTACCCCGGAGACTACCGAGATCAGTCCAGAAGCGTTGCTTCCACTTCTGCAAACGCAGGGGCAGGAAGTACGGGCAGGCCTGCAAAGCGCGACGCAGTTGGCCCAGGAACTGCGCCAGCAAGTCGCTTTAGTCGAGTCGCTGGCCGCTCGCCTGGATGCCCAGGAGCTGGCCATTGAGCGACTGGCCGGCCATCTGTTATCCCCGGCGAAGGCCGCTGGAAAAGAGCAGCAACTGGCCGTACCCCAACCGGAACCAGTTGAGACTGCACCGGGCCTTCCATTCCAGGGCGTTTTGGAGTCTTTGGACGACGGCGTGCTGGTCAGCGACGCCAACGACCAGGTGCTTATGGCCAATGGTATGGCCGCCCGCATCCTTCATCGCTCAGTAGAACAATTGGTAGGACAACCGCTGTCCGTCGTTTGCACAGACCCCCGGTGGTCCAAGACCTATTTGATCCTCAAAGCCGCGGCCCGGTTGGGACCGGAGGAGCCTGGCTGTGAGATCGAGATTGTGGAAACGCCGCTGGCCATTGACGAGCACACAGTTAAGGCCGTGTTTGCCCCACTGCTCCGCGCCCACGGTGAGTGGCAGGGTGCGGTCACAATTCTGAGCGACGTGAGCGATGAACGCGATGAGCGTCACTCACGGGACGAATTCATTGCCGCCATCTCCCGCGATTTGCAGACGCCCATGACCGCGATCATGGGCTACGCTGACCTTCTGCTGGAGCAATCGGCAGGGCCGTTGAACGAGACGCAGGGCCACTTTCTGCAGCGCATCAAAGCCAACACCAAGCGCATGGTGAACATGCTGCGCGATCTGATCGGCGTGACCACCATTGACAGCGGCAGCTTAGCGGTCAGCCCGGAACCAACGGACGTCACTCCGCTTTTGGATGAGGCATTGGCCGAGATTCAGGCTCAGCTTGCCGACAAAGACCTCACTGTGGAACGTCGTATCCCCGATGACCTGCCCCTCGTCCTGGCTGATCCCAGCGGTATACAACACGTGCTCACCCATCTCCTGGCCAACGCTTACAAGTGCTCGGTGGTAGGAGGTCGCATCGGCGTTTCGGTGGAAGTGCGCACTGCGGATGAATTGGGCGTTCACGCAGGCAAGTTAGGGCAGGCGATGGTCATTGCCGTCACAGATTCGGGAGGGGGCGTTGCCGCGGAAGATCAGGACATCGTTTTCCTGCGCCATTACGGTGAGCGTCTGGCCGTGCCCGGTCTGGGGGAGGCGGGTGTAGGACTGTCCATTGCTAAAGGGTTGATCGAGGCTCACGGGGGACAGATTTGGTTGGAGAGCCAGATGGGACTGGGCACCACGTTCACCTTTACTTTGCCTCTGGCCGAGACCGAATCCTCGTCAACGGAACGGACTTGATCCAAAAAGGGAACTCGCTACCGTACACTTTTGAAATCACGAATGACACAAATGGGTCAAATTCTTGAAAAATCATTCGTGTCATTCGTGATGAAAATTCGAGCTTTCAAGAAAAGTGCCAGGTGGTGAAAAGGGGAATGGGATCATGCTGCGTACCAAAATTGTCTGCACTATTGGGCCAGCGAGCCGTTCGCCGGGCATGTTGCGCGAATTGATGTT
>Ga0172364_10004849_pt1 | contig 10709 bp, 4 predicted proteins | sample LakKivSesite10cm_FD_114545 | JGI IMG/M metagenome (GOLD analysis project Ga0172364, IMG submission 114545) | Sediment microbial communities from Lake Kivu, Rwanda - Sediment site 10cm | ecosystem: Environmental > Aquatic > Freshwater > Lake > Sediment | place: Rwanda: Western Province, Lake Kivu... | reverse complement strand
GCTGACGCTGATCCGCGTGCCCTTGATGTGATACGACATCGCCCCCTTGGGACAGGCGTCCACGCACTGGCCGCACCGGGTGCAGCTCATGAGCGCCTTGCCGCTCACCAGGCTGCCCTCGTCCAGGGAAAAGGTCGGGCACTCGCGGAGACAGCGCTTGCATTGGCTGCACTTGTCCAGGTCTATGCGTAGCTCAAAGATGTTGATCTTGTTGAAGAAGGACTGCAGCGCCCCAAAGGGACACCAGAGCGCGCATTGGATGCGCTTTTTGGTCAGCAATGGCAGCGCGACCACTAGGCCGAGGAACGTCAGGGGAAAGATCACCAGGGCTATCGTGGTGGCGAGAGAGGTGGGGGCCTCGAACTCGCTGACCACCTTGAAGGGACAGAGCCACTCGCAGTAGATGGGGTGGAAGGTGATCGCGGAGAGCAGCACGATCGCCAGCAGGATGGCAAAGGGCAGGAAGCGCCATTTGCGGTCCACATGCTTGATCACCGGTTTCTTGCGCAAGCGGGAAAAGAACTCGTCCCAGCCGCCGAAAACACAGCCCCAACTACACCAACCCCGCCCGATGACCAAAGACGCTCCGATCCACATGAAGAACCATACGACCCCCTCCGCGATCACGCCGGGAAAGACCACCACTCCTTTGAGCACCGCCGGCAGGAGTACCGCACCCACCGTCATCGGACAGAACCTGGCCTTTGCCGCGTATGTCATCTCCGGGGTCAGCATGTTCGTGCCGTACAGCTCGAACAGTTGGGGGATGAGGTGCAGGGGGACCGCTATGGCGAGACTGATGAACAGCGCCGAACGATAGCGGTGCGTCCTGCCCGTGACCAGCATGCGGAAGAAGACGACGATGAGCAGGATCGAGATGGCGAAGCCGGGGATGATCGCGAGAAGGTCGCCGGAAGACAGGGCGCTCATCACTGGGGAAGCCGCGACCGGGATAATCGGCAGCGTGAGCAGCAGCGCTTTCCAGGTCGCCATGCGGGGAGCATCTTCTCGAGTCAGAGCTTGCGCAGTCATAGCTGAACACCTCCTGCAAGGAGCAGAATGCCCGAACCGAGATAGTACAGGGCCACGATCACCGCGGCGAATCTCCCGACGATCCGCAGATCGGGCATGCGGGTAAAGGCCCCCAACAAGGGGAGGGGGAGGAAGTAGAGCGTTGTCCCCAGGAAGAAAGTTGCAAAAAGGAGCAGGCTGCCGCCCAGGGTGCCGCTGCTGGCCGCGCCAGTGAAGGCCAACAACAGGGGCGGGCAAACCTTCAGCCCGGCCATGAGCCCCATGCCGAGAGGGATGAGGGCCGGCCAACGGCGGAACCGGACTTGAGCGTCAGATAGAACGCAAGCGCCGTGGGCCGGCTTCTTTTTTCGGAACGCGGCCACCAGCAGCAGAAGTGAGAGGCCAACGTATGTCCCGCCGATCAGCAAGGCCTGATAGCCGCCCGCGGCCAGGAGCAACCCACCCACTGCCCAGGCCAGCAGGCCAAAGAGCAGATAGCCCAGCAGTCGGCCGCCCAGAAACTTGGCCAGAGTCACCAGATTCTGACGGACGTTGTCTCCTTCGCTCAGCAGGAAGGGGATCAGGACGGGCGCGCACAGGGCCAGGCAGCTCGTGCCGTTGGCCAGGCCAAGAAGGAATCCGTGCATTTCACATTACCCCCTCTTGATATGCAGAGGTCAGCCGGGTGCCGTTGCTGCAAGTGGGCTGTCTATCGCCCACGTGCTACACCCAGTATACCGGTCAACCGGGTCCGGCCTCATCTATCGAAGGTTAGATTCGGGGTTGATTTCAGAGCAGCACGAGTTCTCTGGCCCGGGCGATGGCCTGTGTGCGGCTGCGGACAGCCAGTTTGCCGCAGATGTTGTGGACGTGGGTCTTGACCGTGCCCACGGTGATGATCAACCTTCCTGCGATCTCACCGTTGGACAGACCGGAGGCGACGAGCCGCAACACCTCCATCTCGCGGTCGCTGAGGGGTTCGATCAGTGACGGGGGGTGAGCGTCTGGGCGCTCAGGGGCCGCCTCTCGTGCGCCCTGGAGGTCTGTACCAAACGCTATAATCAAAGCGTCTACGAACGCGGGGGCGACGTGGCGCACGGGGGGCAAGAGCTTCAGGATAGACTGGCCTTCGTCGAGAAAGGCACGCACATAGCCTTCAGGAGCCGCCAAACGCACGGCCTCTTCGAGGCGAGCCAGTGCCTGTTTCCTGTCGCCAAGTGCGAGCTGCGCCAATGCCTGCAGAATCCACACCGTAATCAGATCCCGCCCCCGACCCCCTTCCCGGGCGAAGCGCTCCAGGTTAGCGAGGAGCACCTGCACTTCGTTCAGCCGATGCTCTGCCAGCAAGAGGCGCGCGTAGGTCAGATATTCTGACTCCCGGACATGGCTTGGCCAGTCGGTCGGAGAAAGCCCGGCTGATTCCGCCCAGCGCTCAACCGCAACGATGTCCCCTTGCCTCAGTGCAAACTCGGCCTCCATAGCGGCCACCATTGAGTCCACATGTGGCCAGTGGAGCTGCGATGCGAGCTGGCGGACTTCCCCGATGGTCGCCAGGGCGGCTTTTGCTTCGCCATTCGCCAGTTGAAGTCGCGCCAGCTCAATCATACCCGCCACGGGCACGCTTGCCCGGCTGAGTGATTTGGCGAGCTCCAATCCTTGGAGCAAATGTTGCTGGGCACTTGGAAGGTCGTTTCCCTCGTAGCACATCCCCCCTAGCAGAATGTGGGTCAAACCACCCGGGGGCAGCGGCCTGCCTCGCGCGTCCATGCACTGGGCAAGTGCTTGCTGGCAGAGGACCATGGCCTCATTCCGTTGGCCTTGTATGTCCAGACAATCGGCCAGATGACTCAGAGCACTGACCGCGCTGAGAGGATGGACTCCCTGGCTTTGCCTAAGAAGTTCACGATAGGTCTGGGTCGCGGCAGGGATGTCACCCGCCCATACCTGAGCCTGAGCCAAATTGTTCAAGACAGCACCACGGGCAAAGTAGGGATCGCCCTTGTCGAGGAGCGCCAAGGCATCGGTGGCCAGTTGGATGGTCCTGGCGACATCGCGCCGAGCCAGACTGATGTACGTACGAAGGGCGACCAGCACACCCCGGTCGAACGATGGCGCGTCGGCCGGTAGAAGACTCTCAGCCAAATCAGAGGCTTCGGCCGTCTCCTGTTGTCCCATAGCGAGCGATGCCCATGCTTTCAGCGTAGCGAATCCGGGCCGCTGCCGCACGAGTGCATCAGGCAAAGCGGCGAGCCAGCGTCCTAGGGTGGCGAATTGGCCATTCCTGATGGCTTCTGAACACGCAGGCGCGACCAGGCGCTCCGCTTCGTCCCAATCCTCCGCTGCCAGCGCATGCCCGAGCGCCTCATCCAGGAACCCGTTCTCCTTGTACCAGTGAGCAGCTTTCTGATGCAAGGGCGCGAGGAGCAATGGATTCCGCTGCGTGCGCAGCAAGTCGTGAAAGAGATGATGGTAACGATACCACTGCCGTGACTCATCGAGGGGAACGAGAAAGAGATTGGCGTGCTCCAGGGCCAGCAGCACCTCGCGGCTGTCCTCGCGTCCGGTGACGGCATCACACAGGGGGGCGGTGAGGCGCTCCAGTATGGAGGTCTGGAGCAAAAAGCTCTGCACGTCGTGACTCTGTTGCTGGAATACCTCATCGAATAAGTAATCTATGATATAGCGCTGATCGCCGGCGAAGGACTGTACCAGCGACCCCACACCGCCGCGGCCGCGCAGGGAGAGCGCGGCCAATTGCAGACCGGCGATCCAGCCTTCGGTGTGCCGGTGGAGGGTAGAGACATCGGCGGAGGAGAGACTAAGCTGCATCACCCGCTGCAAAAAGTCGGCCGCCTCTTCCTCTGTGAACTTGAGGTCCGCCTGGCGGAGTTCGGACATCTGTCCGCGCGCTCGCAGGCGGGAGAGGGGCAGCAACGGATCCTCGCGGGTGACGATCACCAGGTGCATCTGAGGTGGCGCGTGGTCGAGAAGAAAGGCAAGCTGCTGGTGAATGGGCAACGTCTGGATCAGGTGATAATCGTCCAGGACGAGGATGAACGGCGACGACGTGGCGGCAATGTCGTTGACCAGGCTGGTTAGAAACGACTCGGGCGGGGGCGGCTCGGGGCTCTGAAGCATCGCCCGGGCGGCCTGACCGATGCCTGGGTCAACCCTCTGCAGGGCCGCCGTGAAGTAGGTAAAGAAGCGGACGGGATCGTTGTCGCTTTCGTCAACAGAGAGCCAGGCATAAGGGCGCTGTGCGCCGCTCAGCCACGCCGCGACCAGGGTCGTCTTGCCAGAACCGGCGGGGGCGGAGATGAGCGTCAGCCTGTGGTAGACTCCCGCATTCATCCGCTCGATCAGCCGAGGTCGCGGCACCAGCGCCGGTCGAACAGGAGGGACATGGAACTTGGTCAAGAGGAGAGCGTTCATTTCGCCCTCCGATAGCGGTCAATCGCTCCCGGACATGGGTGGCCATGAGACGGGAAAGCGGCGGCTTTGCTGTTGCGCATCGTTCAGAGATCGCCTATCCCCCCGCAGGAAGCGTGACGGTCTTGGATTGGCGATGATCTCACTCGTTGATCGCTGCACACAGTATAGCATGTGCGTGGCGAGGAGACAACGGTAAAAACGATCACGTTTGCGAGGTTTCCCCTGGCCGCCAGGAGATAGGGATGTTGCGGGGAACTAGGGGTTGCACGCACAAGTCGCCTCGTTTCGCATCTTATTGTATAATCCGGGGGCCGACGGGGAGTATCCGTACCTTGGGCACGCCCCTGGGGTTAGGGGGAAAGGGAAGCCAGCCGCCAGGATCGGGGAGGACGCAAGCAGGAAGGGAGCTGGATGTCAGTGTCCTTCGCGCTCTCGGCGGGGAGTCCAGTGATGGAAGTGAGATGAATCAAGATCATATGGATGAACTGATGGCCTTGCGACAGCGCGTCGCCGAGCTGGAAAGGATGCTTGCTGAGAGCAAAGGGGCAAGCCAATGTGGGGAGGACCGGTCGGCACACGCGGCGAGCCTTATCCTGGCCAATGCGCCCGATGCCATCGTCACCTCAGACCAGGATCACCGCGTCATCGAATGGAACCCGGGGGCAGAGAGGCTCTTTGGCTACTCGCGGGAGGAGATGCTTGGCCGACGGGTGGATGGACTGATCACTAACCCGGAGACATATGAACAGGCCGTCCAGTTCACCCGCCTGGTGGGCCGCAGGCAGAGGATACCCCCCGTGAACGTAGTGCGTTACCGCAAGGACGGCACGCCGGTGAACGTGATCCTCTCTGCCGCACCGATCTTGAGTGGGGATAAGCTGGTTGGGACCGTGGTCATCTACACGGATATTACCAACCGCGTGCGGGCCGAGCGCCAGGAGGAGCAGCGTACCCGTGAGCTGGCTTCCCTCTCCAAGGCCGCCGAAGAGCTGGTGGAGTTGCCCTCTGAGGACAATGTCTATCAGGTGATTGCAGAGCGGATGCGGGAGATGGTCGGGGAGCAGGCCATCGCAGTGGTGAGCTCCTATGAGCAAAGCACTCACGCTCTTTGCGTCCGCGCCATAGCTGGGGATGGGCTGGCAGTTGAGGCGGCCCTGAAGGTCCTCGGGCAGAACCCGCTGGGGGCGTCCGTTAGAATACCGGGCGGGGCCCGGGCGAGGCTCACTTTGGGCAAAATCGTGGAGCTGGACCAGGGCCTGTATGAGCTTGGCTTTGGCAAGGTCCCCAGGATGGTATGCGAGGCCATTGAGCGACTCCTGGGCATCGAGCGCTTATACGCCGTGGGTTTCTCCCATAGAGAGGAGCTCCTCGGCAATGTGACAATCTTCTTGGGCCGAGGGGTCAAACCCGAAGATTGGACCCCCCTGGAAACGTTCGCCAATCAGGCGTCCGTGGCCTTGCAACGAAAACGGGACCAGGCCATCCAATCTGTCCTCTACCGTATCTCGCAGGCCGTGAGCGTTCCCGGCACCCTTCCTCAGTTTCTTCGCGTCGTCCATCAGGAGCTTAACACACTCATGGACACAGCGAACTTCTATGTGGCGCTCTATGACCCCGAACGCGATCTGTACTCTTTCCCTTATAGTGTTGACCCGGATGACGTCTCAGGTAACATTGCTCCCCAGCAGCTCAAGCAGAGCCTGACTGACTATGTGCGGAGGACGGGCACGCCTCTCCTGGTAGATGAAGAGCTCCATGAAGAGCTCATGCGCCAGGGGGAAGTGGGCCTGGTGGGTACTCCTTCACGCCTGTGGCTGGCCGTGCCCCTGAAGACTGCGCAAGAGGTCATCGGAGTGCTTTCCGTGCAGAGCTACGATGATCCTCAAGCCTTTACGGAGAGTGATTTACGCCTCTTGGAGCTGGTCGCGCCGCAAGTTGCCGCAGCCATTGAGCACAAGCGAGCCGAGGATGCGCTGCGCGAGTCGGAGGAGCTATACCGCACCTTGGTGGCCACCTCACCAGACGCGATCACGATGTCTGATCTGGAGGGGAGGCTCACCAGTGCGTCGCCGCGCGCGGTGGAGATGCACGGTTGTGAGACCGCAGAGGAGCTTCTGGGAAAGAACTCACTGGAGCTGATTGCCCCAGAGGAGCACGAGCGGACACTAAGGAATCTCCGCAAGACCCTTCATGAAGGAGCAGTGCGGGGCGTTGAGTATACGATGTTACGAAGGGACGGCAGCCGCTTCATCGGCGAATTGAATGCCGCCCTTATCAAAGATGCCCAGGGGCAGGCCAGGGCCTTCATCGCCACTGTCAGGGATGTAACAGAGCGAAAGCAGCTGGAGGAGCAACTGCGCCAGGCGCAAAAGATGGAGGCCGTGGGGCGCTTGGCCGGGGGCATTGCCCACGATTTCAACAACCTGCTGACGGTGATCAACGGCTACAGCCAGATGTTGCTGGGGGTACTCAATCCAGATAGTGAGCTGCGTCCTGATCTCGAGGCCATTCTGCACGCTGGGGAACGGGCGGCCGACCTCACGCGGCAATTGCTCGCCTTCAGCCGGCGGCAAATCCTGGAGATGCGCACGCTAGATCCCAATGAGGTCATCGAAGGGATGGCCAAGATGCTCCACCGCGTCATTGGCGAGGATATCTCTCTGAGTCTCCGGCTGGCTGAGGACTTGGGGAGTGTCAGGGCCGATCAAGGACAGCTCGAGCAGGTGGTGGTGAACCTCGCCGTGAATGGTCGGGACGCTATGCCCGATGGTGGGACGCTCACGCTGGAGACGGCCAATGTCGAGATCAAGGGGGTGCTGGCTACACGGCATATGGAGCTAAAGCCAGGGCCTTATGTGCTGTTGGCTGTGAGTGATACGGGCCAGGGTATGAGTCAGGAGGTCAAGGAGCACCTCTTTGAGCCTTTCTTCACCACCAAGGTGGTCGGCCAAGGAACGGGGCTGGGCCTGGCCACAGTGTATGGCATCGTCAAGCAAAGTGGGGGGGACATCAGCGTCTATAGCGAGCTGGGGCATGGCACCACTTTCAGGATCTACCTTCCACGCGTGGAGGGTGCGAAAGGGTTACAAGCCGGAGCGCACGCCACGACGAGCGTCCCCACAGGACAAGAGACGATCCTCTTGGTAGAGGACGAGGATGAGGTGCGCCAGCTTGCCGCGCTTGCCTTGCGCAAGCTGGGTTACACAGTGCTCGAGGCGCAAGGAGGCCCGGACGCCATGCAACTCTTCCAGGCACAGCCGGAGGCGATCCACATGGTACTTACCGATGTGGTCATGCCGGGGATGAGCGGCAAGGAGATGGTGGATCGGCTACAGCAAATGCGCCAGGGCTTTCGGGTGCTCTATATGTCAGGCTATACGGATGAAGCCATCGTGCACCGGGGAGTCCTAGAGCCAGGCATCCCCTTTATCCAGAAGCCCTTCACCCTGGAGGCCCTCGCTGCCAAAGTGCGCAAAGTGCTGGACGCGCGCGATTGATGGACGCCAGGTCCGGCGCGCCGCCATCCCTGGCGACCGGTTTGCCGGCTTTGTAAGGAGCGGCCTGGGGCCAGCAGGGATGCTGGCACGCCGGAGAGTGGGAGATAAATCAGGATGGAAACACCCAATAGAGTGAAACGTTCCCAGGTGGTGGCCTTTGCTGGCACGCAGGGGCTGGCGATGTTGCTCTCCGCCTGCCGCGACGCGCCGTGGAGCACGGTGGGTGTCGTTCCCCCGGCGAACGCCGGGGCCTCCTTCGCCCGGCTGCACTCCACTATTGGCGCAACGGCCGATGAGGTGCTCATCCCCACCCTCGACCGGGTTGGGGTTTGCGCCGAGCTCTCCGATGGGACGCACCTGGTGGGCGAGGGAGCCATCACTCAGGGCAAGCCGGGGACGGCCATCCGTCGTGTCTACCTGATCTCTGAGGGAATGGGCCAGTCCTCAATACCCCTGATCCAGTCAGGGGCAATCGGGGGCCAATCTTCCTCCGACTTTGAGCCCACTCCCGAGGTGCTGGCCGCGCTTCGTGAGGCCGATGCCATTGTCCTCGGTCCTGGCTCCCTCTTCACCAACTTGATTCCCGCACTGTTGATCAAGGAGATCAATGAGGCCATCCGCGCCGGCAAGGCGCGCAAGATATTCGTTTGCAACCTGATGACCCAGCCCAATCAGACCGAAGGGTACTCGGTAGCCGACCACGTGCGCGTGTTGCAGAAGCACTGTGGCTTTCGCTTGGATTATGTCCTGGCACACTCCGGGGGAGCGATCAGCGCCGAGGTGCTGGAGCGCTATCGCCACACCTCAGCCGATCTGGTCAGGCCGCAGTTGGTCACCCATGACGATTCCCAGGTGGTGATCTTCCCCGAGACCCCACAGGAGATGGTGCTCATCGAGGGGGCCATCCTCATCCAACGTGACCTGGCCACCGAGGTCATGGGCGTAGATCGCTTTACCGGCCAGGAGCGGCTGATGGTGCGCCACGATCCGGCGAAACTGGGCGAGGCGTTGCGCTTGCTCCTTCAGGATTACGCCTTGCAGGAGAGGCTTTCGGTCAGCCGGGCGATCTTTCGCGAGTATGACATTCGCGGCGTCGTCGGCTCGGAGCTGACCAAGACGGCCATTGAATCCATGGGCCGCGCCTTTGGCACCTACATTCAGCGCCGCACGGGGCGCCGGCAGATCATCCTCGGCCGGGATACACGCTCCAGCTCAGCGGCCTTCAGCAAGGCGGTGACCAGGGGCCTGATGGCTTCGGGCTGCGAGGTAATTGACATCGGGCAGGTGCCCACGCCGTTGGCCTCCTTTGCGGTGAACCACTTTTGGGTGGATGGGGCCGTCCAGGTGACCGCCAGCCACAATCCCGCCGAGTTCAATGGGCTAAAGCTGCAAGTGGGCATGGAGGCCCTGGCCGGCCAGGAGCTACAGAAGGTGGAGCGGCTGATCGCCAGCGGCTCCTTCGCTTCGGGAGAGGGCAGCCGACTGGTGCGGGACGCGGTGTACCCTTATCTGAACTGCATCCAACACAAAGTGCGCCTATCGCGCCGCTTTAAGGTGGCCATTGACGCAGGCAACGGCGTGAGCGGGCCGTTGGCCGTGCGCCTGATGCGCGAGCTGGGGTGCGAGGCGCTGCCCCTCTATTGCGAGCCGGACGGTGCTTTCCCCAACCATCCTCCAGACCCCAGCCAAGCGGAGAACCTGGAGGAACTGGCACAGTTAGTCTTGCGCGAGCATTGCGACGTGGGCGTGGCCTTTGACGGCGATGGGGACCGCATCGGCATGGTGGACGAGAAGGGCCAGGTGGTGCCGCCGGATACGTATCTCCTCTTGTACGCTCGCGAGGCATTGCGCGCGGGGCCAGGCAAGGCAGTCTTTGAAGTGCGCTGTTCGGAGGCGCTTTTCGACGGGGTGCGCAAGTATGGCGGCATCCCGGTGATGGCCAAGTGTGGCAACACCTACATCCTGCCGCGCATGCATGAGGAGCGGGCGGTCATCGGCGGCGAGCTGAGTGGGCACGTCTTTTTCAATGATCCGCCCTTCGAGTTCGACGACGCCCTCTACGCCGCTGCGCTGCTGTTGAGCTATATGGATCGCGACGGTCGGCCCTTGAGCCAGATGCTGGCGGAGGTGGTGGAGGGCTTGCCGCGCTACGTGAGCACCCCGGAGCTGCGCCTCAACTGTCCGGACTACCTGAAATGGGAGGTGGTGGACGCCCTGCGCGACGCCTTTGCGCCGCGTTACCGGGTGATAGACATTGACGGGGCGCGCATCTACTTTGGGGAGAGCGACTGGGCGCTGATCCGCGCCTCGAATACTGCGCCCAAGCTCTCGCTGCGCTTCGAGGGGAGGAGCGAGGAGTCGGTGGCGCGAATGAAGGGGGAGGTGAAAGGGGAGTTGAGCAAGCATTTGCCTGGTGTGCCTGCGCTCTAGCATCATGATATGCGCACCACCCGCCGAGCGAATGGAGGCAATGGCATGGTAAGCGAGAATCACACAGTAAGCCGACAGGTCGGTCGAATGCGCTTTGCGGCGCGGTTCCTGGCCCTGCTTTGGGCTGGGTGGTGGATATTCTTCGGCCTGGCCTCGGGCCTCGGAGAGGAGATCATCGGCCTGATGCGGGACCAGCCACTCCTGCAAGACCTGTCCGGCCTCCATGTGGGGCCGGTCTTGCTTCACGCCGCGTGGCCCGGACTGGTCTTTTTACTCAGCGTTGTCGTCGCCTGGCGTTGGGAGACCATCGGCGGCGCCCTGTTGGTCTTCGAGGGCCTG
>Ga0172364_10004844_pt1 | contig 10718 bp, 12 predicted proteins | sample LakKivSesite10cm_FD_114545 | JGI IMG/M metagenome (GOLD analysis project Ga0172364, IMG submission 114545) | Sediment microbial communities from Lake Kivu, Rwanda - Sediment site 10cm | ecosystem: Environmental > Aquatic > Freshwater > Lake > Sediment | place: Rwanda: Western Province, Lake... | reverse complement strand
TATGTTGAACGACAATTCTTTCAAAGTGGATTTAACGTCTATTTCGGCGTTTTCTTTTCTCGCTTTATCTAGTTTCTGGAGTATGGTGTTTGCGCCGTTAACGTAGGCTTGGTGATGTTTGCTATGGTGAATTTTTAATTGTTCTTCTGACATGTGAGGCATTAACTCGTTGTATTCATAGGATAGTTTTGGTAGAGTGTAAAACTTGTTTTCTTCCATATTGCATCATCTCAATTAGCTAATTTACTATTGATGTTGCTTTTATGTTTTGTCGAAAACGTGAAATTTCGTTCAAGTCCGTTTTTGCGTTAATTCTTCTACTTCTCTCTTGCCTTCCGCTAATTCTTCAACTTGCTCTCTATCTTTTTCAAGCAGCAACGCCTGAAACTCGCCAACATGAGTTTTCTCTTCTTTAGCAACCTCAAACAGTATTTTCTTTAGCTTCTCATCTTCGGTCATAGCAGCCATTTGCTCATAAAGGTTTATGGCGTCTAATTCTGCAATAATTGCGCTTCGAAGTATTTCCAGGCCAAGTGCTTCTTTGCTTACTTTCTCCAAGTTTAAGGGAATTTTAGATAACATTTTCTTTCATCACTTTCAACGTTCAGCAGATATAAATAGCGAATACTACATATACGAGCTAATAAAACTTCCCAAAGAGATGAAAAATTGGAAAAATGGGAATGCATAGTCTGCGGATACATTTATGACTCTGAGAAGGGAGACCCTGAACATGGCATCCAACCTGGAACTTCTTTTGAGAATTTGCCAGAAAGTTGGGTGTGTCCAGTCTGTGGTGCAGCAAAAGATCAGTTTATCAAAAAAGAATAAGCTGTATATGTTTGAAGCTTTTTATAGTGTAATTTGGCTAGTTCTTGAGTGGATAATACATGTCCATAGCTAAAATTAGGAAAAGAGACGGTAGAATAGTTGATTTTAATCCTGACAGAATTAAGGATGCCGTTCATAAAGCTTTCATTGCAATTGAGCTTGGAAATGGCGAAAAAGCTGAAGATGTTACGCAGGAAGTAGTTAGCCTTCTAGAGAAAAGGTTTTTTGGGAAAATTCCATCGGTTGAGAGTGCTCAAGACATTGTAGTTGAAGTACTTGAGCAAAAAGGCTTTGGTAAGGTGGCAGCAGAATATCAAGATTACCGAAAAAAGAAGGAGAATATAAGAGAGTTAAAGGAAAAACTTGGGATTCTAGAGCCTAAATTAACTGTAAATGCCCTCGAAGTTTTGAAGGCAAGGTACCTGCTGAAAAATGAGGAAGAAAGAATTGTGGAAACTCCAGCCCAACTTTTTGGAAGAGTAGCCAAAGCGGTAGCGAAAATTGACGAGAAATACGGCGAAAACGCCAAAGAAAGCGAAGAAATCTTCTATGGAATGATGACAAGGCTGGAGTTTATTCCGAACTCTCCAACCCTATTCAATGCTGGGACAAAAATGGGACAATTATCCGCATGCTTCGTTTTGCCAGTTGAAGATTCCTTAGAAAGCATATTCACCGCTGTAAAAAACATGGCTATAATTGAAAAAACTGGCGGTGGCGTCGGCTTTAATTTTTCAAAATTAAGACCTAAAGGAGACATCGTAAGGTCAACAAAAGGCGTAGCATCAGGTCCAGTCAGCTTCATGCGAGTTTTCGACACAGCAACAGAAATCATCAAGGCTGGAGGAAAACGCAGAGGAGCCATGATGGGAATTCTAAGAGTTGACCACCTTGATATTATAGAATTCATAACGTCTAAACGCAATGCAGCACTTTTGTCAAATTTTAACATTTCAGTTGCTATCACCGACGAATTTATGAAGACTCTTGATGAAGATGGGGAATATTGGTTATTTAATCCAAGAAATAAAGCAAAAACGAGCCAGGTGAAGGCTAAAGGAATTTGGGACTTAATTGCAAGATCTGCTTGGGAGACTGGTGATCCAGGGGTGATCTTCATTGACGAAATTAATAGGCATAATCCCACTCCTCATGTGGGAAGTATTGAATCTACAAATCCTTGCGGCGAACAGCCTCTGCTTCCTTATGAATCCTGTAATTTAGGTTCAATTAACCTATCAAGAATGGTTGAAGATGGAAAGATTAATTGGGAAAAACTGAAGATCACCGTCAGAAATTCTGTTCATTTTCTTGATAACGTCGTAGATGCCAATAAGTACCCATTGAAAGAAATTGAAGAGATAACAGAAGCAAACAGAAAAATAGGCTTGGGAGTCATGGGTTTTGCAGACATGCTTATAAAACTTGGTATTCGCTATGACTCTGAAGAAGCTTTGCAGCTTGGCGAAAAAATAATGAATTCTATTCAAGAAGAAGCACATAGAAAATCTGTAGAAATTGGTGAAAAAAGAGGATCTTTTCCCAACTTTGAAAAAAGCATTTGGAAAGACAAGTATGGCAGTATGCGAAATGCTACTGTAACGACTATTGCGCCTACTGGAAGCATAAGCATAATTGCTGGATGTTCCTCTGGAATCGAGCCCATATTTGCAGTTTCCTTCATAAGAAACGTTTTAAGTGGAACAAGACTTTTTGAAACAAACCCATTGTTTGAAACGATGGCTAAAGAGGGAGGCTTTTACAGTGCAAAGCTTCTTGAAGAGATAGCCAAAACAGGTTCGGTGCAAAAAATTGATGGAGTCCCAGATAACGTCAAAAAACTTTTCGTCACAGCTCTTGACATTGCTCCAGATTGGCATGTTAAAATGCAAGCTGCCTTCCAAAAATACACAGACAACGCAGTTTCGAAAACTGTAAATATGCCACATGAAGCCACTGCGGAAGATGTTAGAAAAGTTTTCGAACTTGCTTGGAACTTAAAATGCAAGGGCGTCACAGTTTTTAGGTATGGAAGCAAACCAGAACAAGTGCTTTACGTTGGAGAAATAAAAGGCAAAGAAACCAAATTTGTAGTTGCAGAGTCTGAATATGCTGGTGGTTGCCCAACAAAAACTTGTCCAGTTCCAAGTTAACAAATGCTACGACACATTCTCTACTCAAGCTTTCTTTGGTGTAATGGTTTTCTCGAGCATTTCCATAGCTATTCCAAAACTAAAGTTCCACATTCCATCCTTAAACATTTGATAAATCTCTACATTGTCCCAAGTAGAACCTAAATTTCCAAAAAGCAAGTGTGCATCCTTAAGATAACCATTCTCAGCTAACTGCATGAACGCCTTTCGCATTTTTGAAAATTCATATATTGGTATTATGAAACGAACAAATAATTCGTTTCTGTTGAGAATTTTCTCAAATCCAGTATTGTAGGGCAAATGGCTCAAACCTGTTACGAATTTTTGCAGATTTGACTTGTTTCGAAAAATGAGGTGATACATGAAGAATAGTGCTGTCGGTGCAGGGTTGGGAAACAAGTATGTACGCAAACCTTTAACTAAACATTGAGGAATGATACTTTCTCTAATTCTTCGTGAAACTAACGGAATGTACTTCTTTTCATCCTTATCCTCCATAATTCTCCCTATTTGTTTCACAATGTTTCTTTGCATAGTTCTGGCATCAATTTCTAAACATCGCAAAATTATCAAATCGTACAAGTCAAACTTGGCCTTTCCATAATCTTCTGGTTCATCTAATTCAACTTCATGAAAAGAATCGTAATCTTTAACCCAATTCTCCCACTCAAAAACAGGAATTCCCTTTTTTCCAATGTAAAAATCCAAATTTAACAAAGGATAACTTGGGCTTGTGGATGGGAGAAGCTCAAAATCCGTTATTATATTTCTTTTAACAAGTTCTTCCAAAAATACCTTCATGTCTCGTTCTTTATCGGAGGGAATAACATATCGCAGATAGCTTCCACGCTTCCAACCATCAACGACTGCAAGATACCTCCAAAGAGGAAAACACGTTGCTGCCATACTTGAAAAATCTTCTTTCCCGAGTGAAGAAGTTGCTATAACTACGTAGCTTTTCAAACCGAGTTTAGCCTCGTCAGTTAGGGCTCTAAAACGAACAAGCCCTTTTTTGTCAAATTTCTTGAGATGATAACTTACAGTCTGTTGCGGAATGCCAACGTCTTCTGCTAGAGCGTTAATGTTCGAAAAACCAGATTTACATATTGCCTTAATAATAGTGAAATCTGATGAATCAAGTTGTTTAAAACTTTCTGCATAATCCACCATTGAAGGAATTAAACGCACGTAACTCATTTTTTCAAGCACCAGACTTTGAAACAAATACCAAATATCTGAATGAGGCTAAAAGGTTTATTCTCGCTGTAGATATTTTTACCAATATATTTATAAGAAAGTTAGTACAAGTCTCATGAAAGGAGGGGGAGACAGAAATTGCGACCATCATTACTTATTACTGCACTTCTGATATTCTCACTAGCGCTACCATTCGCAGCCATCCCATACTGCCACGCAACATCCAACAACATAACAACCGAATCGGAATTCACTGAAAATTCGCTCTTAGAAAGTCTAGACATAATTCAGCCCAACGATCCAGGAAGCGGTGGAGGAGGAGGAGGAGTAATCTGACAAAGATGATTGGAATAAAGGCTCAAAGTCTGTTTTGCTCTCGAGATAATGAACGAACGCCTATCTTTTGGATTTTTATTAACGGTCCCCTTCTCCATAGAGCTGGTGTTCGCTCGTCCCGATAAGAATAAAATGGACAATAGCCTTTATCCAAACAATTCTCTTTTTTTATTCCTTTGAAATATTCTAAGCCTTTACGTTTTCTATTCTATAATTTAGTTTAATCCCTGCCTTCTCGAAAATTTTTCCCACAGGGCAATTTTTTAATGTCAAATTGAGGATTCGCTGAATCCGATCTTCAGGAGCATCGATTTTAATTTTTACGTCAATGCTAGCTTCGGTTATTGTCCCTTCTTTTTCAGACTTGATTGCTTCCACTTTCACTTCCAAATCCTTCAAGGAAACTCTCATTTTTTTGGCCGTTAAGGCAAAAATAGTTGCAAGACATCCAGCGTAACTCATAACACAAAGCTCAAGTGCTGATGGTCCCATATCGGCTCCTAAGTCTGGCTCAAGGTCTAAACATACACTATGGCATCTGCCATCGTCAACAATCGTCTGCATGTCCTTAATCAGTTTTGCAGTTGAAAGGAGTTTTGTAGTCAAACTTTTCACTCTTCATTTGACATTGCCTAGAATTTTCTGAATTTTTCTTTGGTTGCACCACATACAGGACATCTTTCTGGTGCCGTGCCTTCAGCAGTGTAGCCGCACATGTCGCAAATGTAAACTGCACCCAATTTTATGTCCTCGCTTCTTTCAGCCGCTTGTTTAGCTCGTTGGTACATGCCAGCGTGGATTTTCTCAGCTTGAAATGCCCAGTCTGTTGTTCTTTGGGCACTTTTTTCTTCTTGAAGTTTAGCTACTGCATTGAATGCGGGATACATTTCAGTTACTTCGTAGTTTTCGCCATCTATGGCAACTTGAAGATTATCAGTTGACTCTCGAATCACTCCTAAGGCATTATAATGGTTTGTAGCGTGAACTTGTTCAGCGTAGGATATTGCTCTGAAAAGTCTTGCAAGGTTTGAATACCCTTCCTCTTCAGCTTTCTTTGCAAAGATCAGATAGCGCATGTGCGCTTGGCTTTCTCCAGAAAAAGCTGCTTTCAGGTTTTCTTCAGTCATTTTCCTCATCTTAATCACCTTCTTTCTAAATTTGCTTATATTTCACGATAAACTTTTAAGATTGGCTGACTTTTAAAATTTTTTGTGCGAAATTCGGATGTTAAGATAGCGAAATCATGCGGGAATCGGGTAAAGTGACGCAATGGTTGATCAACTAGACTTGAGAATACTTCAGATTCTTCAAAATGACGAAAGTCTCCCATTTACAGACATTGTCCGCAAGTTGAAGCTAAATGAATCTACAGTCAGGAAAAGAGTGGCTACTCTTAAAGAAAAGGAAGTTATAAGGAAGTTCACCGTGATTGTTGAGCCTTCAAAAATAGGTTTCAACTCGATAGCGATTGTAGGCATTGATGTTGACCCCTCAGAACTCTTAGACGTAGCACAAAAACTCTCAGAGATTTCAGATGCAAAATATGTGGCAACATCCACAGGCGATCATATGATTATGACGGAAATTTAGACAAAAGATGGGAAAGAATTGTCAAAAGTCATTTCGGAAAAAATCGGAACAATTGAAGGCGTAAAGAAGATTTGTCCTTCAATCATACTTGAAAAGCTAAAAGTTTAATTTAGCAAAGCAAAGAAAACTGCATAAGTGATTATGGAGTGATGTGAATGGCTTTGATACGAGATGAACAAAAAGAACGCATAAAAAGCGATTTTCGAGAAAAACTTGAAAATCCTGTAAAGATTCTGATGTTCACGCAAGAAGTGGAATGCCAATTCTGTGCTCAAACAAGACAGTTGATCAACGAGTTGGCGCCTTTAGATGAGAGAATTGCAGTTGAAGTTTATGATTTTGTCAGAGATGCATCTAAGACTAAAGAGTATGCTGTTGATAAAGTTCCTGCGTTAGTTGTTATGGGCGAGAAAGATTTTGGAGTTAGATTTTATGGTTTGCCTTATGGTTATGAACTTCAAACTCTTTTGGATGCAGTAATAAATGTTTCCAAGAAGCAGACAGATCTTTCAGACGAAACTAAAAATAGATTAAAGGAAATAAAAAAGCCTGTGCACATTCAAGTTTTTGTGACTCTAACATGCTCATACTGCTCCATAGTAGCTGGTCTCGCTCACAAGTTTGCGATTGAGAACGAATTGATAAAGGCTGAAGTAATCGACGTAAGCGAGTTTCCGCAAGTAGGATTAAAATATGGAGTCATGGGCGTTCCAAAAACCGTCATAAACGAAAAAATAGAGTTCGTGGGAGCGTTTCCAGAAGACTTATTCTTAGAGCACATACTACTTGCGGCTTATTGAAAGAACTTGTATGGGTTTTTGGTTTGACAGCAACAATAGACAGAGAAAGATCATTGAGGTTGATTTTTGTTTATAGTGGAGATTTTGCAGAGCGTGTAATAAGAAATTTGATAAACGATCCGAGTTTCTGCAAATCATGTGGGCTTTATTGCGACTCTTGTAAATATAATGTGTATAGCTTTGTCAGAAACATTCGAGCAGCAATACAGCTACCAGAACCGTCAAAACTTCCCGCTTTCATTGACAACCCAGAGAAATATATGCCTAAGAAAATTCCCGAAGCTGACATATGCATAGCTTCCGGACTGCATAAAGACTTGCTTTTAGAGTTGCCAATGCACATAACGAGATTTGGAGTAAAAGCGCTAATTGTGCCAATAGAGGATTTTAATGAAGTTCCAACTGGTTTGAAAAGGCAGGTGGAGGAAAAGTGCGAAGAATTAACGTTAGAAAGTGCATTTCCGAAACCTTTCTGTTCCTTGCAGCCATCCGAAGATAAATTGCTGATCTCTAGATTCATAGACGAGTTAAAGGTTGGAAGACCTTTATTGGAGATTTCTGTAGCAAAAAAGGGTAAACGTGAAGTTATCGAGTCTGCAGTTGTTAGGCGAAGCGCTCCTTGTGGTTCAACATGGTACATAGCAAAAAAACTTGTTGGAACAGAAACAACGCAAGAAACTCTCTATGATACTATAGCCAAGGCACATCATAGCTATCCGTGCACGGCAACAATGAATACTGATCCAGAATTGAAAGAGCCAATCTTACACCTAGGCGGATACATAATAAGAGAAGAAATAGAAAAAGCACTCGAAAAAGCGAAACTCTAACGAGAGTTGTCAAATTGACTCTTAGGGAAATTCTTCGTGATAATGGCTTATGCAAGTAACTATGTCATAAATGTCGATTATTCCGTATGGCGATGCCAAGTCTGCTTGGGGCATCCATCCATTTTCGCCTTCTTTAGTATGGTAAATTGAAGCCATAGCAGCCACATCAAGAATATCGACGATGCCATCATAATTTACATCTCCTCTGACAGCAAGTGGCAATGGTTTCATAAGCGGATATCTATCTCTATTGCTGCTGTCAATAATGTAAGGCGTATCGCCTATTCCGTCTGAGCCAGGAGCATCTTGATTAGTTCCAGAAAACAAGTCGCTTCCGGAGTAGAGTCCCCAGTAGTTTCCGCCAGTTGGATAGCCATCATCCCAAATATTCACTGCGTCTGCGTTGATCGCGTCATACGTGTTGTTGAGCAGAATGTTGTTGTATGCTTTGTTGTTGTTGGAATTCATGAAGTGTATTCCACTTCCAAAATTATGTACGACAACGTTTCTTTTTAAAGTGCAGTTTTCACAGTTTGTTATACGCATGGCATAGTAATTATTGCTTATAATCATGTTGTTTTCAAATGTAATGTTGAAGGAGTTGGTAAGGTAGACTCCGCCGCCGATGTTTGCTTTAACCTTGTTCCTTATTGCGAGAGAGTTGTTAGACCAGTTGGGATGAATGCCATATGCATTCTCGAGCATTTCATTCTCAAACAAGACAATGCCACTACACTGAAACAGTCTCACGCCCCAATAGAAATTGCTTACCTTGACATGTTCAACTGTAACGTTGACAATGTTTTCCAAAACAAGTCCATCAACAGTCTTATCCCATCCTCTTCCAAAAACTCTAAATCCACTTCCATCAAACACTACATGACTTTTTTGAATCATTACCGTCGTGTTAACGTCACCAGTCAACGTGTAAACATTGCCGTTTCTTTGGATAGGCGCTGTTGAGGGCACCACAGAACCGTCTGGCTTGATGCAAACAATTGTTTCCTCTGCATACAAAAACTCTTCTGGAAACAAAAGTTGGAATAAGCTTACGATCATCAATAGCAGAAGAAACGAATTCGCGGCGGTTTTCCACAATTGTTTTGTCCTCACTTATTTTACATCTATTGATATTAGAAATGGCGTATCCAAATAATGTTTCTGAGAAAATCTTCTATAACAATGTGTAAACGCAAGATTTTCTACGCTATTTTTAAATAAGTTTTAACATAGGCATGGGTATGCACGAGTGGGCTTTGGCTGAAGCAGTAATAGCTACAGTTTACGAAATTGCTGAAAAAGAAGGATTCAAAGAAGTAAAAGAAGTCACCATTATAATTGGCGAGTTACAGCAGATAGACCTAGAAATATTCAAGTTCGCTTTAAACCAACTTAAACCAGAAAAATTCAAGAACACAAAGTTTGACATGGCTACTACCAAAGCAGAATTACGATGCAAAGTTTGCGGACATAAATGGATCTTTAGAAAGGAGACACTTGACGAAAACACTGCAGAAGCTTTGCATTTTCTGCCAGAAGTTGCACATGCATACATCAAATGTCCAAAATGTGGTAGCAGAGACTTTGAAATTGTGAAAGGTCGTGGAGTTTGGCTAAAAAGCGTAAAAGGAGAAAAATAGGCAAATGGTTGATCCACGAATCCACATAATCAATGAAAGACTCAGGAATGTTCGCAGTACCATTGCAGTCTCAAGTGGCAAAGGTGGAGTTGGCAAAAGCCTTATTGCATCAACGTTAGCATTAATACTAGCTAAACGCGGTTATAATGTTGGATTATTTGACTTGGATTTCACAAGCCCATCTACACACATAATTCTCGGCATTAAAAATGCACAGCCAAAAGAGGAACATGGCATATTTCCAGCGAAGGTCTATGGTTTGAAGTATATGTCAATCATCTACTATTCAGGAGAACATGCTACGCCCTTGAGAGGGACAGATTTTTCAAATGCCCTAACAGAGCTTCTTTCAACAACAATATGGAACAATTTAGACTTTTTGATTTTGGATATGCCTCCGGGCATAGGCGATGCCACATTAGATTTGATACGCCTAATCAAAAACATAAGATTTCTTATTGTGACCACACCTTCGCAATTAGCTTTTGAAACAGTCAAGAAATTAACAAGTTTACTAAAAGAAATGAAAATTCCAATTATTGGTGTTATTGAAAACATGAAGATTCATGAATCCAATTTTGTCAAAAAACATGTTCAAGAAATGGGCATAACGTTTCTTGGCGACGTTCAATCTTACGTTGAAATTGAGAACTTTTTAGGAAATGCAAAGGAACTGCTAGGAAGCCCATTCGCCAAAAAAATAGAAAAGATTTGTGAAAAGCTTAACTTCTAACTTTTCTGTTAGGAAAGGTTTTCTGAAGATTCTTTTCTGGAGGAGGCTTAGTTGCCAAACTAGCAAGGAAATAGACAGCGGCTGAACCGAAAATTAAAAACAGCGCCCATTGTCCCCAGTGGTATACACCAACTAGTTTTCCATAGGCATTGGGATGCAGAAGTGTCAGGAATAAGCCAAAAATTATTGCGGCGACTGCTCCCCATTTTGTGGCTCTTTTCCAGTACATAGAAACTCCAACAACAAAGAAGAATATGCCTGCTTGAGCTACTGCTGAGCCAGCCATGAACTCTGAAAGAATAGGTGGAGGTGAAGTAAGCGTCCACCATAAAGGTACGGCAATAAATGGAACTAGCATGATCTTTGTTAGCCATAATAATCTTCTTGGGGATAAACTAGGACGCATGTTATGGATAAGGTCTCTTGTTATGTTAGTTGCCATAATCATAACCATTCCAGCTAATGTAGCAACAGAAGCCGCAAAAACCGCTGCTGCAAAAAGAGAAGCTAGAGGAATTCCGCCAGCGCTTATACTTACAAATGTTGCAGCGGAATCTCCATACATAGGTTTATAGGCGTCAAACATGAGGGCGTTTCCCCAAACAGTC
>Ga0172364_10004841_pt1 | contig 10727 bp, 16 predicted proteins | sample LakKivSesite10cm_FD_114545 | JGI IMG/M metagenome (GOLD analysis project Ga0172364, IMG submission 114545) | Sediment microbial communities from Lake Kivu, Rwanda - Sediment site 10cm | ecosystem: Environmental > Aquatic > Freshwater > Lake > Sediment | place: Rwanda: Western Province, Lake... | reverse complement strand
TTTGCTAGGGTGCCCCCAGAGTACACGCCATCACTCACTGTGCACCCTAGGTACACGTCTACATGGACTACGTAATTCCCCACCGCTACGGGCATTGGCACAACCGCCACCACTGTCTGGACGCCGCTCGGTGAAGACATGAAGCCTAGTAAGCCTGTTGTCACAACCTTTACAGTTGGGGCGCTCACGCTACATAGGTACAACTCCACCGCACACGGGATGTCCCCGAGGCTTATTGCCTGGGCTATGGCTGCTGTTGGTGTTGCGCTTGGTGCAAAATACTTCGTCATGGTACTCTCCTTAACTCCAGCCTATATCTATCGCTTCTGGCATGCCCGGATGTACTAATGCTATATGAGCATTCAACTGTGCTAGTGTAGCGAACCTACAGCCGTCAGGACTAGTATATGGGTATGGGCACACATACTGTAGGCTCATGTCTGTGGTATTACAGCCTGTGCCGTATGTGCATGAACCGTCATCCACATTAGCATTCGGGTTGTAGTTGTTGGCATTGGGGTCAGTGCACCCATACACCTCCCCAGCTGGTGGAGTCGGTGTAGTGCTTGACACCACGCTCACCATTACTACCATGAGCATCATCATGAGCATCATGGTCATCGGACGTGACATGTCTAGCTCGGTTGTCTCTTTGTTATCAGCCATTCCCGGCCTCCTTCTTGTGGCCATCAAGGACTATTCTCTCTAGTGACCCTACCCTAGCCGATAAGCCCCCTACTTGTTTACCGAATTCTATGATCGAGTTATTTACCTCTTTTAGCACTGTCTGCACACTGTCCGTGCCGTGCTTATTTATCTGCTCGAGCCTCTCCGTTAGCATGGCTAAAAGTTTCCCCTGTGCTTCGGCTGTTGTCCTGAGAGACTTATGTTCAATCCTGCATTCATCATCGAACAGACTAAGCTGACTTATGTTGCTGGACGCAACAGCGCCGTTAATCTCTGTCTTTTGTCTAGCTCTCAGCCATGACCAGCAGGTCTTGGAAACAAGGGTTATTATGCCGAGGATTATCGACACAAAGGTCGTTATTGTTAGGGCGTCTGACGTACTTTGGCTAAGCATTTACGGCCTCCTTCTGAAGCCTATTGCTCACTGCATCTTATTACCACATATGAGCCCGACCTGCAGTTTGGACAAATTTCTCTATCTGACTGCAGGTCGGACTCCCAAACCTGTCCGCATTCTTCACATTTTAAGGTGAAGACCTGACTACCCAACGCTTTCCCCCTACGCTAGTACCACACTTGAGTTTGGTGACAATGGCCAGTACCGGACGAACCACGTAATCTCACCGGTTTCATCCGCGCTGTAGTTAGCGGTTAGTGTGCCAGGTGTCAGAACAACCTGGCACCTAGGGTTCGCTGAGTATGCACCGTTGGCATCTATTGTCGTTATACCTGGATCAGCGTTCGTGTAGTGGATGGTTGACCCTTCTACTGCTCCTGCTATGTTGCCCGCGTCCGAGAGTGCGATTGTAGCTGCTGGAGCATCGGTGGTTTCTTGTAGTGTGCACGTTACTGGACCACCACCGATAGTACCTGAGACATACGCGTAGATCTCAGCAAGAACCGGCCCACCAGTTATGGTGATTAGGTCTACGTTAGCAGCGAGAATATCACTCACTACCTGTAGAACGTGCTCACCACCGTCTAGCGTCTCATCTGTGCCATCAGTGTATGTGTTACCAAACACCCTTACATTTAGAGCGCGGAGAGCCGATATGCCGATGTCATACGCTTCAGCTCTTGTGCAGCCAAAGGTGTTACCCGAGATCTCGCCCTGGTCCCATGCTCCAAGTGTGCGGATTGCAAAGGTCATTACGGGAGCAGCGTTGCTCGGCATGAACTTGCAGCCTCTGACGATAGTGTTATGTGGATTTGAGCCTGCATCCGTGTCTATCGGGATGGTGCAGCCCTGGAAGATGCAGTCCTTAATCTCGTTGAAGTCTGCATTATTCCCAGGTGTTGAGTCAAACATGATACCAGTTGTCATCTCTTCAAACCGGCACTGCTCAATCTTGTTGTAGGCGCCAGCCCACAGGCGGATAGCTTCAGTCATTAGGCCCCAGCCAACGAATCTGCATTGGAATACATGGCTAAAGCCACCATTCACCCCACCACCATCACCATCGAAATAGATAGCATTTTGGCCTACTGCCACCATCTCAAGGTTTGCTAATGTGCAAGGCTCCTCTACTGTGATTGCAGGTCCAGTCGCAGCTCCCCACCCAGCGTTCTGCCTTCTACGAATGGACGTGGAAACTTCACTTGCTTGGTCTGGGTTACCCCCACCTATAACACCGATGACCTTTACGCCGTTTCTGTTACATACAATTGCCGGGTCTGCATCGTCATCATCGATGTTCTCATCGCCAGGGCACCTAAGGACCACGCCTGACTTTAAGTCTGTGCAAAGTGCTATTGCAGAGTTGGTCCACTGCTTCGCAGTGCTAGGTGCGAGCCCATCCAAGGTGTCAACCGTCTTAGTTGGGTCTGAGAAGAACACGTTTGTCCCACCAAAGATGAATGGTGTCTTTGCAACGTCGAGCCCCTGTTTAGACAAGATGCTTGAGATAGCTACAATTAGGTCAATACTAACCTTTGGTTGGTTTTCTCCTTTCCCCATTTTGTCCTCCTTATAGGATGTCTTCCTCAGCGTCCTCAATTATCGAGCCGGTATTGCCGCTCCACAGACCGGATATAGCACTCTTGGCCCAATCAACGCCGTATTTCGCTTGATGTGCCAAGTTCTCTAGGTCAGCCTTGCCTTCTGGGTCCATCCTATTGGCATATTCCTTGCCCTTCTGTACGGCTAACTTTAGATACTTCTTAGCACCTTGAATTATCTTAGAAGATCCTTGGTAGATCTGTTCAGCAGGCTTATTCCCTGGTTGCATGGTTCTCATCATCCCAGACATCATGTACATCATGAAGAACATCATAATCACTGGGACGATTTGGCTTATGAGGTTAGACACAGGACCAATCAGGAACAGGGCGCCTGCAAGTATCAGCAGCAACTGCCACTGCTGGGTAGACATTATGGTCTGAAGAGCCTGTATGTCCCCACTGCTCCGAACATAGTTGACGTAGATAGCATTCTCAGTAGCGTCGTAACTAACAGTGGGTACAGACCATGGTGTCAATGTGGATGCCTGGTTTAATGCAGTTATTAGAGTGTTTGGATCAGCTGGTGCTGTCTGTAGGTTTACCCGGAGGAGCATTGGGGTCCCCTCCGGGTATCCTACTTCTTGAGCAGCGAGACCAGATAAAATCTGGGAAGGCTCAAATACAGCTACCAGCTCGGCCTCGTAGCCTTGTGGTAGCAGGAACATCTTACTGCTCCTTATGTTATTTGGCCGTGTTAATGATCTATCCGACTACTTTGTGTACCTTGCGGCCACCAAGGTACAGGTCGACTGTGTAGGCCGCTGTGAATGCAGCTGTTGCCGTCAACGCGAACAGCGTGATGGTAGCGGGTCCTACAACCCTGAGCTGAATTCCAAGGCCAGTGTTTCTCGGGACATTGCACACGCCATAGCCAGCAGGGTCATCTGCAAAGCCGGTGTCTATCTTGATAGTTTCGGTCTGCGCCGCGAGCGGGACGCGGTCTACTGACAGGATACCTTTTGCAACACCGAGTGCTGTCAGAGGGAAACCTGAGCACAGAGCGTTCCACACTATTGTGCCTGTAGCATCGTCTGCGGGTGCCACAAGGTTAATAGTATCAACGATCCAGATCTCACCAGATGGAACCTCGATGTCATCTGTGAAAGTTAAACCGGGCACTGTGCCCAGAGGTACGGTGACCTCCGCGTTGGCATTGCGTGCATCGAGGATGTCCTCAGTCCATAAGGCTTCCCCGAGCATCATAAGGGCATTGAGGCCTTCGGCATTCAGCTGGTAATAGTTGTTACTGGCATCTTTGACCAGGAGACAGAACCCCTGGGCTGCCACTCCAAGTTGCTGTGCCTTCATAGTAATCTAGCCTCCTTTCCTTATATGTTCGCCGTCATGGACTTCATCATGGGCATAAGCATCGACATCATCATGATCATCATCATTAGGGGCATGAAGGTTTCCATCATCGTGTTTATGTCAAATGTGCTCGGCCTTACTGACGCCGAGCCGGGGTAAACTATGTACTGTTGTGGATTAAGTGCCATTTGAACGCCTCCTTCTCTTTCTTTACCGCAGTGATCCAGTCATCGACTTCATCATTGGCATCAACATGGACATCATCATGATCATCATCATCATCGGCATTAAGAAGTTGTTCATCATCTCGCCCATGTCGAAGCTCTGTGGGTATGCCCATGAAGCCGGCGAGTAGCCGGTGGCTGGGCTCATCCCCACTGCTGGGCTAAGCCCTACCTGTGGTGTGACACTGTTGAACGGAATCGTTCCAACCATTTTTAACCTCCTTTAAGCTCTCAGATCTAGTTGAGTTCTACCTACCCACCGCCTAGATAGGTAAAAGCATCAACTATACTCCGAAAGCCCTCCGAAGGTTAGTCGCCCAGCGATTGGGCATGCCAGGGTCCTCGATCTTGGCCGAATATGCGCGGCCAGCGGCCGAGCTGGCAATTGCGTTGGCGGGAACGCCGAAGAAGGCGCCCATGCCATCGAAGTAGTTCGCAGCCATTGCGCGCTGCTTGATCGCGAGTTTCTCCTGTGCTGAACCTATTGTAGCCATCGATTTTCCTCCTTAGAGAATTTTTTGGCTAGAGCAGGAAGTACACTAAGGGCGGTGTAGTTACTTCCCACTACTGTCGAGGGCTATTATAGCACAAAGGAAAAAGTTTGTAAAATCTGGGGAGGGGGCTGCTTTTTTGGGGTAAGGAAAAATGGCCACCAGACAAGTCACAATGCACGGTGGCCGTGGCTTCTATAAGGTTTACCTTTCGTCTATGATCTTAGTGGCTTGTTGCCGTGCTAACCGTAGCCTTATGTTCCTGTAGTTTGAGTCGTTCAGGCTCACCTGTAGGAATTTCAACTGGCCATCAACCCAGTTCTGAACCATCTTCGTTGCCATGAGGACCTCAATGGCTATTTCTCGCCGCTGTGGGTCTAGCGGTCTCATTTACTCTTCCTACGGATGATGCCCTTTATTCCAAAGAACATATTGAGCTGGGTTGAGAGTTGCTGTGGGAATTGGGTCATCAGGTTGCTGGCTACTTCCCGAGCTCTAGGGTTATCTGCTGGAACGAGCAACCTCAGCGAGATAGTGTTATTCGGCACGTCGACGAATATCTCACCCGTGATAGCCGTGGCTATCTGCTTAATTTGCTCAACCTTCTCGAGGTCGTCCTTGCTCATGTCACTGAATGGTAGTACCATATCTCCCTCCTTCACTCTAATTCTTCTACTGGCCAGGAACTAGAAGGTGGCCGGTTCGACGTCGGTGGGGGTATTTGCCCACCTGATTTATTTCCCACGAATGCACTCATCATCTTCGCCATTGCCTGTTGCATGTAAGGCTGCATGATGTTAACCATCATATCAGTCATTGGGTTGTCACTACTCCTCCCACTAGCAGCGCTCAGTGCATCCTGCTTCGTCTTTATTGCAGAGATCTCAGGGCCAATCGCTTGTGCAACACCAGCAGCGGCTGCCAAGCCAGCAGCCTCGGCGGCCTTGGATGCAGCAGCAATCTCTCCCTCACGCATAGTCCTAGCAACGTCAAGTAGCGGCTTTGTCTGTTGAATGCCGATGGTTGACATCTCTTGCACTAGTCGGACACCCAGCAGGAGGATGCCTATCCCGAACGTGATACCTTTTTGGATGTCTTCCACGTCGCCCGATGGGAGTTTGATGGCATCCATGATGAGCGCCATATCCCCGCCCTTAGCAGCTCTGGCCATGCGGACTGCGGGGTCGGTCTTAGCCACCGCGCTAGGGGGCAGCTTGCCAAATTCTCTACCGAACTTAGTCTTAAGTTTTGAGGCGATAGTCTCAACAGACCGCTTTGCGAAGCCTGCGTCGATAATCTCGTCCCTCATAAAGCCATTACGGAGTAGAATCTCGATTTGGCCTGTAACGCTGGTTGGGGAGGACATCAGGTCATCGAACGTCTCAGCTATATGAAGACCTCTGATCTCAGTGATTGGGGGCTCTTCCGGTGCAGGTTGCCCAGTGGGAGCTGCTGCTTGGGGTTGGGGCTCGCTTTCTATCCCACTCTCCGGCTCACCCTCTGGCTCATTCCCTTCATTGAGCTCTTCTTCATTATTATTGCTCGTTGCTTCTGTAACCATTCTGCACCTCCTATTTATTTGTGCAGTGTTATTGTAGCACGTTTTATATAGTTTGTAAACCCCCTATCTGCTACACACTCCACTTAACATCAGCTAAACACTTCTCGTAACCTTAACTTTGCTACATATATCAGCGTAGAAAACACTATGTAGTGCTTAGAACACTGCAGCAAGCCTGGGCTAGTACAGTGCCTTTTTGTGTTAAGTGTAATACAAAAACCATGGGGGGCCCCCTTCTATACTATTGCAACCTTCTGCGCTTTCTATGCTACACATAGTTTCTCCTCAACGGGTTTCATGTCCTTCCAATTTGGTCCTTCTTCTACTTCAACAGGCAAATCTATACTCATAACCTTACCCAGCGGTAGGTCATCTGAATGACGTCGAACAGGGAGTAACGTGGCCATTGCATGAATAACGTCGTCCTTATCTTTCAGATTCGCCTGCACAACAACTTCATCATGCACTTGGAGTATGATATGGTTGTCAGAACCTTTAAGCTCCTTTGCCAGCTTTATCATACCAGACTTAGCAACCTCACTCGACGAACCTTGAATTATAGTGCTAATGGATTCCAACCTTCCATGATACACAGTCCGTGGGTTACTGAACTCAGGTATAGGCCTCCTCCTGCCCATCATGGTCCATGCCTCTCCCTCGTACTGACATAGGTCTGCCATGTAGTCTATCCAGAACCGGAGCCTAGAATACACGGTGAAGTATCTACCCAGGTACTTCTTAGCTTGCATCTTGGTCCAACCAGCTTGCTCAGCTACAAGTCGTTCGCCAGCTCCGTATACTACAGAAAAGTTCAGTGTCTTCCCATAGAACCTTTTCTCTGGGCTATTAAACACTTCAAGTGCGGTCTTCAGGTGCAAGTCGCCATTGTTAAGGTAATTCTCTATAAGAACTGGATCTTGAGAGTAATGCGCGATCATACGGAGTTCTAGCTGAGAGTAGTCAGCTCTAAGCAGAACGTACCCAGGAGGCGCGCAGAACACAGAGCGTATCCGTTTGCCTTCTGCCTCTCGCTTGGGGATATTCTGGAGGTTCGGGTCAGAAGAGGACAACCTACCAGTACGTGTGCCGGTCAGATTGAACCTTGTGTGAATTCGCCCATCAATTAGCCTCTCCATTATGCCATCAACATATGTAGAGATGAGCTTCTGGTACCCTCTATACTCCAACAAGCAGTTGACTATAGGGTGCTTGCCTTTGAGCTTTTTGATGTGCTTCTCACTAGTAGTTGGCCGACCACCACCTGGGGTTGGGGGTCCTTTTGGTAAGTCTAACTTATCGTACAGTATCCGAGCAACCTGGTCGCCAGAGTTCCAGTTCACACCTTGTTCACCGGCATAGAAGTCAAGTGCTTCTTTGAACATCTGAGCCTTTCTGGTGAACTCTACCCCCATCTCCTCTAATGCAACCTCGTCTATCATAGCACCATATAATTCCATCTCAGATAATATGGAGACCATTGGCATCTCGATGCTATAGAATATATCTGATGCACCACGTCGTCTTAATGCTTTCTCATACCCTTCCCATGTGTAGTGCTTGCCGCCATAATCACCACAATCCATGCCATGCCAGAGACACCAAGCAGCAACGGCATGGGGCATTGAATATGCAGCAACCTGTGCAGGGGATAAGTCTTTCACCTTAACTTTCAAATCATGGAATGACACAACATCCCGGATGAGAATATTGGATGCTAGTCCTTTCAATGATAGGTCTATCTCACCACAGAGCTGTGCGGCAACCATGGTGTCATAGATGTTGTCGATCTCATAGCCCATCCGCTTCATCATACTCCGGTCAAAGACTGCATTATGAGCTATTTTTGGGATGGAGTTGTCTTGGAGTTTATCTGCTGGCACATGTGGGCAGTTGGGCATAAAGTAGAAAGCTGAAGTGTCATTATCTGCAATCGCTACTCCGAGTAGCTCATCAGCGTAGGGTCGTACTCCGGTAGTTTCAGTGTCGAATGACAGAAGACCTTTTTCACCCAACGCCCGCACATCTGGTTCTATTCCGTTTTTGCTTTTGTAGTAATAGGTGGCAGCATCTCCCATAGCTTCCTCGCTCTACTCTCACCAATCTTAGGCACGTGCATCAGCTGGCTGTATGTGCACCTCCACATAAGTGGTATGCCACCGAACTCATCATATATTGATTGCGCCAAGCCAGGCCCAACACCTGGAAACCCTTGCAGTAGCCACATTTGTTCTTCCTTCATGCTCGGTGCACCCCAACTACCCTTCGCCTTAGGCCGGCGTGACAGCCCAGCATGTGTGGGGTCGTTGATGAAGTCAATCGCTGTCCTAATAAACCGTATGGTATCCATGGTGTCCTCGGTCTGCATGAAAAAGCACCCCTTAATCATACAGATTTCCATAATCAGCTTTTGGATAGAGTCTCTCGTAAACCTCCGATAGACTTTATTATGGATCCCCCGGGGAGCCCCAGTAGCGACACCCCCGTCTGGGTAAAACCTAAACCTGCCCTCACCAAGCACAATGCCAACATTACACCTCTCCGATAATAATGTTGTCTCCTTAGCCAAACGACCGTCCTGCACAGAGATAAGGAAATCATGCGGGATTTCTTTTCTCTGGATGCCTATGCTCATCTCGTTGGTTACAAGCAATAAGTCTGCACCACACTCCTCAGGCAAGCTAGATGGTAGTGCGTCGCTCCCCAAATACTTGATTAGCTCACGGTCAGTGGGTGATACTGGTATCTTCATGCAACCTCCCATCCAGCTTTCGCTACCAAATACTGATAATAGAAGCTAACCAATTGGATGTCAGAGAAGTATTCACGCCCAGACCGGTCCTTGATAGTGGTCACATACCAGATAGGGTTTTTCTTAGTTGTGACATCCACCTTGAACAGCATGATGGTATGAACTTGGTGGCCCAAATCCTTTTGGCCTGTTGGCTTGATGCCATAATCCCCATACGTTATTCGGGTAGCGGGGTCTTCCTGCCTGCTCAATGGTTGGACCTTTGCCGTCATGTACACGTGGGCTATTGGGCAGGAGATGAGTTTGTTAATGTAATCCCCGTACAGAGCATTGATAACTACCCAATCAGTCCACCCCTTGAATGCTTCCTCACTGAGTGGTGACGCCTTCCTACCAGCTTCCATCTTGGCCTGGAGCGTCTTTCTGGCCTGGAGAAAGTACGTACCCTTATCCACACCGAAGATTTCATCTGTATAAAATCTTTGGACAGCATCCCAAGGCTTGTCTGCCATATCAACGATAATCCAATCACCTGGTTTGATCGACCTAAGGATCTTCTGAACTGCTCCATCATGGTGGCCCTTTTCATCCGAGTACCCCATGTAGTCATGCCATTCAAAACACGGGTGTACTACAACGTTACCACCATCCTCAGAGCTCAGCCCCTTGTATTGTGTGGCGAGCATGAAGTTCACAGCGTTATCAGTATCAATGCAATGGAACTTCACGCCTTTTGGTCTTAATATCTTGGCAATATCCAGCCATTGTTTGGTCTTGCCAGCTCCGGGCGGGCCCATCACCAGCATCCTCTCTAATACTTGAACCATACCTCTTCTCCTGTCATTCTTCAGTCCCTCCTACGGCAAAATAAGCCGTTGTGCCCTTCTTACACCTTTCAAAGTAGCCACAATATTTCGGGCTACATATCCAGTTATTCGGGTTTGCAGGGAACACACCAGCCCGGATGCCCTTGATGACCGAGACAGCTAACTCTCTCCACCATAGTATATCATCAACATTGCGCCGAGTAATGAGCTTATCAATCTTCGGGTCTCTATATTTCAGCGCAACGTGCACTTCACACTCTATTGGTGAACCTAAGGCAAACGCCTCAGCACTCAGCTGAATCATCTTGTCAACTTTATCCTGTGTGTACTTTCGAGCAGCAGTCTTATGCTCATAGACCTTCAGATTCTCGTCAATTAGGTCAATACGAGTTATGAGCTTGACCCCACCCACTATAGTCTGTATAGATTTCTCAACCTCAAGTGGTATAACACCAGGCGCGGTTGTAATCCTATAAGCTCTAACGAGTCCAATGCCTTCATCTTTCAAATACGGCTCGGGCAACCAGCCCGGTGCTATGTTCTTAGCATCGAGCAAGCTAGAATCTAGTGCGTCAGAATACACGTCAAGCACCTCATCCAACGGGGCATCGATACCTACTTCTATTTTCTTCGGGAAGTTATACTCTACTGCGCCATGATAGCACGAGCCTTGGATAAGGTTACTTGAGGGCTGCTCTGGTATATGTAGCACATACTTGTACTCATACCGCTTAGCGCACCCTAAATACATGTCGATTTGAGAATGACTAATATGGTCTGGTTCCACCGGCTTTGCCCTTCTTCTTGGATTTAACAGCGCTGTGGCCAAACACCGTTCTATGCTCCCAGAGCCTGTACAAGAGGTTCTTATACTCTCTG
>Ga0172364_10004840_pt1 | contig 10727 bp, 9 predicted proteins | sample LakKivSesite10cm_FD_114545 | JGI IMG/M metagenome (GOLD analysis project Ga0172364, IMG submission 114545) | Sediment microbial communities from Lake Kivu, Rwanda - Sediment site 10cm | ecosystem: Environmental > Aquatic > Freshwater > Lake > Sediment | place: Rwanda: Western Province, Lake Kivu... | reverse complement strand
TTGCGTGACGGCGATAAAAAAAGATATCTTGGCAAAGGTACATTAAAAGCTGTTGAGAACGTTAATAAGAAAATTGCTCCTAAACTAATTGGTTTAGATTGCTGTCAACAAGAAACTATCGATAACTTAATGATTAAGTTGGATGGGACAGAGAATAAAGGTAAATTTGGTGCGAATGCTATCCTTCCTGTTTCAATGGCTGTTACAAAAGCTGGTGCTGCTGCAAAAAACCTCTCATTGTATGTTTATATTGGTGAAATTTTTGGTGTAATTCCTCATAAGCTTCCTGTTCCAATGTGCAATGTAATTAATGGTGGCAAACATGCAGGACAGGAGAACTCCATGCAGGAACATCTTCTTATGCCAATTGGTGCAAAAAGTTTTACTGAAGGAATTAGGATGATTTCCGAGAGTTACCACCATCTAGCAAAACTTCTAAAAAATAGGTTTGGTGCAAGTGCTGTTTTAATTGGTGACGAGGGTGGTTTTGCTCCTGCACAAATCACTGATGTTAATGAAAGATTGGATTTGATGCTTAAAGCAGTTGAGAATGCTGGTTATAAAGATAAAATAAAACTTGCTTTAGATCCTGCGTCTAGCGAGTTTTTCCACGATGGAACCTATAAGATTGGTGATAAATCTTTTTCTGGTGGTGAACTAGTTGATTTCTATGTTGATTTATGTAAAACCTATCCGATTGTTAGTATAGAGGATGGGCACGCAGAGGATGACTGGGATAGCTGGGTCGAGATGACAAAAAAATTAGGTGATAAGATTCAGATTGTTGGTGATGATGTTTTTGTTACAAACACTCAGAGAATCAAAAAAGGCATATATCTAAAAGCAGCAAATTCTGTTTTAATCAAACTTAACCAGATTGGTACTGTTACCGAGACTTTTGATGCGATTAAGATGGCGCAGGATGAAGGTTGGTCTACTGTTGTTAGTCATCGTAGCGGCGAGACTGAGGATAGTTTCATTGCTGATTTCGTGGTTGGGACTAGTGCAGGTCAGATTAAGACCGGTGCTCCTGCTAGAAGCGATAGAAACGCTAAGTATAATCAGTTGATAAGAATCGAGGAAGAACTTGGTGATAAAGCCGAGTACCCTGGTGTAGATTTTAGAGCGTAAACATTTTTATCTGATTGCATATACCCGTATGGAGGCATTATTATGAAAATACTTATCACAGATAAAACAGAAAATGATGTTATACAAAAGTTGAAAGATGCTGGCCACGAAGTAACTTTTAATGAGATGGACCCGAACACTTTGCTAAAAGAGATACCTAACTATGATGCGCTAATGGTGAGGAGTAGAACTAAAGTTGTGAAGGAAGTTGTTGAAGCAGGAGCGAAAGGCAAACTAAAGGTTATCGGCAGATCAGGAATAGGTGTAGATAATATTGATATACAGACCGCTGCACAACATAAGATAAAGGTTGTTAATGCACCAACCGGTGCAACCGCTAGTGTGGCAGAGCTTGCTTTACTTCATATGCTTGCTCTTGCACGTAGTTTGCCTAAAGCTGATTGCACAACAAAGAAAGGAGAATGGATAAAAAAACAACTCAAAGGAAACGAGTTGTTTGGTAAAACCCTTGGTCTAGTGGGAACAGGTAACATTGGTAAACAGCTTGCTAAATATGCAAAAGCGTTTGATATGCAGGTTATTGGCTTTGATCCATTTATCGATGAAAAAACTATGAAAAAAGATGGAATTAAGAAATTCAACGAACTAGACAAGATGCTTGAGAAAGCAGATTTTATTTCATTACATATACCACATACAAAAGAAACACATTATATAATAAATGAACAGATGCTTGCAAAAATGAAACCTACTGCTTATTTAATCAACTGCGCACGTGGTGGTACTGTTGACGAAAAAGCGTTATACGACGCATTGAAAAACGGAAAACTTGCTGGTGCAGCTATGGATGTTTTTGAACAAGAACCACCATCGAAGGATAACCTATTGCTTACTCTTGATAACGTGGTTGTAACACCACATATAGGGGCTAATACAAAAGAGGGACAACTAAGAGCAGGGCTTATAACCGCCGATCAGATGATGAAGGCTTTAAGCGGAAAAGACCCTGATCACTGGGTTAACAAAAAATTCTTTACTTAAAGGAAAAATATAACTATAGGAGATGCCCTTATTTTCTGCGATGAAGAATTTAGAGAAGATAGTTGATAAAATAGAGAAAAGCATAGACGAGAAAGATAAAGCTCGTGAGCAGGCACTAAAGTCTTCAAGGGATATTATAATTGGTTGTAGAAAAGCTATCCAGTGTATACATCAAAACCTTATTAGTGATGCAGAGCAACATATTGAGAAGGCCTATAACGAGTTGTCTAATCTTTATGGTATTGTTAGTGATTATGGTGACCTTTATCACGCTGGTTTTGTTGAGAATGCTGCGCAAGAGGTTGTGGAGGCAAAATGTTTGCTTAATATATTGCAGGGAAAGGATTTGCCTGATCCTGATAATATTAAAACTACGTACAACGCTTATCTTATGGGGTTGTGTGATGTTGTTGGTGAGCTTAGACGAAGTGCTCTAGATTTTATAAGAGAGGGAAACAATGCTAAGGCAGATGAGTACCTGAAGATGATGGAGAACATATATGATGCTGTTATCAGGTTTGATTACCCATCTGCATTAGTTCCAATTCGTAAGAAACAGGATATGATAAGGGGTTTGATAGAACGTACTAGAGGGGAGCTTGCTATTGCTAGTTGTGAGAAGAGGATAAGTGAAAAAACACACGAGTTCCATGGTTTACTTGATAAAATAGATGAAGAAGATGAGAAGAAGCAAAAAAACAAGAATAAAGATGTTGATTTAGATATTGATAAAATATGGTAAAAATCAAGAACTACTCAACAGTCATAAAAAACCAAATTTTTAGGGAAATTGGCATTCAAATTCCTTACCTTGCATAAATTTTTACACTAATTTTTCAATATTATTGTGATCATATATGTTTTTAAATAAGAATTAGATTAAACAATATGTTTGATAGTATTGACTATGTAATTGGAATAGTTGTTTTATTTATAGGTTTTATTTTTCTTTATTTGACATATCGTAGTCGTAATATGGACATTGCACCAGAACTCACAGATGATACCACAAAGAATGATTCCGACTTTCATATTGACAAGAAAAAAATATATCGTTGGATTGGTTGGGTTGCATTCAGTATGGGATGGCTTCTTTTAGTTAGAGCCATAGTATACGAATATTTACAAACGTTTCATTATTATGGCTAAACTTAGATTTTCGTTAGTTCTACTATACCACTACCATCCGATAAACCAGCAAGTGTTAATGTGTTATCATTTTTAAATAATGGAATGTATTCTGCTTTAAAACCTTCCCAATTCATCTCAACTAAATAGGCGTTTCCAATGTTTGGAAGAATTTTCCATGGACCAAAATATGTTATTCCATTGTTATTGACAAGGCATGTTTTATTTTCATAAAATGTTATTGTTACATTTTTACTATTTGAAATCCAAGTGCCATAAAAATTCTGTTCTACTATTGTTGATTTCACATTATTCATTATGGGAAAAACTACAAAATACAAAACAAGAGCAATAGCAATGGGAATAATAATAACTAAAAGCCATTCTTTTTTGTCAGGTAATTCCATACTGTAGAAGAATTGAAAGACGATATATAAAGTTTTTAGCGCTTAATGATCTGTCACGAATATTTATTTAGTCTTTTTTTCTTTTTGGTTTCTTGATAGCCCAACATATACAAAGACGATGCCAGCAACCCAAAGTAAGAGCCCTACAAAATACGGCAGGTAGAATAATAGGCCACCACTTACAGTACCTAAAATAAAAAAGATTATTCCCAAGATTACCAATAGTGCATTCATTCCGTTCATATTATCACCAATCCAAGAATAATTTATCTTCTATTAACATTTTTGGAGTTTTTTACCTAAAACGTTTGGATGAATACAAAAGACGTGTTTGGTTCGGAAAAAGCCGAACAAAGCCTACTTTTATCCTATTTTCAACGGGTACTGCGAAGTTAATTGTTGCTTCTCCTGACGATATCTCTATGTTGACATATAGCATACTTCAGGAGAGAGATGTCTCTCATCAACAAATAATTTCCAAGTACCTTTCAACGAAACCTATATAAAAACCCTTTATATACTCTAAGGAGGGAAGGCTAAAACCTATATGGTTGATATAAACATTGAAAATATCGTGGTTTCTGCTCAGCTAGCAGAAAAACTAGACATTAAAAGCTTGGCTGAGAAGATACCTGGTTCTAAATACAACCCTGAGGAGTTCCCTGGTCTGATTCTGCATTTCGATGACCCGAAAACAGCTGCTCTTATTTTTTCAAGTGGAAAAGTTATTTGCACAGGCGCCAAATCATTAGAAGAAGCAAAAGAAACAGTAACTAAGCTAATAGATGAGATGAAAAACCAAAGAATAAACACACCTGATGAAATTGAGGTTATAACACAGAACATTGTAGCATCTGCTGATCTTAAAAAAGACCTGCAACTTAGTTCAATAGCAAAAGGTATGTTACTTGATAGTGTCGAGTATGAACCAGAACAATTCCCTGGATTAGTTTATAGGATGGATAATATTGGTGCGGTGATACTTCTTTTTAGCTCGGGTAAAATCGTTTGTACAGGAGCAAAAAAAATGGATGATGTACACCGTGCCATTGACATGATGAAAGAAAAGCTTTCGTCTCTAGGAGTTTTATAAAAAATTTTTGGAGGAAAAAGATAATGCCACATGTAGAAGTAGAAAATATAGTAGCGTCTACATCCTTCGCAGATAAACTGGATTTAGACGTAATAGCACAATCTTTAGAAGAAGCTGAGTATGAACCAGAACAGTTCCCTGGACTGGTATGCCGTTTAAGCAGCCCAAAAACCGCTACACTTCTTTTCAGGAGTGGAAAAGCAAACTGCACCGGTGCAAAAAACGTTGAGGATGTAAGAAAAACAGTAAACATAATAGCAGACAAACTACGGAAACTAGGCGTAGACGTATATAAGGATTTGAAAATAGTTATACAAAACATAGTAGCAATATCTGATCTTGGAACCGAACTTAACCTAAACGAGGTAGCAATGGGACTAGGATTAGAAAATGTGGAATACGAACCAGAACAGTTCCCTGGGCTAGTATACCGTATAAAAGAACCAAGGGTAGCAATGCTGTTATTCGGTTCCGGTAAAATAGTTTGTACAGGTGCGCGTAAAACAGAGGATGTTTCACTAGCAGTAGAAAAACTCTCACAGGAACTAGCTTCATTGGATCTCCTCAAAAAATAGACGGAGATTATCTCCTACTTTTTTATTTTTTTAAATCAAAACATATCTAAAAAGTTGTAGGATAAATCTTTAGTATGAGATCAACAATACGCATTTTTTAACAGGGCGATAAAATGTTTAAAAGAATTAATTTGATTGCAGTAGTTTTTCTGATTGTATTCAGTTCTTTTTGCCAATATTCAATTGCTAACTCACCTGGCGAAATATACACGGGAGAAATTACTATTAGTTATCGTAATTGTACTGTTTATGCACCTGCTGTAGCCAAAACAGATAAAGGCTATGTAGGCGTGATATCGACAATAACAGTTACCATCCAGAATAACGGTAGCGGAAGGGTATTCGTAGATACTTTGCCTCTAACAGAGGTTGATATGCAGGGTTCTGCCCGACTGGCTGTGAAGGTAGCAGGGGCTTTTGTGAAAAAAGATATAAATCGTACAGTAAACCCATCAGGCTATGATTTCTTCTTTGTTGTAAGAACATCCTCACCAATCATAGGTGGCCCTTCTGCTGGGGCTGTTATGACCCTTGCCACAATCGCGCTACTTGAAAATTGGACTATAGACGACAGAACAGTTATGACTGGGATGATAAACCCTGATGGGAGTATAGGCCCAATTGGTGGTATACTGCAGAAAATAGATGCAGCTGCTTCTGTAGGGGCAACACGTTTCTTGATCCCAAAGGGTCAGATGACATATACTGAGCTTGTAACAGAAACAACGAGGAGCGATGGTTGGACGCAGATAATCACAAGGCCTGTAACTAGGAATGTCTCTGATTATGCTATACAAAACTATGGTATGGAAGTCCTCGAGGTATCAGATATAGAAGAAGCTGTCTTTTATTTTACAGGTTATAAGTTTTCTTCAATTGAATCAGATAAAAAAATTACAACAAAAGACTATGTAGATTCAATGAAGCCGCTCGCAGAGACACTTTTGAATGAATCAAAAGAACAGTATGATAACGCTAGTGATTTATTTAACCATACAAGTATTCCAAACCGATACCCATATTATTATAAAAATAGTATAACTGACTTTATTAACAACGCAGAAGACAAAATAGCTAAATCTCAAGACTCTTATGATTGTGGGTTCTACTACTCTAGCACAAGCAGCTCATTCCAATCATTGATTGACTCGCGTTTTGTGATTTATGCATGTGGATATTTTAACTCAAGCAACCCAAGTCAATACATAACATCTCTCTTAAACGAGGCTACTTCTTTCTGTGATGAAAAAAGCGATATAGCAAAAAACTCGGAGATAAAAGGCGTTATATCGTTGCAATGTGTTGGTGCTGCACAAAACCGTGCATCAGAGGCAAAAACATACTTAGCTGATGCAAACGAAAGCTACAAAAAAAACGATTATCTAGCTGCACTTTACAAGATAGCATTTGCGATGGAAAGAAGCAAAAGCATAGGCTGGTGGCTTGACATTGCATCACATTTCAATGACACAGGCGAAGTTAATGTTACCATGTTGACAAACATTGCAGAGGAATACATAGATGATGCACAACAAGCTATTGTTTATTCTAGTTTAATTACTCAGGAGATGGGGAAAACATCCACATATATCAGTGACGCTGAAAAATCTCTTGAAACAGCAAGAAACGACATCGAACAAGGATACCCTGCCGCAGCATTATTTGATTCTTTAGAGGCACTTGTAAAAGCAAATCTGGCTCTAGAACTAGTCGATGGAATTACAAATGAAAAAATAGAGAGGTCACGGGAGCGGGCAAGTAACAGCATAAGTAAAATTAGAAACATGGGCATAGAACCAGTATTAGCTGTAAGTTACTATGAGTACGCTGAGAGCCTCATGAATGAGTCGAGACAAGATTCAGCGATTGTTTACTACAAATATAGCGATTTTATAGCTGGTGCAATAAACTTTGCTAACTTTTCAACAAGTAGCACATCATCAAGATATGTAGGCATACCTAAAGTGGATACAGAAAATAAAATGTTTGACTACATTTTTTCTAGATATTCGGACTATTTAGCAATGATTCTAGTAATCGGCATAATATTTGGTTTAGGAATAGGGTTGCTAGCAAGTGGAATAATATCTAAAAGAAAAAAAGATAAATTTGATGAGAAATGGGCACCCAGAAGCATAATCGAGTATTACAAGAAAAACAAATAAACCAATATAACTTACATTTTTTATTATGCAAGCATCTGGAGAACTAATTAAAGATAAAATAATTGTCAAAAAACCTAGAGACGTAGGGCGACTCTATACTAGGAGTAAATTTGGTGAGATACTTAGTGGAAACAATCTAAAACTAGATTTAATCGAAGGGGCTTTTTTACTAGATGAAGGGAAGATTAGGTTACAGAAAAATGGTGGAGAAATAAATTTTGAGAAGCTAGTAAAACTATCATCTGAACATATACAGTGTTTTGAAATAAAATATTTGATTTTCAAAGACCTTAGAAAGAGAGGATTAACAGTAAAGTTGTATGATGGAAAAGATGATTTTGATTTCTGCGTATACAAACAAGAAAACGGGAAAAAAAAAGAGAAACAGTGTTTGTTGAAGGCTTTTTCTGAGAGAGATTTCTTTGATATAGATGAGACAAAAAGACTAACAGATACGATTATTAAAAAAAATGGCGAGTTGTGGTTTACAATTGTTGATGAAGAGGGAGATATCACTTATTATGATGTTACTTTGTTAGACATGAAAGGCAGTATACATGAAAATGTTTTTAGAAAAATAGATGGTTTTCTAGTTGGTAATAGAGTAGTAGTTTTTGAAAATGCATCAGACTTGTTGGATAAGGAGTTTTATGGTAAATCTTTTGGTAGTGGGTTACAGCTTTCCATGGTTGAGGCTTTGTATTTGTTGGAAAAAAATGTTCTTGATATAAAAGATCCTAAGAGTGGTAAAAGGCTTTCTAAAAAAGATTTTTCTACAATAATTGAAAAAACCCAGCCAGATATAAACAATCGTCTAATGGTTTTTAGGAATTTGAAGAAACGTGGTTTGATTGTTAAAACCGGTTTTAAGTTCGGCTCTCATTTCCGTGTTTATACTGATCAACCTGATAAGACACATGCCGAATACCTAGTCCATGTTGTAGACAAGGGTTTTAGGAGTATGTGGGCCGAGATAAGCAGGGCTGTACGTCTGGCTCATTCAGTTAATAAAGAAATTGTTTTTGCTAGAATAGACAATGATAAAATAGATTACATAAAGTTTGGTAGATTGAAGCCATAACATATTTATAATGATGATACTATTCGTTTGATTTATCGGGAGGAGGCGATATAATTTGCTTCAAATAAGATGGCATGGCCATTCATGCTTTGAGATAACGAATGAAGTTACAGTTGTAACGGACCCACATGATGGAAGGTCTATTGGTATACCAGCCCCTAATGTAAAGGGAGATATTATTTTGGTATCACATGACCATTATGATCATAATAGTGTGAAATCTGTTGACAAAGAGGATTCAAAGGTTGTAACTGATGAGCGAAAAAGGACGATATCAGGCATACAAATAGAAGGAGTGCCAACGTTTCATGATGAAGTACGTGGGACGAAAAGAGGGAAAAACATCGTATACAAGTTCACAATAGATGGTATAAATTTTTGTCATCTTGGTGACCTTGGACACGACCTTGATAAAGAGATTATAAATAATATCGGTCAAATAGATATCTTATTTATACCAATTGGTGGGACTTTTACCATAGATGCAAATCAGGCCTGGAATATAATAAACAAAGTAAAACCAAAGATAGTTATACCCATGCATTATAAGATAGGGGGGTTATCATTACCAATCGCAGGCATAGATCAATTTCTGGATAAAAATAAGTATAAAATACTAAAAGTTGGGAATGAGATAGACATAGAAAAAGAGGATCTACCAGACGAACCCGAGATATGGACTTTCACACTATAAAAAACTATACTTTATTTTTCGAGATCCTCTGGTGAAACATAATCACCGTGGGTCTTTCTTGTTTTCTCCAGTCTTTCTTTTTGTTCCTCTAAAACCTTGAATACGATTTTTGGTGTATCTGTGACTCTTGTTTTGAATATCTCTGTTAATCTATCTATTTTTGCTATGTTCTCTGGTATTCTAAGAGTAAATTGTTTTACATAATCTTCTTCAGTATAGTTTTTGTTTAAAACTTTTTTGAACAACTCTTTGAGGTCCTTATATTCTGGTATTAGACCTGTTGGTATTTTTATCGCATCTGCCTCGTTGTTTACACGTAGTTCCATCCATTTCAGCCAGATGTGTTTATCGTTTTTATGGTTTAGGAACTTCCCGTTTTTGTCTCTTATGAAATAGTTCACAGAAAATATCTTTGGCGGGTTTTTAACATCTGAGCCGAACTTAAGGTTGTCATCTATGTATCTACCAATTGGTATCGATAGGAAATCTAGGTTTGACATCGGGTTGAAAACACGTACTCCTTCTTTACCGAGGGTTGCAGCTGTTGTCTCAGACTCAAGACATGCACCTTTTGTTATAATACCATGAGTCCAATCAAAAACCTCCTCAACAGGTACAGATGTATCCGAGTCACGTCCGCCATAAATAATACCACTAACTTCTACGCCCTGTGGGTCATGAAGACTAGGATCCACGTTATCCAAAACATCCATACGAAACGTGAAACGCGCATTCTTATGCGACGGAGTAACCTCTTTACCGTCTTTATCCTTCTTACCCTTGAACCATTCACCAGAATGGTTAACTCCTTTTTCAGGGATTTCCCCAGGCTTACCATTCCAATATAACCTACCATCGTTGTAAACTAATTGATTAGTGAATATGATTTCTATAGGTCTATTGAGAGCGTTCCATTGAAGTGGATCGTCTTTATCGTTTATTCCTTCTATAATACCGAATATACCCGACTCGACATTTACCGCCCTGACTTTACCATCTATATTGCGGAGGTATGCAATATCATCACCTACTATCGTTTCTCCATTTATCATAGCAGTAGATGTTTTACCGCACATAGAAGGAAAAGCACCTGTAAAGTAGCTGACTCGCCCTTTTTTACCGTGAATCCCCATAACCAGCATGTGTTCTGTAAGCCAACCTTCTTTTGAAGCCCTATTTATAGCGAGACGCATAGCCAGCTTCTTCAAACCAATAGTGTTACCACCATACTGTGTGTTCGTACTATAAATAATCTCATCTTCAAGATCAATGTAAATCCTACGTTTATCTATGTTTTTGCTTACAAGCAAACCAAGCCCTGCCTCGACTAACTCACCCTCAGAGTGCACAAATTTGAAAAAACGTGCGTTTTCACCAAGTCGTACAAACTCTTTATATCCCTGTCTATAAAGAAGGTTTTCACTATGAGCAACATAACTAGAGTCGGTTAG
>Ga0172364_10004839_pt1 | contig 10730 bp, 7 predicted proteins | sample LakKivSesite10cm_FD_114545 | JGI IMG/M metagenome (GOLD analysis project Ga0172364, IMG submission 114545) | Sediment microbial communities from Lake Kivu, Rwanda - Sediment site 10cm | ecosystem: Environmental > Aquatic > Freshwater > Lake > Sediment | place: Rwanda: Western Province, Lake Kivu... | reverse complement strand
GGTACTGCGGCTTCAACGTCCGGCGCACCAATCACGACAACCGAGAGCGAAAAGGCGGCCTGATGACCACCCGAGGCATCACGGCGGAGGAAGGACTTGAGGTAATCCCAAAAGGTCCCGAGGACACGGACACGCCCGATAGTCGCTTGACTAACCGCCGCGACCGCGGCAGCCTGCCGTGCGAATCCAGGCGGAGGCCGGCGTGGCAAGGCGGTTCCTCACCCTCCCGAACGCGCTCACGCTCTTGAGAATCCTCTCAGCACCGGCGTTCCTGGCCTGCTGGTTCGGTCTCACAGGCGACGAGCTGAGGCCCATCGGCCTCTGGGCGTGCCTGGTCATCGCCTCGGTCAGCGAGGCGTCGGACCTCCTCGACGGATGGCTCGCCCGCAGATGGAAGCAGGTCTCGAACTTCGGCAAGCTCATGGACCCGTACGCCGACAGTATATTCCGCCTGACGGCGTTCCTGTCGTTCGCGAGCAACGTGGACGACAACCGCCCGTGGTTCCCGCTCTGGATGCCGATACTCCTGGTCCTGAGGGACATCGGGACGTCCGTGGTGCGGACCTTCGCGATGGAGCAGGGCATCGTGGTGGACGCGAAGTTCTGGGGGAAGGCCAAGGCGGTCATCCAGGGCATCGTCATGATCGCGCTCCTGGTCCTGGCAGTCGCGCGGGGCAAGTGGGGGATCATCGCCCTGGATTTCCCGCGCGATGCGACGATCATGATGTCGTTCGTCCTCGTCGTCGCCTACTGGGGTCTTGTTGAGCACCTGTGGGTGCACGTATCGGTCTTCAGAAGATCCGCCATGTCCGCTGACAGGCGGGCCGCCGGTCCCGGCGACGACGCGCCGTGACGCCCGCCAGTCACAGGAAGGGACGGCCGACGGGCGACCGCGCACCGCAACGTCCCATGTTATTTCCGGACCCGCCAGGCGCCGCGCATCCACAACCGACGTGCGGGCGTCTCGACTGCGCCACGTCGGTTGCGTCGCGGGCGCCTCGTGGCTAGGCTCTCGGGGGCGTTCGCCGCCCAGAGCGAGGAGGTCGCCGCATGCCGGACCGATCCGGGCCAGCCCGCCCGCCCGGTGCGCTTGGTCAGCCGAAGCAGCCGCCTAGGCTGCGAAGGTCGGGCGCGCAGGCAGGCCAGGTCGAGCCGCTTCCCCGGATAGACATCCGCCAGTTGTTGAGCCTCTCGGACGACACCGGGATGATCCAGCATGCGACGTTCGCGACGCCTGACCGCGTCCACGGCTACTGCACCGACGATAACGCCCGCGCGGTCATCGCCGCGGTGATGTACGGCAGGCTCAGGGGTTTCGCCGAGGTGCTCGTGCCGCTGCAGGTGTACCTCGCGTTCCTGGCGTATGCCTTCGATCCGAAGACGGGGCGCTTCCGCAACTTCATGAGCTACGACCGGCGTTGGATCGAGGACGTCGGTTCCCAGGACAGCCACGGCCGCGCGATCTGGGGCCTGAGCGTCGCGGCCCGTCTGGCGCCGAACGAGTCGGCACGGTCGGTGGCCGAGCAGCTCATCCGCCAGGCGCTGCCGGCGACCGAGAAGTTCGACAGCATCCGCGCGTGGGCGTTCACGCTCACCGGCCTGGACGTGTACCTCGCCCAGCCCGGAGAGGGCGCGAACCGGGCGCAGGCCGCCGCGCTGCGCAAGAAGCTCGCGGGGAAGCTCTTCAACGCGTGGGAGCGCAACGCTGAGGACGACTGGCCCTGGTGGGAGGACGAGCTCACCTACGCCAACGCCAAGCTGCCGCATTCGCTCCTGGTGTCCGGCTACGGCCTCGGGCGCGATGACATGGTCGCCGCCGGGCTAAGGTCCCTGCGGTGGATCATGGACGTGCAGATGGCCGAGGACGGGCACCTGTCCATCATCGGCAACCGCGGGTGGTACACCCGCGGCAAGCGGCGCGCGAAGTTCGACCAACAGCCCCTGGAGGCGCACGGGCTGGTCCACGCCTGCCTGGGCGCCGCGAGGGTCACCGGCGATGCCGCGTGGGTCGCGGAGGCGAAGCGCTGCTTCGAGTGGTTCCTAGGGTGGAACGACGTCGGCGCCTCGCTCTACAACCCCGAGACCGGCGGCTGCCAGGACGGCCTGAACCCGAGCGGCGTCAACGAGAATCAGGGCGCCGAGTCCACCCTGGCGTATCTGCTCAGCGTCCTCGAGCTTCACCGGCACGAGGTGGAGGCCGGCGCCTCGGTCGCCGCCGAGCCCGCGCATACCGTCGGCTACGCGCTCGTCGGCGCCAGCGGCTTCGGCGAGTTCGCGCTGACGCAGTGTGCCGGCATGGACGGGTTCAACCCCGTGGCCGTCTGGAGCCGGACCGCCGCAAACGCCGCGCGTCTGGCCGGACGCTATGGCATGCAGCAATGCGGCTCGATGGAGGATCTCCTCGCCGACCCGCGCGTGGGCCTGGTCCACGTGGCCACGGTCCCATCGCTCCACGCCGACCAGGCCCTCGCGGCCCTCGCGGCGCACAAGAACGTCCTGGTCGAGAAGCCAATGGCGCTGACGCACGCGGATGCGCGCCAGATGATCGACAGGGCCCGCGAGAATGACCTCGTCCTGAACGTAGACTTCACGATGCGGTACGGCCCCCTCTGGGGGCCGGTGCGTGAGCTCATAGTGACCGAATTGCTCGGGGCAGCCCTGTACGGCGTGGTCGTCAACTGCGCCGGGGACGACAAGCTTACGCCCGACCACTGGTTCTGGGACGAGTCGCTGAGCGGCGGGATATTCGTCGAACATGGCGTGCACTTCTTCGACCTCCTGCGTTCGTGGTTCGGAGCGGGCAAGGTTATCGGCGCCCACAAGCACCACCGGCCCAAGACCACGCTGGTGGACCAGGCGCACTGCACCGTGGTCCACGACTCCCACACGTGCGTGGACTACTACCACGGCTTCCACCAGCCGAGCTGCCTGGATCGCCAAGCGATCAAGCTCGTCTTCGAGCTCGGCGAGGTGAATCTGTTCGGCTGGGTTGCCGACCGGTTGGAGGTCAGGGCCGCTCTCGACGAGGAGCGCATAGCGAGGTTGACCGGGCTGTTCCCCGGCGCCAAAGCCAGCACGATCAGATGCTTCAGCGGCGAAGGGCGGCGCTTCTTCGGCCGCGGCAACGCGTATGTCCTCGACTGCGACGTCAGGCTCACCTGGTCGCAGGGCCAGGAACCGCAGGCGACGTACGGCCTGGCCCTTCGCGCGCTGATGAGGGACACGCTCGCAGCGATCGCGGACCGCCGGCACCGGATGCGCGTGACCAGCGAGGACGGCCTCGCCGCGCTGGACATGGCGCTCGCCGCCGACCGGATGGCCGGGGAGTCACGCCCGTGACGGGCATGCGCGCCGTCGGGTACGGGCTCGTCGGGTGCGGGTCCTTTGGGAACTTCTGCCTGGAGCAGTATTCCGGGATGCGGGAGATCCGGCTCGTCGCGGCCGCCGACGCGCGCCCCGTGACGGCCGAGCGCACCGCGGCGCGCTTCGGGATGGTCGCCTGCGCGACACCGGGCGAGCTCATCGCGCGCGACGACGTGGACGTCGTCCACGTCGCCACCCCTCCGGTGACGCACGCGGAGCTCACCCTCGCCGCGCTCGCCGCCGGCAAGCACGTCCTGTGCGAGAAGCCGCTCGCGATCGGAATCGAAGACGCCCGCTCAATGGTCGAGACGGCCGGCCGCGCGCGCCGCGTCCTCGCGGCGAATCTCATCATGCGTTACGCCCCGGCCTGCGAGATCGTCAAGCGGCTCGTCGAGGGACGCCTTCTGGGCGAGCCGCTTCACGGCTTCTTCGAGAACTACGCCAAGGACGAGGACCTCCCGCCGGGCCACTGGTTCTGGGACCGCCGCCAGTCCGGCGGCATCTTCGTCGAGCACGGCGTCCACTTCTTCGACCTGTTCGGCTGGTGGCTCGGGCCCGGGCGGGTCGTCGCCGCCCAGGAGACCTGCCGGCCCGGGACGGACCTGACCGAGCAGGTCGGCTGCACGGCCCTCTACGGGCAAGGCGACGGGCGCGCGGTGGTGAACATGTACCACGGCTTTACGCAGGCGGGTCGCATGGACCGCCAGCAGACGCGTCTTGTCTTCGAACGCGGCAGCGTCACGCTTCCCGGCTGGGTGCCGGAGGGCATGACCGTCGACGCGCTGGTTGACGATGCGACCCTGGAGAAGCTCGTGGCGCTCATGCCGGGCGCCCGGATCGAGACGATCGAGGCGTACGAAGGCGACCGCCGCCGCGTGACGAGCCGCCACAAGACGTATGTCGTTGACCGTCGGGTGGCGGTCAGGTACGACGCCGGCATGTCCAAGATCGAACTCTACGGGCACGTCCTGCGCAGCCTCCTGGCCGACCAGGTGGCTGCTATGGACGACCCGGCGCACGAGCGGCGCGTGACCGAGGACAACGGCCTCGCGTCGCTGGCAATGGCGCTGGAGGCCGACGGGCTGGCCCGGCTTGCCGCACAGCGTGACACCAACGGGGCCGATGGCCCCTGATCCGAGGAGATAGACAATGCAGATGGACCTCAAACTGGTGCCGTTCAGCAGGCGCGGCTCGTACATGGCGTTCTCGCACGTGCCCGAGCCCAGGGCGAAACCGGGCGGCCTCTACCTCAGGACGGTGCGAGCCACGGGCACCAACAGGGAGGCGTTCCGGGTCGAGCTCACGGTCGACGGGCAGCCCGTCGGGTTCGAGGAATCGGCAAGCCCAGAGAGGCTGAGGCTCCAGGCCGGGCCGGGCTTCGCGGAGTTCTGCTTCTCCGATCCCGGCGTGGTCCGGGGCCGCGCGGAAGGCGTCGGCGTGCGCCTGTCGACGTCCGCGGAGGCGCCGCATGACGTGGTCTTCTCCGTCGGCGGCGGGGTCTGGATCGTGAACGACCCGTGGATTCCGTGTCAGTTCGCGCTCACGCCGCTCGCCGGTCGGCTGGTCATGGACGCGCCGTGGACCGGGACGCACTCGGCGCGGGCGGTCGCCGAGTTCCTGCCGGCCGAAGGGGCCGGCGTCGTCGAGTTCGCCGTCGAGGACTTCGACGGCACCTGGCGGCCCCGCGAGCACCCGGAGCCGTTCGAGGCCTGCGTGGCCTCAGCGCGGCAGGACTTCGACGAGTGGCTCTCGGGCCAGGCTTCGGTCCCGGAGGAGTTCGCCGACGCGCGCGAGCTCGCCGCGTACGTCAACTGGTCGTGCGTCGTCGGCGCGCTCGGGCGACTGAGGCGCCCGGCGATGGTCATGTCCAAGAACTGGATGACCAACATCTGGAGCTGGGACCACTGCTTCAACGCCTGGGCGCTCGCGTACGGGCATCCCGATGCGGCGTGGGACCAGTTCATGGTGCTCTTCGACCTCCAGGACGAAACGGGCCTCATCCCGGACAGCGTGAATCACTCGCAGGTGAGCTGGGCCTTCACGAAGCCGCCCGTGCATGGCTGGGTCCTCAGGCGCATCATGGAGAGGACCGACCAGATCGACCGGGCGAGACTCGATGAGGTCTACGGGCCCCTTTCGCGCTGGACCGACTGGTGGCTCGCCTGCCGCGACTTCGACCGGAGCGGGCTGCCGCAGTATTGCCACGGGAACGACTCCGGATGGGACAACGCGACGGTCTTCCTCGCGTCGCCGCCGGTCAAGGGGCCGGACCTGGCCGCGTACCTGGTCGTCCAGATGGACGTGCTGACGGATATCGCCGCGTCGCTCGACAGGGGCGACGAGGCGCGGGCGTGGAAGTCCCGCGCCGACGAACTGCTCGGGAAGCTGCTCGGCGAGCTGTGGCGCGGCGAGACGTTCGTCGTCCCGAGCGTGGCCGACGGGAACGCCGGGAAGGCGGCCGGCTCGGACAGCCTTCTGGTGTATCTGCCCATCGTCCTCGGTGAGCGGCTGCCGCAGGCCGTCCGCGCGAAGATGATCGCGGCGCTCAAGGACGAGGGGCGGTTCCTGACGGCACACGGCCTGGCCACGGAGAGCCCGAAGAGCTCCTTCTACCAGGCCGACGGCTACTGGCGCGGGCCGATCTGGGCGCCTTCGACGCTGGTCACGATCGACGGCCTCGCGCAGTTGGGCGAGACCGCGCTCGCGCGCAGGCTCGCCCGCGGGTTCTGCGAGATGTGCGAGCGCGAGGGCTTCGCCGAGAACTTCGACGCTCTGACGGGGGCGGGCCTGCGCGACCGGGCGTACACCTGGACATCCAGCGTGTTCCTGATCCTCGCGCACGAGTATCTGTGATCTCGGATTCGGGCTGCGCCGACGGCAGTGGGCATGAGACGCCCCCGCGGCGCGCCGTGTTGTCCATTCGGGGCGTGCGGAGCACCCGCGCGGCCCGAATCCGGCAAAGGTCTTGAACTCGCCTCGCCGGCGTGCCGATAACTAGGGAAGGGAGGCGGACGCGCGGAGGTTCCATGTCGGGCGGAAAGGGCAGCGCGGCGACAAGGCGGACGGCCGACGGCCGTCCGGAGTTCAGCATCGTCGGGCGGCCGGCCGGCCCGGCCGGGCGGCTCGCGCACATCGAAGTGGCCCGGTTCCTGGAGCACCTCCGCGCCAAGAACGCGTCGGGCCTTACGATCTCGGCATACTCGAACGACCTCGCCCAGTTCGCCGCGTTCCTCTCGCGCAGGGAGGCGCTCGACCGTTTCCCGGCGGGGCTCGAACGCGCGGACATCCGCGCGTTCCTGGGGGAGCTGTCGGCGAGTGGCGCGGCCCGTTCCAGCCAGGCGCGGAAGCTCGCGGCCGTCAGGTCGCTCTACCGCTTCCTTGTCCGGACCGGATTCACCGACGCTAACCCGGCCGCCGCGGTCCGTGCCCCGCGCGCGGGGAGGAGCCTCCCGACGCTCCTGTCGGTCGACGAGATAGACCGCATGGTCGCGACGCTGAGGCATTCCCCTCGCCCCGCGGCGATCGGGAGCGCCGTGGAGGCGGCGGGCGCGAGCCGGTTGCGTCAGCGCCGCGACACCGACGTGACGGCGGGCCGGGCGTGGCTGCGTGACCGCGACCAAGCCATTGTCGAGGTCCTCTACGGCGGCGGGCTGCGCGTCAGCGAGCTCGTCGCGCTCGACGACGGCGACGTTGACCTCGCCGCCGGCCTCGCGCGCGTCCGGGGCAAGGGGAAGAAGGAGCGGCTCGCGCCGATCGGGCAGACCGCCGCGCGCGCCGTGGCCGACTACCTGGTCGTGCGCAGGAGGAGGCCCCGCGAACGGGCCCTCTTCGTGAACCGCTCGGGCGGACGGCTCACCTCCCGCTCCGTGGGCCGGATGATCGAACACCTGGCGCGCCAGGCCGGCGTCGGGCGGGACGTGAGCCCGCACTCCTTCCGGCATTCGTTCGCCACGCACCTCCTCGACCGGGGGGCGGACCTGAGGAGCGTCCAGGAGCTCCTTGGGCACGCGTCCATATCAACGACGCAGATCTACACGCACCTGACGACGGAGCGGCTCCGCCAGGCGTACGATCTCGCCCACCCGCGCGCCGGCCGGGCTGGCGCCCGGCCCGGCGTGTGCCCCGGCGGGCCGCGCGAGTAGCTTGCAGACCGCGGCGTCGTCGAATAGGATATGAGGCCGAGTGGCCGCGGCAGCATGCCGCACTGCAAGGCACGGCGAACGCGGGAAGCGCCGCGCCCGCACACGGGAAGGAAGCGTCTGTTGCACTACCTCGTCATATCGAAGCGGCCGGAGTTCACCGATAAGGGTGAGGTCGTCCCGAGCCAGTGTGAACCCGACACCGGCGACTGGCAGCTCAACCTCGTCCTGGACGGCAACGAAGAGCGTCTCGTGACGGGGATCTACAACGAGCTGCGCACCATTCAGCGCGCGTGCGCCGGGAAGCCGCCGGAGGCCATCCGCGCCATCGCCGCGCGGCCCCCGGCGGCGACGGTCGAGCGGCAGCCGTCGGACGGCCTGGCGCCGGACGATGACGACGACGTGGACATGATCAGCGCGGAGGACATGACGCAGATCGTAGACGCCCTCGGGCCGGACGACGATTCGGCAGCCGGCCGGGAGGACGGGGCGGCATCCGTCTCCGACGTGCCGGAGTGGATCGCCTTCTCCGAGCGCCAGGGCGTCAAGGTAGCGGCGGTCAGGCGCGCCGGCGGGTCGCTCGACGTCGACGAATTCTTCCATGCCATCGTCGGGGCCATCGCCCCCGGTTCCCGCGGGATCGTGCTGGACATCGGCAAGCTCGACATCGGGCACAAGCTCCTTGGCATCCTGCGCGAGATCAGCGACAACGCCCGCAGCCGGGGCTGCTTCCTGGGGATCGTCGGGGCCAGCGCCGGGCTCATCCAGGCCGTCAAGGAGGCATCGCTGGGCGAGAAGCTCCGTCTTTTCCCGAGCCTGGACGCGGCGGTCCGCGCGGCGCTCGGCGGCAGGCAGTAGCGGCGTCGCGAGTCCTTCGTCCGCCCGGCGCGCAGACTCGAAAGGATGCAACGTGCGCCTCGATCGCCCGGCCACGCTGGAGGACCTCGCCCGAGCGGCGGGCGGGCGCGTCCTCGGGGACGGCTCGACGGCGGTCCGCGGCATCGCCTCGCTGGAGAACGCGCACGGCGACGAGATGTCCTTCGCCCGCTCGGCCGGGATGCGCAAGGAGGCCCTTTCGAGCAGGGCATGCGCCCTCCTCGTCCCGGAGGGCTTCGGCGACCTCGACCGGCCGGCGATCGTCGCCCCCGACGCCGACGTGGCGCTGGCCCTCATCGGCGAGTTCCTCCTCGAACGGATGCAGCCGGCCCCGCCCACGGGAGTCCACGAGGATGCCGTGATCTCCGGCGACGTCTTCGTCGGAGAGAACGCCTCCATCGGGCCGTGCGCGGTCGTTGAGGACGGCGTTTCGATAGGCGCGCACAGCCGCCTCGGCGCGGGCGTCTACCTCGGCCGCGGCGTCACGGTCGGCGAGGACACTGTCATCCACCCGAACGTCAGCGTCTACTGGGGCTGCCGGATAGGCTCGCGCTGCACGATCCACTCCGGCGCGGTGATAGGCGCCGACGGCTTCGGCTTCGCGGTGATGCCGGACGGCTCGTACCGCAAGATACCGCAGCTCGGCAACGTCGTCGTCGAGGACGACGTCGAGGTCGGCGCCTGCACCTGCATCGACCGCGCCATGCTGGAGTCGACCGTGATCGGCAGGGGCGTCAAGCTCGACAACCTGATCCAGGTCGCGCACAACTGCGTCATAGGGCCCGGCACGGCCGTCGCGGCGCAGGCCGGGATGGCCGGCTCGACGAGGATAGGCTCCATGACGCAGATCGGCGGCCAGGTCGGGATCGTCGGGCACCTCGTGGTGGGCGACCGATGCAGGCTGGCCGCCGCCTCGAAGGTCCTCGGGAACGTCGACTCGGGCGCGGAGGTCTGGGGCTATCCCGCCCGGGAGAAGTCGAAGGCCCTGCGCGAGATGGCGGCGCTCTCGCGCATCGGCGAGATGCAGCGGGATCTCCGCCGTCTCAGGAAGCGGCTGGACGAGATTGAAGGGCGGCACGTGGGCGGCGGGGGGCAGTAGGCGTTCGTACCTTGGCCCCCGGCGGCGGCCCGCCGCGTGCGCTACGCCCTGGCCACGACCGCGTTGGCAAGCTCTCCCAGCCGCTTCCCATCCTGCCACTCGCGCATGTTCGCGTAGGTGGTGTCGGCGATGTTCTCGAGCGCCTCGCGCGTCAGGAACGCCTGGTGGCTCGTGACGAGGACGTTGTTGAACGTCGTAAGCCGCGCGAGGACGTCGTCGGTTATCACCTGGTCGGAGAGATCCTCGAAGAAGTACTCCGCCTCCTCCTCGTAGACGTCCAGCCCCGCGGCGCCGATCTTCCCCCGCTTGAGCGCCTCGACGAGCGCGGTCGTGTCCACGAGCGCGCCGCGCGAGGTGTTGATGAGCATCGCGCCGTCCTTCATCTTCAAGATGGACTCGTGGTTTATCATGTGCCTGGTCTCTGGCAACAGCGGCATGTGCAGGCTTATGACGTCCGAGCGGGCCAGGAGCTCGTCCAGCTCGACGTACCGGAGGCCCGTGCGGGCCGCGAGCTCGTCGTTGTGGAACTTGTCGTGCCCCAGGACCGTCATCCCGAACCCGGCGAGGATGTTCGCCAGGCACTCGCCGATCTTGCCGACGCCCACGACGCCCGCGGTCCGGCCGTGCATGTCGAAGCCGACGAGGCCGTTGAGCGAGAAGTTGCCCTCGCGCACGCGGTTGTTCGCCCGGTGGGTCTTCCTGTTGAGCGCCATCATCAGCGCCACCGCGTGCTCGGCGATGGCGTACGGCGAGTACGCCGGGACGCGCGCGACGCTTATCCCGCGCCGCCCGGCGGCGGCCGCATCCACGTTGTTGTACCCCGCGCAGCGCATCGCGATCATCTCGACGCCGAGGTCCGCCAGCCGGTCGATGACCTCGCCGTCGAGCCGGTCGTTGACGAACGCGCATATCACCTTGAACCCGGACGCCAGGGATGCCGTGTCGGGCCCCAGCCGCGGCTCGAAGAAGTAGAGGGCGTAGTCGCCTGCATTCCTGGCGCGGAATGCGGTCTCTGTGTAGGGCTTCGAGTCGAAGAACGCCACCTTCAACCGGTTGTCCATGTCGCCGGAGAGGAGCTTCGCCACGACGTATGTCTCTTTGCTCAGCCGGCGGCTCAGGTTCGCCAGGAGGCTCCGGGTCATTGCCGGATCGTGGTCCAGGACGAGCGTGAAGGTGTCGCGGTCGAGGACCCACAGCGTCACGGGGCCTCTGGCCCGCAGGCTCGCCGAGCGCGTCTGGCGCTCCTCGAAGAG
>Ga0172364_10004837_pt1 | contig 10734 bp, 6 predicted proteins | sample LakKivSesite10cm_FD_114545 | JGI IMG/M metagenome (GOLD analysis project Ga0172364, IMG submission 114545) | Sediment microbial communities from Lake Kivu, Rwanda - Sediment site 10cm | ecosystem: Environmental > Aquatic > Freshwater > Lake > Sediment | place: Rwanda: Western Province, Lake Kivu... | reverse complement strand
CTCAATGCGGCCTGTGTAGTAGCTATCTACTTTCTCGTCAAGCAACTTTTCGGTACTAAGGCAGCCTTCTTCGCCGCCATCCTGATAGCTCTCGATCCTTTCCATCTGGCCTTGTCGCGCGTCCTGCACATTGATGCGGCGACAGCGAACTTTATGATCCTCTCACTCCTGGCGCTGCTAGGGAGTCTACCTGATGCCAGACGTGGCCAAGTTGTTCTCTCTGGTCTGCTCGCTGGCCTGGCTTTCCTGACCAAGTCCTATTCACTCTTCCTCGCCCCGTTTATTGCCCTCATCCTGGGTGTTCACTTTCTGGTCAGGCACAGAGCTATCCACAGGGCGATTGTCTCATTCGGATGGTGGTGTCTGGGTGCCACTTTTACTTTGTTCCTGCTCTGGCCGGCCATGTGGGTAGACCCTGTAAGCACAATCCGAGGTGTCCTGGGTGCCGCTTTTGGATATACAACTGATCTCAGCGCGACTTCTAGATTCTTCCTGGGCAAAGTTAGCGAGGCTCCGGGTATCTTATTCTACCCTGTCGCCCTGGCCTTCCGTACAACGCCACTGGTCTGGTTGGGCGTGCTGGCCATGCTTGCCTATGGCGCTGAAGTGATGCGCAGAAAAAGCGCATATTGGAAGAACTTGTTGCAGTACTTGGTCAGTGCACATCCATTTGCCATCATAGTGCTTATCGTCTACGCCTTCTTGTTTACAGCTCTCATGGGGCTGGCTACTAAGAAGTTTGACCGCTATATGCTGCCCGTCATTGTTGCTTTTGACGTTGTAGCGGCAGTAGCCCTTGTGCGCTGGATGGATCGCCTGGGCCGGCCAGTGGCTGCGCTACTGCTGTCGGGAGCCTTGATTGCCCAAAGCATGTTCATTCTTTCCTATCATCCCTACTATCTTGCTTACTACAACCCTCTGGCAGGTGGTTCAAGCCTGACCCCGAGGGTAATGCCGCTGGGTTGGGGCGAGGGGATGGATCTGGCGGCAGATTATCTAAACCAGAAAGAGGACGTGCAGGAACTTGCAGTCGCCACAGGAGGCATACCAGGCTTTGCACCGTTGTTTAGTGGTTGGGTGGAACCATTCTCTGAACGCAGCCTAGCTACCACGGACTATGCTCTTTTGTACATAAGCGACATGCAGCAGGGCTCTCCGCTGGTGCAGCAGTTCGTGGGGCAAGAGCCAGAGCATGTGCTGCATGTGCACGGCATAGACTATGTGTGGGTATATTCTAATGCCGAAAACACCGAGGTAGTTTCTTATCTCCGCGACCGGATTGGCCCCCATGATGCAGTGTTGATGGATGCTCTGTCGCCGCTGCAGAAGCAGTACCCGGATGCTTATTTAATTGTTGATGCTCAGAACGAGACAGCAGTGAGGGCGGTGCTTGAGGACATAGCCACCGACTACGAACGACTGTGGTACATCGCCTACCCTGAGAGCGACCCCGAGGGTAGGATCAACTATCAACTCAGCACGCATGCCCTGTTGCTGGAGCGGAAGACCTTCACCTGGATCACTGCGTCCTGCTATTCCCTGCCAATCTCCTCCGCCTTCGAACGTGCCGTCTCGCCGACAGATCTAAACGTTAACTTTGGCGGGCAACTGCGCCTGGCTGGATATGGGCTAGCTGAAGATGCTCTTGAATACAGAAAAGGGTTGGGCGTGATGCTCCTCTGGCAGACGCTACAGGAAGTGACAAAAAACTATGCCCTTTCGCTGCGATTGGTGGATGACCGAGGGCATTGCTGGGTGCAGAAGGATAGTTGGTTGCTCAACTCTGCCGGAGTCGGGACTTCGGCCTGGCAGGTGGGGGAGAGCAGTGAACTGCGGTATCTCCTTTCGGTCCCTCCAGGGATTCCTCCCGGCCGCTACAAATTAAATGCCGTCGTTTACGACGTAAATACTTTACATAACCTAAACGTACTAGACGACATAGGGGCAATCGTGGGCACAGAGTATACCGTAGCGACGATCCCAGTAACTCCCGCTACCTTTCCGCCAGATCTGCAGGATCTGGCTATCCCCCATCACCTCAGCTTTGATTTCGCTGAGCAAATAGAGTTGCTGGGCTATAGCCTATCTTCTGAACAGGCACGGCCTGGCGATGCGCTGGAGATGAGCCTCTTCTGGAGGGCATTGCGACCTATGCAACAGGACTATGCACTTCTTATCACTCTGCAGGACGAAACAGGCCACGCATGGATGGAAACGACCTCTCCGCTGCCCAATGAGTTCTATCCCACCAGTCGCTGGCAGCCAGGGGAAATCCTCCAGGTTTGCTGTGACCTGCCCATTGACGCTGCGCTCGAGACGGGCAGCTATCGGCTGTTCATCAACCTGGTTGGTATGGACGGCCAGAAAGTGGTCCAAGAGGGACTGTCCATTGCTAAGCTGAGCATTGAGAGCAGGGAGCACCTCTTCGTCCCGCCTGACATCCGCTATCCTATGCCGGCACAGATCGGAGAGAGCGTGAGATTGGTTGGTTACGACCTCGATGAGAACACAGTCGAGCCAGGTGCTAACCTACGTCTGACTCTCTACTGGCAGCCCCTGGCGCGGATTCGCAAGAGCTACACGGTCTTCACACATCTTCTAGACAGCGAGAATCGCATCTGGGGGCAGCTAGATAGCGAACCCTGCAATGGAGCTTGCCCGACTACGAGTTGGCTAGAGGGAGAGTTCATCGCTGATGAATACATCATTCCCGTTGATTCCTGTGCGCCCGCCGGTGAATATCAGCTTGGAGTGGGCATATACGATCCAACGATTATGCAGCGTTTGCCCGCCCGCGATGGCATGGGCACGCCTTGGAGTGGTGATCGCATAGTACTACCCGTCAGAATCGCAGTTGTCCATGCAGGGAATTAACTGCGGTGTAGAGAACAAAATAGAGCTTACTGCAATGACAGCTCCAACTAACCGAGTCACCATTGACAAGCTAGACTGGGCCTTAGCGTGCCTTCTTACAGCACTTGCCGCGCTACCTCGGCTTACTTATCTTGATCTAGCCGAGTTCAAGCTAGATGAAGCAACACATTATCAAATGGCCTATTCTGTCACACGCGGCGAGTGGCGCTGGGTTGGCTCTATGTCATCGGTGGGCATTCCCAAGCCGCCACTTCTCGTATACATGCTAGCCTTGCCCATGCAGTTGACCCAAGACCCGCGTGTAATCACAGGTTTCCTTGGCCTGCTGGCAGCATTCGCAACGGGTGGCTTTTACTTGATTCTGCGCCGTTTTCTGGGGGGAGGCGCTGCTGTTGGTGCTGCTCTGCTCTTCGCCATGAACCCGCAAGCTGTGTTATCTGCTCGCAAGCTGTTTACAGCGGACCTTATTCCTCCTCTGGGCACGATCTTCCTGGCTGCGGCGACTGCCTTTCTGACCTGTTCCCCCAAACGAGTAGGCTGGTTTGCTATGCTCACGGCCTTGGCCTTCAGTCTGCTGCTGCTCAACACCTTTTCCCCGCTTCTGCTACTCCCGGCGTTGGTCACAGCATTCTGGCAACGTAGGCGGGAGCTCGAACTGCGTCACTATCTCGGAGCTATACTTGCTCTTGCCTTGCCTTTGCTGCCTTACCTTACCGTTGTCCAGCCGCAGGTTGGAAATGCTGTGAGGAACACTGGCAATTTCGTCAAAATTGCCCCATCTTTGCTCAGGATGGTGTGGAATCTGCTCTATGGAGCGCCCTGGCCCGCAAACGGTCCTGGCGTGGCGGTCATCGCGGCCCTTGCCATCGCCGTGCTTTCCCTGATAGGAGTGGCGTGGTTCCTGCATGCCATACGTCAGCAGGAAAGCAGGGCCTGCGCCACTTTCCTGTTGTCCTGGCTTGGTTTAGCTCCTCTGCTGGCACTTGTTGTCCCGATTGCACTCGAAATGCATCACCTAGTAGTGCTCTATCCACTGTTGTTCATGATGCCTGCTGCTGGTGTGGAACTGGTCTGGCACCGGTCACGGTGGCTGGGTTGGGGCGCGCTCTTTCTTCTGCTCATTGTAGCGGGCTGGCAGATTCGAACTTGGGTCAACATCCTGAGAGATGTCAGCTTGGGTGTGGAGGGGTATGGTACTCCGCTGCGCTACTGGTGGGACACGGCCCAGCGGGCCCGGGACTTAGCCGCAGAGCATCAGGCAAGCGAGGTACTGCTGCTCATGCCAGGGGACCAGCCTTGGGACGAAAAAGCGCACATCCTGGATGCGTTGCTCAGCGGTACACCGCACCGCGTGGTCAATGGGTACTGCACTGTGTTGTACCCACCACACAGTGCTGTATTTGTCATAGCCTCCGAGGTATCAGAGACGCTTTCCTTGAGCACTCCCTGTACTCAAGAACTTGGTGACCCTCTGCCAGCTTCCCCTTTTGGAGGCACTTACCATTACCGGCTCTGGCAGCCGCATTACGTGGAAGTATCAGCCTGTACGAAAAAATTGCAACCGGCATCCGCGCAGTGGGCCTCGGGCGTGCGGCTGCTGGGTTATGGCGTAGAAGAGCGCGTTGAACCAGGGGAAACGCTTCGGGTTTATCTTCTTTGGGAAACAACCCGTGGCCCACTTAACGAGGATATTCATTGGTTCAACCACCTGCTCGATCGAGAGGGTCATAAATGGGCGCAGTTCGACCACGTTGGCTGGCCAGCGGTGCGTTGGCAACCTGGAGACCAGGTTCTGACCCAGTTCCGCATGTCCATTGATATTGGGGCTGGACCTAGCCCTTATGTGTTGCTTGTGGGGCAATACACCTATCCCGCTCTGGAGAACATCCCTACACTGGATCGGGCTGGAAAGCCGGCAGACTATGCCATACAGCTTCCCCTCCCGCTCAATGACAGTGTCGAGCGCTAGATTTTTTCGAAATGCTTTGTTGCAAGGAAGTAAGCGCACCCGCAAAGGGTGCGGCTACAACCTACAACCCCATGAGATGGCGGGAATACAACGGCACCTTGTATCCAAGCGAATCCTGGATGCCTTCAATATGTCACTTATTATTCAGGCTTTGCAATTAGGCATTGGGCTGAGCGGCGCTATTATCTATGCCCTCGAAGGCGTGGACTTCGCTCACAGCCTGGAGAGCGTGGGTCAAGTACTGACGTTTGAACAACTGCAGACTAGGAGGGCATCATAATGGAGCTCTCGATCATAATCCCTATCTTTAATGAAGAGCAGAACCTCCGTCCCCTCCATGCTCAGCTTAAGGAGGTGGTGGAAGGACTGGGGATCAGCTACGAGATCATCGCTGTGGATGATGGCAGCAGCGACCGCAGCTTTGCTATTCTCAAGGAGCTGCACGAGCATGACAAGTACCTCAAGGTGCTTCGCTTCCGCCGCCACTTTGGACAGACAGCAGCCTTCGCCGCGGGTTTTGACCATTCCCAGGGCAAGGTGGTGATCACTATGGATGCTGATCTGCAGAATGACCCAGTGGACATCCCGTTGCTTTTGGACAAAGTAAAGGAAGGCTATGATATTGTCAGCGGCTGGCGGGTTGACCGTCAGGATCCATTCCTCAGCCGCCGCCTACCCTCAATGCTCGCCAACTGGTTGATCTCACAGGTCACAGGGGTCCATCTACATGACTATGGCTGCTCGCTCAAAGCCTATCGTCGCGAAGTAGTCAAGGGAGTGCACTTGTACGGCGAATTGCACCGTTTCATACCGGCGCTGGGCAGTTGGATGGGGGTTTCAGTGGCCGAAGTGCCAGTCCGCCACCACCCCAGACGCTTCGGCACATCCAAGTACGGCGTCTCGCGCACCATCCCGGTCATCCTGGACCTCCTCACGGTGCGCTTTTTGCTCAGTTACTCCACACGCCCGATTCGAATCTTTGGCGGGTTAGGCCTTTTGGCCTCCGCCATCGGCTTTACGCTTGGCGTCTACCTGACGTTTGTCAAGATGGTCATGGGTAAGGACATCGGCAATCGCCCTCTGCTTCTTCTGGCTGTGCTGCTAATATTAGTGGGAGTCCAACTGGTTGGCATGGGGCTTCTGGGAGAACTGGTGGTACGCGCCTATTACGAAGCGCAAGGCAAGCCCATTTATGCTTTACGCGAGGTGCTATCCACGGCGGACGAGGTCCCTACAGATGAGTGACGCATCGCCTCTGCAAAGGCATGCCCACCTCATTGCTATTGCCATCCTGATCCTAGGGCTATTGTTCTATCTGTACCGCATTGATCGCTGGTTTATGGATGATGACGAGGGCGGCTTCTGCTACGCCGCTTGGCGCATCTCCAAGGGGGAGGTGCCCTATCGCGACTTTCTGACGGAACAGGTCCCTCTTTTCCTCTACTGGGGTGGCGCCGTAGTCAGGCTCTTTGGGCCGTCTATTATGGCCTTGCGCTATGCCACGGTGCTGGCGACGCTGCTGGCTGCTTTTTTCATCTACCTCACAGCTAGACACGTCTACGGCTGCCAAGTGGCTCTCCTCAGTCTCTCGCTGCTCCTCGTGCACAAGGACATCTATTTCATCGCTCGCTTCTTCCGCCCAGAGGCGTACATGCTGCTGTTGACTGCCCTGGGCGCCTATTCTTTCGTGCGCGCGTATCCGGGCCGAGGCTGGGGCTTGTTCCTTTCAGGGGCGCTGTTTGGACTGGCTACGCTATGCAAGCTGTTTGCCGTCCTGCCAGCAGCCGGCTGCGGTCTGTTCCTCCTGTATCAGTGGCACCGCTCGAGGGAAAGACAATTGATGGGCGACCTCCTGGCGCTGGCGGCCAGCTTTGGCGCGATCGCTGGGACGGTCTTTGTTGCTTGCCAGTTGAACCACCCGATATTCCTCACCGCGGTGTTCAAACTCCATGTCATGCAGGGAGCCGAACTCAGTCTGCTGCAAGTACTGGCTAAGGGGTTCAAGTTTTACTGGAGTTACTTGATGGGCAATCCGGTCTTTGTGCTGCTGGCGATGCTAGGCGCAGCAGGTGTTGTGGCGACCCAAGCAGACATCGGCATGCTCTACGTCTGGCAGATGCCTACAGCGGCAGTTTTTCTTGCTCTTTCGCGCAGCCTGCTGGAACGCCATTTGGTATACCTGGTGCCTGTGCTATGCGTGTTGGCGGCCCTGTCGCTGGAGCGCATCCTGGCCGGCAGTCTCTTCTCTTTCACCAGCCAGAGGAGCACTACGCAAAGCAAACCAGCCGTCGCGTGGATTTGGGTGGGACTGGGCATTGCAGTGGCTGCAGTCACAGTGTGGCCTTCCTGGCGCGGGGACATGGAAGTGGCTGGCTTGGAAGAGCTCGAAACCCCGCATCTGGCTCAATACATCCAGGCACATACGGCCGCGGATGACGTCGTGCTGTGTGACTACCCTGGGCTCAACTTCCACGCTTTGAGGAAGAACACCTACCTTGGTGCTGACCTTTCCGGTGTTACGACGTCCAGTGGGCAGATCACTGGCGCGGCTTTGATCAAAGAGATTGAGGGTGAAAATGTGCAGATGGTGTGGATCAACACTTACGGTGGGGCTCATCATCTCGTCAACCTGCGTGATTACGGCACCTTCTATCAGTACGTGCAGAGCCATTTTCAGTTGGTGGGCCTCTTCCGGTGCTCCTATCAGACCTTTGAGGTCTACGACCGCCGCGACCTTATGCCTTTTCTTCCGGGTGCCGAGTTCGGCGGTAAGCTAGCTCTAACTGGGGCTGATGTTCGAAGCGAGGCTATTCCAGCCGGTCAGGCCCTGTCGGTGACACTGCGCTGGCAGGCGCTTCAGCCCATGGCGCGAGATTATACCGTCTCCTTGCGTCTGACTGATGAACAGGGGCATCGTTACGGCCAGAAGGACATGCCGTTGGAGAGGCTCTTCACCTGCGGGTGGGTAGGTAACCAGGAGATCATCGCGCGTGCTCCTACTTCACAGTGGCCCAGCAGTATGCAGGTAATAGACGGATACGTGCTGCCTGTTGCGCATGGCACCGCGCCAGGCACGTATTGGCTGGCCGTCCTGCTCTATGACCTGGCCTCAGGAGAGGTGCTTCAGGCGCATGATGCACAGGGCGATGTGAGAGGCATTGAGTACCCTCTGATTAGAGTCGAGGTGATACGGCCCGACCATGCACCGACCACGGACGAACTGGACATCCACCGGCAGGTGATGCAGGATTTCAGTGGCGATCTGCGCCTGCTTGGCCATGGTCCCCTGGTTGAGGCGGCCCGCCCTGGCGATTCACTGCACCTGGTACTATTCTGGCAGGCGCTGCGTGCGATGGAGAGCAATTGGCAGCTCCTCATTCGCATCCAGAGCGCGGACGGCGCAATCGCGACCAGGGGCCAGTTCGATTTGGCCAACCCAGGCCATCCGACCAGCCAGTGGGTTGAAGGAGAAGTGGTGCGCGGCCAATACGACCTGGTTCTTGATCGCACCGCGCCTACGGGACAGGCACAGATCCTCATTGACCTGGTGGATGCCGAAACAGGACGACGGCTGCTGGGACATGACTGGCTCCTGGCCTCTCTCCATATCGAGGGCAGGCCGAGACAGTTTGAGCTGCCGAGTTCGGTCCAACATCCATTGACCGCCAATCTCGGCAACTGCGTGCGCCTGCTTGGTTATGACCTCGATGAGGCAACGGTCAGGGCCGGCAGTATTCTGGAACTGATCCTATACTGGCAGACCCTGGCCGAGATGGACACAAGCTATACCGTTTTCACCCACCTCCTGGATGCTCAGGAGCAAATGTGGGGACAAATGGACAGCATGCCTGTTCAGGGCACGTATCCGACCACCGGTTGGGTGTCCGGGGAGGTCATCGTGGACGCGTACCGGATCGAGGTTAAGAAGGGAGCACCGCCAGGAGAGTACGCGTTGGAGGTAGGCCTGTACAACGCTGCCACGGGCGAGCGCCTGCCTGTGCTCAACTCGAGTGGTCGCACGGTCGGCAATCGCGTCCTGGTGGGTCCGGTATACATCACGCAATGAGGCCTACCACCCTGGGAACCGACGCCCATTCGAAAGTTCGGCTTCGTCTTCCAGACTTTCAAGGACCGCTGCGCTCATCAAGTTAAACTTGACTGCATCCTGACAGGTTCTTCATCAAATCCTCATATTTTTCTGCTATAACACTATTATGAAATCGTGAGCCGCACAAACGATTCATTTCTACAAAGGGTGAGCATGCGTAACATAACACTATGGGGAGGGCTCGGCCTTGCTCTTCATACGCCAGCGGCATAAACAGTATATTGTGTATGTTGCCATGCTGCCGTTTTAGTCGTTTGACTTCTTGCACCGAATTCTGTTATATTGCAATCATGACAATACAGAAAAGGTAATGACTTATGATTGACATTCAAGAAGTGACCAAAGTATATAGAATGGGCAAGGTGGAGGTGCACGCTCTGCGGGGCATCTCCCTGCAGGTGGAGGCAGGCGAGATGGTAGCTATCATGGGGCCATCGGGGTCGGGTAAGTCCACCCTGATGAACATTATCGGCTGCCTGGATCAGCCTACGTCTGGCACCTACTATCTAGATGGCGTGGAGGTGGGTCGGCTGAATGATGACCAACTGGCTGAGATCCGCAACCGCAAGGTTGGCTTTGTCTTCCAGACTTACAACCTGCTGCCCCGCACTACGGCCCTGGGCAATGTGGAATTGCCCCTGATCTATGCCGGTGTAGCAAAGCGGCGGCAGCGAGCCCTGGAGGCTCTGGAAGCCGTAGGCCTGACCGAGCGGGCCAACCACCGGCCTAATGAGCTATCGGGCGGCGAGCAACAGCGGGTGACCATCGCCCGCGCCCTGGTCAACGAACCGGCCATTATCCTGGCCGATGAGCCGACAGGTAACCTGGATTCCAAGTCGGGCCAGGAAATCCTAGAGATTTTCGAGGCCCTGAACCGGGAGCGGGGGATCACCGTGGTGATTGTTACCCATGATGCCGGGGTGGGAGCCCGCGCTCGCCGCATCGTGCGTCTGTTGGATGGACGGGTCTCGGATTAGGCCCCGGGTACTGGCAGAAGTCAGAGAGAAGTTTGTGGCGCGGAGAGGTCAGGGGACTCGGCCCCCTGCACACATTGTTAGGAGGGAATGGCATTATGAAGAAAGTGGCGATAGGTTTGATTCTGGTAGTAGTTTTAGCCGCCGTAGGTGGCGGCGCCTTCTACGCCGGGACAAAGGTGGGAGAAAACCGAGTGCTGCAGAACCCGGCTCAGTTCTTCCAGCAGCGTCTTGGAGGCCAGGGCATCACAGTCCGGGGTCAGTTCGGTGCGGGCCCGACCCCTCAGCCGGGACAAACTGGCACCCGGGGTGGCATCACGGGTACCATCGAAGGGGTCGAGGGCACTACCGTAATCATCAACACCGGTCAGGAAACAATCCGTGTGCACACGACTGATACTACTCTGATCCAGAAGTACATGTCTGCGCAAGTGGGGGACTTGAAGGTCGGTGAGCGGGTAGTTGTCTCGGGCTCTAAGAACGATGACGGCTCCTACACCGCCCGCTCCATCGAATCCCTGCGGGAGTTCCCATCTGTGACACCCAGTCCGTAGAAAATGAGGTGGAAAGATGCGACAATTCAAGCACGTGTTCAGGTGGGGCCTGGCAGTAATCCTGATTGCTGTGCTGGTCCTGGTGGGAACGAGAGTGCTGCGAGGCCAAAGCAAGACGACGAGTCTTACCCGGGTGGTCACGGTAGAGCGAGGCAACCTGGTTGCCACCATCACCCCCACGGGCGAGGTCTCTGCAAAGCAACAGGTGCGGCTGAGTTTCGACGTCAACAAGACCCCCCTGGTTGAGCTGCATGT
>Ga0172364_10004834_pt1 | contig 10736 bp, 19 predicted proteins | sample LakKivSesite10cm_FD_114545 | JGI IMG/M metagenome (GOLD analysis project Ga0172364, IMG submission 114545) | Sediment microbial communities from Lake Kivu, Rwanda - Sediment site 10cm | ecosystem: Environmental > Aquatic > Freshwater > Lake > Sediment | place: Rwanda: Western Province, Lake... | reverse complement strand
GGACTACAGTGATCGCTGGTGGTGCCGCCGGTAACCATACGGTTGCTGGTATTGATATTGGTGATGCTCTTAGGGCGGTATTACATATATCTATGGGTGCTCATGCCGCTCATGGGCATGATATTACAACGGTAGCAGCTATCGGTGGTGGTTCTGCCCTAACGGAGCCTGCTATTGCTGGCCCATTGGAAACCGCTGGTGCTGGTCAAACAAATCCAGATGCAGTTGATGTTCTGGCCGCTCCACAGGATCATACTTGGGCAGTAGCAGACATTACTACTGAGTTTACCATTACCACTCCCAATACCATCAATAATACTGGTGGCACCGATACCACTGGTGACATCCTGATAGTGGTTTACGAAGACCTGACACCGTAACCTTGCAGGCAGGCCCTGACAGGAGTAATCTGCTTATGCGGGGTGTTGGAATAGATATAGGACTGACTATGCGGAAGATGTTATAGCATCTCGTACAGGTGGAGTATTGCCTAAAGCTACCAGGTAACTGGTGGTTCATGAAAAGGGCTTGCTATGCTGAAAAAGTGTAGCAAGCCCTTTTTGTTACAGGAGGTAAATATGGCATTTAGATTACCAGTTGGTTTAGCGGTAGGGCAACAGTATCAAGTGGTCAGCCCTAGTGATGTCACGGCACTTGAAGAAAGCCTACCATCTAACAGTCGTATGTTGGTTGGTCTTGTTTTTTCTGAAAGATATGATGGTTTTGAGGCTGATTGTTTAAGGGCGGAGGAAGAACTACGAAAACAAACAGGCCTTTTAACCTGGCCTGAATTAAATAACTTTATTACTCCCGACCCTGATGGTGAACCCATCGCTTGGGTAAGTTACCAATCTTCACCAGCATGGTGGTTAATAATATTGGTAATATTAGGAGGAATATTCCTTCTCCCCATTATTTCTGTTTTACCAATAAAAATCATTGATTTAATATTCCCTGGTTTTATTGAAACGATAAAGTCAGTAGTGGTATTTGCCTTAATGGTTGGTGTTATGCTCTTTTTACCTAAGATGTTAGCACCGGCTAAGGAGGAGAAGTGAGCCAGCAGGAACAAATTGAAGCATTAACTACTCAAGCAATGTGGGTTCAGACCGCCATTACTGTCTTAATGGCAATAGGGATGATTGCCTACTTCGTGGCTGAGATATTGAAGGTAGGTACAGACGTGTTCAAGAAGGTGTTGGAGAAATGACAAACCTAACCATCAAATTAAAGAATCCACCCAGTGGTGCCGAATTGTGGTTTCTTGTGCTATGCGATTGGGCAATGACCATCCCCATACATTTTGTTGGTTGGGAGAGCAAACAAAATCTTGGCATAGCAGAGGCAGCCACCTTCGAGGTTCCTGCCGGGATTAGTTATCCATTAAGGGTTGTTGCTCTACAGATTACTAAGTGGAATGAAACAAAAACAGCTCTAATCCAGCTCTATTATGTTCAATCAATGCACCCTAACCAGTATGACTGGGATACGGGTACCTTTACTGGTCCACTAGACCCTACCTATAGAGACTTGTTCATACCTCAACTCGGAAGCTACTACTACAACGTGGCTACCGAGAAGTTTGAATTGATAGAGACATATAGCGGTTCAATAATCAAGAAGGAACTGGAATACAATGAGTCAAAGGGAATAATTCCGGTAGCTGGTGTTCCTCAAAATAAGAGTGGCTTGTTTCACGTCACTGCCAGGAATGATATGACCACTTCTCAATATATAGGGATTTACTGGTTCATTGCCGACCCTGACGGCATGATAGCCGAAGAATATACGGACTGGAAGTTTGGCACCCTGGGGCCAGGACAAACCCATGAGTTTATTGGGGACCGTTTTACCTTTACTAAAGCAGGCAAGTATACCACATGGATAGACCTGTTAATGGGTAGTCAGGAAAATCCTGTGGTTATCTATAGTGCTCGGTATATTGGTGAGCTGTGTACTGTGGTTGCCGCACCGACACCAGTATTTAGCGAGCTTAAAATTTCATCCTTTAGTAAGGTATAGGAGGGGAAAATGACAATTAAAACGCTTGATTTATCTCTTGGCTTAATAAAGGCCGCTCAGGTTGACCCACCGGGAGTAGCAGTGCCTACACTTGCTCCGGGGCAGGTCTTGGCTTCTGGCTATTACACAGACCCGGCTACCGGGCAGGTGTATTACTATAATGCTACTCTTGACCAGTGGTATTATCTTGCCGCCGGGTATCTTTACGCATTGGGGATCTCCTGGCAAGCCTCACCATCAGCCAAGATAGATGTTGTTGGCGGGGTAGATACCATCAGGTTTCGTCTTTCCTTTAAGTATGTTGGCCCAGCAGTAACCCAAAAGTTCTACGCCGCTGTTGGCGACAATAAGACATCGGGAACATTTGACGAGTGGGACGGCTGGCAGGTGCGTAAGGATATTGCTCTTCCTCAATGTAGTGTTGTTACTACCTTTACCGATAAATACATTGACCTTCCCATTAAGACCGGTAAGGATGGGCAAGATTTTGCCGCCTATTGTAAGAAAGACCAGCTTCTTATAACCGAGGGGGTGGACTCTACCCCCTATTACTACAATGTTGGTCATATCATTCTGGCTGCGGGCGAGTTTACCGAGCTAAAGATTACCAAGTTTGAGAAGGTGTAATGTGCAAATTGCACAGGTTCAGGTTAATGATACTATTTACCCATTAGTAGAGGGCGAACCACTCCAGATTAAAGCTGGAGATGTTATTAAGGTATATGTTTCCTTTAGGGGTAAGGTTGCTGAAAGAACAACGGTTCAAATTTGGGCATCGCTTTATCATTATGTGTTAGGTGTATTAAATCGGCAGGAGAAAGCTCAAACAAAAGGGACAATGACGCTTGAAGCTACAACCGTATTAACCGAGTATCAGCCAACAGTAGATATTGCCATTGGCGATGTTAGTGCAGGAACTTATGGGTTAATTGTAGAACTACCTGATTATAACCTTCAAGCAAAGATTGATGATTGTTTAGAGGTCGCCGCCGAAGCGGGGATATTTGACATGATAGGTCCATTATTAGTCTTAGGTCTCATGATGGGATTGATGTCAATGGTATCACCTATGATGAAGGAAGGAGTTGAGTAATGGCAAATATAGTTACTGTTGAATTAAGAAATCCACCTAGTGAGGCTACTTTCTGGCATTTGGTGCTAACCGATTGGGATATGACTGTTGCCATAGATGAGGCTAGTGGTAAAGATAGGCTTGATATAACAGAAGTAGCCACCTTTGAAATCCCAGGTGGTTTGGTGTTGCCTCTACGTGTTGCTTCTCTGCAGATTACCAAATGGAACGAGGATATGACAGCCCTAATCCAACTCTATTATGCCCAATCAATGCATCCCACCTTATGGGATTGGGATAATATGGAATATGGCGATGAGCCCGACTCTACCTATAAAGAGGTATTTATACCCGAACTGGGGAGTTACTACTTTGATGTTGCTACGGAGGAGCTGGTATTTACCGGAGCAGCACCGGTAACCCAGGATTGGTATACACCGCTAATAGTTATGGCACTGTTAATGGGAATGGCAGCCACGCTGGTGCCAGCAATGAAGGAAGGTTTTGGCTAATGGTACAAGAGAGAGCCTTGGTAACCAGAGGTGAGCTGGAAGAAAGGTTTGAGGAGGAAACACGGAGCAGCACAATGATGGTGGGGGTATTTACGGCTGCGGCTTTCATGTTGCTCCTACCAATCATCCAGCAGGCCGCGGTAACAGCCCAGCAGGCAGCTACGATGCCGAGGGTGCCGGTGCTTACAGAGGCTCTTGACCCGGTAGCGGCTAATGTCGGCGCGATGTGGCTTCAGCTGACACCAGCTGGTTGCCCTAATGAGTTCAGGATAATTACCGAAAATAGTACCGGGGCGTTTGAGTCAATGCTGGTGGGGCTTTCAACTTGAGGAGGTAAGTATGTGGACACTGTTATCCCGAGCCTTGATGCTAACAGGGGAACTGGAGTGGAACCTGACCCAGAGTACTTCTCACGCGGCTGGGGAGGCACTCAACGTTACTTTTAAGATAACAAACCCAACCGCAAACGAGAGGCAATATAAAATCTATATTGGCCTCTTTGACCTAGCTGGTCCGGTGATAACGACTTGGCCTTTGCCAGACACATTTGTCGTCCCTGGGGAAAGTGAGCAATCCATCACCATTGGCATTGAGATTGACTACTCAAACTGCATCATGCAGGCTTCGCTATATGATATTGAGACAGGTGAAATGGGAGCTGCCTTACAAACTGTGCTAGAACAGCCTCCAAGCCCGATTGAGCAGATTTCTCCTGCTATTACTGCTGTTGTCGGCATCGCGGCTCTGGGGATGATTGTATCTATTATACCGGGGATGCTGAAGGGTTAGGAGGTAAGTATGACAATTAGTTTGAGAAGAAACGGGCACAGCCCCGGGATGATGTCAAGAGTGCGTGCCTGGCTGCTGGGAGTCAAGCCTGAGAAGTTAGAGGCATTCATGACACTGGTTCAAGGTTACCAACCGCCAAGAGGAAGGCACAACTCACTTATTCTGGGTGGGCCGACAAGCTGGACATGGAACGCTACAATTGATGATGCTCACCATGGCAACAGAGGGGCCGGGCTTCACGCTGACTCCCATGCCAGGCAGCATGCTCTGGATAGTGCTGCTGACCATACCGGTACTATAACCGATGCTCAGCATGGTGCTAGGGGAGCAGGATTGCATGCCGACTCCCATGCCAGGCAACACTCAATGGTTGATGCCTTAGACCATGCGGCCGCAACCCTGGGTGACTTGCTCAGAGCAGGAGCTGGCGGTGCCTGGGAGATACTGGGTATAGATGTGGATGGTAAGGTTTTAACCGTAGTTGCCGGGCTGCCTGCTTGGGCAGATGCCCCGGCAGTGGCTATCCATGGTAATGAGAAGCATGACCCCGATTTCTATCCGCTTGATGGTACTGAGGTGCTGACAGCCCCACTCAGCATGCAACTCATGGCGCCAGCCAGTGAACCGGCTGCAAATGCCGGTAATGAGGGTAAACTCTACTATCTGACGCCTGGAGCTGGGGAAACAGGCAAGATTAAGCAAGTTATGAAAAATTCAACCGGTGCTTTTGAGTTGGTATTGATTAGTATTAGCACCTAGTGAAGGAGGTCTAAGATGGCACTGATAGATGAACTCAAAACAAGGAAAGCCGAACTCCTCAAGCAGATGGAGATTATCGACCGGGAAGCGGCCAAGGTCAGGGAGCAATACGAGGAGAAGCTCGCCGACCTTAGAAAACAGAGGATACCACTTGAGGAGAGGGTAAAGAATATAGATACCCTTATCAAGTCTGAGGGAGGTGAATAATGGGTTTTATTGGTATTATCGGCGAGCATGGGTTGCCTATATATGCTTGCGAGTGTGGTAATCAGTTTGAGCTTTCTCCTGACGCCACCCGCTGTCCCTGTCCCTGCCATGATGAGGCATTGAACAGGGCAAAGCAGCTTGGGCTTTACTGTGAGGACTGTGGCTTCTCATCTTTAGAGCCGACAACATTTCAAGGACATTTTCACTGGCCAACCCATCAGAAAGCAGTAGCAGCTAAAGGGGGCTAAAGTGAGCCTACTCAAGGGACTTTTATTAAAGCCAACATTCAACCTGCTCAACTGGATACTGAGGAGGAATGGCAATAGCATTATCATCGGCGGCCCTCTCGGCTGGTCGTGGGTAGCAACGCTGGATGAGGCCCACCACGGATCCCTAGCCGGGCCGGCTAATGCCCACCGGCACGCTGACCTGGCTAGTATCGGCATCGATGACCACCATGCCCGGGATCACGCTGCAAGGCACCAGGATGGCGGAGCTGATGAGATTAACATTGCGGGCCTCTCTGGCGAGCCTGCTGATGTGGTAGCTAAATCCCTTTTTGACGCCCACACAATTCTTATAGCAGTTACCGATAATACACCGGTTGCTTTAGCTGTGCCTGCTTCCAGAATAGTAGGTAGAAAATCCACGGGTAACATCGTTGCACTTACCGGTGCAGAGCTTATGGCAATCCTTTCTGGGCAAGCTGGTGCTGCCTTCTCTATGAATAGTCAGCGAATTACAACTCTTGGCACACCTAGTTCCACTGGTGACGCCTTGAGGAAAGGGACAAGAGTAACAATCTCTGAGCTACCCACACTTACAACAGATAAGATTTGGAAGGGGGTGGGTGGAGTTCCCGCGGAGGCTGATTTGCCTCCTGCTGGTATATGGACCCTTCTTGAAACATTAAGTCCAAATAATGTAGCCTCAATTACCAGCTCAACTCTTACTGCCTATGATATGTTTATGTTTATTTACCGTTTGCAGGCGCTTAACACCGGTGTTTCTTCATCATTGTGTTTTAGGCTTAATGGAGATAGTGGAAACAACTATAGACGCTTGGTTCTTGACATGTCTGTATCACCCCCTACCCACTATTCTTGGACCGCCACAGAATATAGAATGAGCACTCACTATTCATCAGGCAATTATGGAGCAGGTGTGGTAATACTCCCCGGCACTTTAGGCTCAGTAAGAATACCCATAGTTAACCTTGCTGGCTATACCTACTGGGATTACCATTGGATTATGTCAGGCGGTTATATTGCGTCAGCTAATATTACCAGTGTTACTTTTTTGGGTCAAGGGACCAATATAACAGGTAAGATAGCAATATATGGTATGAACTTTGCGTAGGTGAGAAATGGCAACTGAAGCAGAAATAGTTAAGAAATATGATGAAATGTTTAGGCAACTTCATGACGAATTTTATGAAACCATTAACCTGGTGCGTAAACTGCGCTCTGACAAGCAAGCCGAGGACTTCAATACTAGATACGCTGAAATACAGAGGAACTATGATGATGAACTCGCAAGGGAGGGAATAGTAAGGCCTATTCCTGCACCGCCTAGGGATTTAGCTGCTGAGATAGACGAGATAAAGGCAAGAATAGAGAAGTTGGAGAATAGGAGCAAAAATTGAAAACACTAAACTCGCCGACTAAATTTATGGTTTACGCAGTCCTCAAGGCCATAAGGCACCCCAGGACGCCAGTGTTCTATTTTGTCTGCAAATGTGGCTGCCGCTTCCCTGATTCAGCAAAGGAATGTCCCAGGTGTGGCGATAAGGTTGAGCACTCTCCGGACCCTAAGCAGGAGTCGTCTATTCCCTGGTGGGGTTCAGCGGCGATTATTACTATTGGTGTAGGTGTCTGTGTTGCCGGTGCTTGCCTTCAATTACCTACCTTAGATAGGGTTGGTGATGCATTGGTTTTTATTCCGCTCGGGAACCTATTCGGGATGTCTATACAGAAAGGTTAGGAGAGACTATGAGATACGCAGTTCTTTCAGAAAAGTTATCCCTCTCTCAACTCCAGGATGAGGTTAAACGTTGTGGTGGCAAAAATATTAAGGTAGCTTCTGCATCAAAACAGGTATTCTGTGACCTTGACCAAATATCCGCCGAAAAACTGAAAGCATTGGGATATATTATTAATCAGGTGGGGGGTATTAAGGCAGGTATTTTGGTTCCACCTGTAGTTTCTCCTCCAACTCCTGTTGCAGGAATACCTATCTATACCCCTGAGGAGTTATCATGGGCAACTGGTTTAGAGGATTTAAGAACGGTAACAGAGCCTCCGCTTTATGGTGAGGGGTTTAATATAGCCATAATTGGAACCGGTATTAGGGAAACACATAACAGAATTAAGGGCTCTATTATCTATAGCAAGAACTACACAAATGACCCAATGAGGGATGGTCTTGACCATGATACCGGTATCTGCGATATCATCCTTGTTATGGCACCATTATGTGGTGTTCTAAACCTAAAAGTTCTTGATGATAAGGGTAGTGGGACCGAGGAAACGGTTACAATGGCGGTAGAGGACTGTATATCTTTATGGGATACCAAGCCTGAAATAGCACCGTGTGTCATAAACCTCAGTCTTGGTGGGCCTGATGATGGTAACCCATATAACCCTTTAAGAGTTGCCTGCCGAGCAGCGATAGATAAAGGCATATGGGTCTTTGCTTCCGCCGGTAACTCAGGACCAAATCCCTACACAATAACCAGCCCTGCTACAGAACGCTATGTCTTTGCTATCGGTTCGGCGAGTTACGAGCCTTTTGGTGTTAGCTATTTTAGTTCAAGAGGCCCAACCATTGAAGGGCTTACAAAACCTGATGGTATATTGTTTGGTGAGAATATTGTGATGGCTAGTAGCGCGAGTGATAGTGCTACTATTGCTAAAAGTGGGACAAGTTTCGCAGCACCATTCGCCTCAGGGATGGGATTACTATACCGTGAGGGAGCATTAAGACAGGTTCATTTAAGGGAAGAGTTAGCCGGTTTACCTACCGTAACGGTTCCTGCCGAAGTATTATACCAGGCCGTTCCGAGTGTAATTATAGACCAGTATTTGCCATTGATATGTGTAAAACCAACAGGGACACCCACAGGTAAGGATGACGATTATGGATATGGCTTACCATACGGACCTCTAGCTTATCGTGTATTAACATTAGGGCCATCAGCGGCCGCAGGATTAGATATTTCTACAATGTTGCAGAATATCGCGCCTATACTTGCCATTGGTATGTTAGGGATGGTTATGGTTCCTATGGTTAAAAGTTTGAGGTGATATTGTAAGGAAAGTAAAGTGAACGATATTGATGAAATAGTAAGTATCGCATCTTCGGTAATGGTTGTTTTCATTGTTGGGTTTCTTATTCGTTCAATGATGAGCCCAAGAAAGAGCCTATCCTATACCGATGTTAGTAAGAGGACAATTAAGGAATTGATGGAATCCGGTGCAACGATAGAGGATTTAGTGCGGTCAATTGAAAAGGTTGAGGGGAAATTATAGGAGGTTATAGTGCCAGGTCAAGCGGTAGTTAGCATAAACCAAAGTCAGTGGACAGTTTCACTGGCTACAACCTATGCTGAGCTGACTACAGGGCTCGGAGGAATAGACTCTTTGTCTGTCGGAACGGGCATGCTGTTTATTCTACCCGCGGCACAAGCTGTATCAGTTGACACCAGCGGCATGAACTTCCCCCTGGATATCATCTTCATCTCAAATAACAAAGTTATTGATGTGGCCAGAGATATACAGCCTGGCTACCTGGTAACCGAAGAGACACCCTGCGATTCCTTCCTGGAGGTCAATGCAGGTGAGGCGGCTAATGTAGAGGTTGGAGATCCTGTAAATGTTGAGCCGCTTTATACCATAGTGGGAGACGACATTGGTGCCATTTTATCCTTCGCTGTTCCGCTAGCCGCCCTGGGCTTTGTTTGTGCCATGGCAGGTGGGATGATGACTGGAGTTACGGGTTCTTCATCATCTCCAAAACTCCTCAGCAACCCCAAGTCCAAGTCAGAGAAGGTTACTGTTAAGTGCCCAATCTGCGGAAAGGAAATAGAGGTCGCAGGATACGACAGGGTTACCAGGTCAGAGGCACTTAGGAAACATATTGAAAAGGAGCATCGCCTGGAGCACCACTCCATGTGGCTACCTCTGGAGCAGAGAAAGGAGCTGGAGAAGAAATACGGCGCCGTAGCCGTTAGATGGGCTGAGGAGGCTACTAGGCCTGGTGATCTAAAAGGGGTTGAGACAGCAGCGGAGTATTACTCCAAAAAGATGAGGGAAATACTTGGGCTAGGGCACCTTTCTCCTGATCTCACCGAGGAGCAAATAACGAAATTAAGGGAGCTTTTGGGGCTGCCAGCGGATGTAGCTGAGGTCCTAAAAATTCATCAGGAGAAAGGCTATATACCTTGTTAATAAAACTGGGAACAAAACGTTTAGGGGAGTTAGTTATCGAGTTCTGCTCCCGGAAGGGTCTGGGCAAGCCGCCGGCCGAAGTAAATCTCTATAGTAGAGAGGAATATGTGGAGGAAACCGGTAATGATAAAACAGCTGCTCGTTACTCGGCTGCCAAGGACCAGATAGCCACATCGCCGGATATTGTGTCTAACATAAGCCTTATCCTGCACGAGCTGGCTCACCACTGCCAGGCCCTCCGCGAAGGAAGTGCCGAATTTGACCGGAAATATGATGAGTACACCAAAACCTATGGATATATCAATAACCCTTATGAGGTTGAGGCTAGAGAACTTGAGAAGGAGTGGTGGCCTGAGTTTGAGCAACTGTTAAAGAAAAAACTGGAGGCTACCGGCATTGGTTAGTTTAATGACACCCGGGTTGATTACGGAGGTAGCCGAGGCTGTTGAGGATTACCAGGTAACAGCTCAGGAATTTGGAGAGATTATTGAGGTGGTTACTTCAATATTTATGGGAGTAGTAGTAGCGGGGTTTGTTGCTATGTTAATGCGGGCAGTAACCGGAAGGTTTAGTCAGGAGACAGGAGTGCCAATCCCTATCGTGGAGTAAATGGAATGTCAGAGTCTGACTCTATAATCAATGTTATGGTAGGCGCTATTTTTGCCGTTGCCGGTATCGCGGTTCTAGCCCCAACCTTGCAGCGGATATTCCCAGTTACTCAATTGGCGCAATACCTCGAGGCCCGGGCCTACGTCGGTTTGACGGACGATAGAGTGCTTACTGGTACTCCTACAATGCAGTGGTTGAACCTGATTAGCGACTCACCATACCATCCTTGGATAACCGCTTATTTCTTCAACGACGGACCGCACTCGGTATTTATTGGTATCAACAATCCTGATGAGCTAACCCAACTTGCGATGGGAG
>Ga0172364_10004833_pt1 | contig 10736 bp, 3 predicted proteins | sample LakKivSesite10cm_FD_114545 | JGI IMG/M metagenome (GOLD analysis project Ga0172364, IMG submission 114545) | Sediment microbial communities from Lake Kivu, Rwanda - Sediment site 10cm | ecosystem: Environmental > Aquatic > Freshwater > Lake > Sediment | place: Rwanda: Western Province, Lake Kivu... | reverse complement strand
CGGCTTCGGCTTGCGTGGGGACCATCGATCCAGTTGGGGAGCACTTCCATGACCATGTTGCGATTCGCTCAGGCGTTCATCGCGTGCGTTCTGGTTCTTCCGGCATCGAATCTTTTTGCAGAGGAGAAAGACGTGGGCGGCACGAAGCGCGGCCCGACGGGCTGGTATCTGACGCGGCAGCAGCGCGAGGCGCTCCGCGAGCGGGTGAAGAACGAGCCGTGGGCGCGCGAGTTCTTTGAGAAGAACGTGCTGCTGGGCAACGCCGCCCTCGCGTACGCCGTCACCGGCGAACAGAAGCACGCCGAAGCTGCGAAGGCCCAGCTCATGCGGGCGGTTCAGCATTGGGAGCGCCGCCCAGCCGATTTCGACACGAAGAACCCCACCTACCACGGCTGGGTCGGCAACAGCGCCTGGGGCGTGAACACGGCGCTCGTCGGCCGAGTCGACATGCACGTGCTCTACGATCTCGCGGCCGAAGCGCTCACCGACGACGAAGACCGGGCCGTGCGGCAGACGATCAAGGACGTGGTGGACTACAGCCTCGCCTGGATTCGCGGGCACGGCGGCAACCCGAACATGAACTTCATCGCGCACACCAGTTTCTACGAGTGGGCCGCCTCCATCGGCTACGAGCAGGCGATGACGTGGCTGCTCGAGCACCGCAAGCCCGAAAGCAACCACGGCGGCATCCTCGAGATGCTCGAGAACTACATGGAGGACTTCGAGATCAGCCGCGAGTCGCCCATCTATCAGACGATCAGCCTGCGGGTGATCGATCTCGCGGCGTGCGCCTACCGGTATGATGGCCGCGACCTGTTCAGCTATCGCAGCCCGCGCGGCAACACGCTGAAGGCGATGCTCGACGGCCTCATAAACACGTCGTATCCGATCATGAAGACGGGAGTCTACGGCGGGACGCCCTGCCCGGCCAACTGGGGACACGGCGGGACCATGTATCTGGGCGATATCGCGATAGTGAACCGGCCGTCCAGCGAGTTCACCGGCTACAACGCGGAGGGGGCGATCGCGTCGTTGTTGCGCGTCTATCCCGATGATGTGAACTACCGGTGGTTGATGTCGATCACCAGCCGGGCGACCAGCAGGCAGACGGGCGAGCTCGCCAGCCCGCCGACGATGGACGATTTCCTCTATGGCCGGCTGCCGATCACAGATTCCGAGCCGGTCGCCCCCGCGCCGTGCAGGCTGTATCCGAACGCGGGCGTGGCGATGCTGCGATTCCCGGAAACAGGCGACTACTGGCACAACGGCATCGCCGCGTGGTTCCACGGGGGCGAGCCGTCGCGCGGGCACATTGGCGATCCGTCACTGATGCTGTTCGGCGCCGGCAGGCTGCTGTTCCCGCAGTTCCTCACCACGCAATACGAGGACCAGATCACGACGGGATGGTCAATGCGGCGGATCAGCCGCAACACGGTGACGATCGACGGGAAGGACGGCGCCCCGTTTGCGACGACGTGGCGGCACGCGTTCGAGCCGGAGGTGAAGTACGTGTCGCTGCGCGGCCGGCCCTATAAGGAGGCCGAGCTCGAGCGGATCGGCATGCTCACGGGCGAGTACCTGCTCGACATCGTTTCGGCGCGCGTGACCGGCGAGCCGGAAGGCGGCGGGCAGTTCCCCCATGGCACGCAGTTCTACGACGACAGCCTGCAAACGGACGCGTCGGCCAATCCGCAGGAGCGCCGCTACACCGGGATGCCGAAGCAGCACACGTTCGACTACACGCTGCACGGCCTGGGGCGAATGTACCCGGACGTCTGGCAGCTCTACCAGCCGTCGGACACCTTCACGCACTCAGCCTGGCCCAACCGCTGGGCACGGAACGAACGATCGCGGCAGACCGATGGGAATTTCCACGTCGACTGGATTCAGACGTGGGCCAACTACCGGCGCGGGCTGACGCCGGGCGAGCAGCGCGGATGGGAGAAGCTTGGCGAGGAATGGTTCGCCTCGCGGGCCGGCGTGCGCACACGAATGCTCGGCGACGCCGACACAACCGTCTTCCTCGCCGAAGGGCCGATGCGGTGGGGACCCGTCGACGACGACATCACGCCGGAAGAGGTCATCCCGTTCCTCGCGGTGCGCCGTACAGGCAAGGAGGCGCTGTTTGTGGCGTTGCACGAGCCATACAGGGATGCCCCGGCGATCCAGCGTTTCTTCTGGCTGCACAAGCCGCGCAAGCAAGCCGGGCGCAACGCGGCCGCCGTTGTGGTCATGGGGCCGGACTACGTCGACCGGCTCGTCGCTCCGCTGGGGCTGCCCGGGCAGACAGGCTCGCGGCTGAACGCCGACGCCACGAAATCCCAGCGGAAAGCTGGCGACCTTCCGCTCAGCGTGGTCACGTCGGACGGCGATCCCGGCGAGGGCGTCGCCTGCCGCGGCCAGGCGTATCTGCGGCGGCAAGGCAAGACGCTGCTCGCGCGCGGAGCCATGGAATCATTCTCGGTGAACGCGCCCGGCGTCAACGCGCTGCTCCTCAACGGCGAGAAGGTCCCGTTCCAGCGCAAGGACGATTACGTGATCTACGGGACTGGCCAGTGGCAGCCGGCCGGCAAGAGGCCAGTCGCCCCGGTGCCGGCCGAGCCTGCCATCCCGCCCCTGGCGGCAAGCCTCCCGCAGCAATACGTGAACGTCGACGCTGAGAAGGGGGGCGAGTTGATCGTGCGCGTGCAGAACGTCAGCGGCGTCACGTTTCCCGGGAGCACCGCATCCGGGCGGATCGCCGTCGAAGCCGGCGGGAACGTCAAGGTGGAGCCTGCCGCAGTTGATGTGCCGGCGCTGGCGCCCGGCGAGCACGGCGATTTCCGCTTCATTGTCTCCGGAGGCGCCAACGGCGCCATCGCGCCCGTCACCGTCCGCATGTTCGTGCGGGAGGGCGAGCAAGAAGAACTCGCACACGTCGTGCGCAGCAGCGTGTCGGTGGGCGTCTCCATCGAGGAGATCGTGCAGGACTACGCGCGGCCGATGTACAAAGACTACGGCGAGTCGCGGTTCACCACCCTCAGCGATCAGAACGAGAGCTTCACGCGGTTCCGCGTGCGGGCGCCCGGCTACACCATCGAAGTCGACAAGTTCAGCGGCACGTGCAGGTCGACGATCGACCCCGACGGCAAGGAGCGGATGGCCGCCGGCTGGTATCCGTTCCGGTTCACGCGGGGCTACGCCACGATGTCGTACGACCTGCGCGGCACGACGAAATATCCGGGGCGCACGCCCTACGAGCTTCCGTGCGCGAAGAACGCCGATGGCGAGAAGGTGCTGGCGTGGTGGCTCGGGGCGAAGCTCGCCGAGAACGGGCGCGACGCGGGCACGAACCTGCCGGTGCTGCGGTTCCAGACGGTGGACGGCCGCTATGAGCTGCGCTACGACTTCGCTCCGGAGGCAGTTAGCGTGAAGTTCACGCCCCTGACGGACGCCGCTGCCCCGCTCGACCTGATCATGGACGCCTTGTGCGTTGAGCACCCCACGTACCGTTACCGCCCGCTGATCGAGCCGACCCGCTTCGGCTTCCGCGAGGGTCCGTACGTCCTCCCGCCGGACGCGAAGCCGAACGCGTACTATCCGTTCGGGTATTTTTCGTTTACGACGTATCCGAGGATGGGGAAGTGAATATGGCGTTCCTGGTAGGGGCAGGGCCGAGGGCGTATTCCATCAACTTCAGTTTCCTTACTTAAGGCCCGAGTTGCCTGCCCCTGTCGTGTCTGCGCTGAAGTGCTTCAGAGCGTCACGAGGGCGGGCAACTCGGACGTTAAGTAAGGAAGATGAATTATTGAATACGTCCTCGGCCTGCCCCTACGCCCGTCCTCGCCGCGTCCCACGTTCATACCTTTCCCGTCCCCTCAATTCCTGATCCAAGCGGCTGTTCACTTCACTGCTATCTTTTCCACCTTCACCTCCACCTCCGTCTTCTCCCCGGCGGTAACCCTCACGGGGATGATGCGCCATGCATTGTCGTCGCGGAAGAGGCGGGGCTTGGCGGCGGCGATGACGGCGGCTTTCCAGTCGGGGTCGATGGTGTTGTCACAGCCGACGTCGATGCGGATCTCGCCGGGGCCGGTGGCGGCGATCTCGGCAGTCACTTCCTGCACGTCGCCGGTGGGCGGAATGACGAATGCGAAGACCTCCCCGAGGGGCTTGTCGGGGCCGAGCGAGAGCTTGACCTCGCGGCGGTTGCCTTCGAGCCACGTGACGGCGAGCGGATCGCGGGTGATGGCCTCGCGGCCGACCCACCAGCTCAGGAGTTTCGCCAGCTTCGGCGTGGGGATGCGGGCGGCGCCGTCGGTGTTGAGCGAGGCGAGCCACCGCTGCTGCCAGCGGGCGATAGACGGGCTGTCGTGCCCGGCGGCGTCGATCGATTCGCGGCAGAGGATCACACGCCCCTTGCCGAGCGATGCGGCGATCGTGCCGCCGTCGGGCGTAGCGAGCGACCACGTCGCGCCGTCGAGGGCGGTGGTCAGCGCGGCGAACTGCTTGGCGTCGTGATGCGGATACACGCTCAGCCCGCTTCCGGGATGGATGCCGATGTCCTCGCCGGTGAAGATGAACTCGGCGCCGCCCTGCACGGCCGTGCGGATCGCGGCGGCGTAGCGGGGCCAGTCGAGCTCCAGCAGCGGCTGCAGGATGGCGTGGCGGGTGTTGGGGAAGTACTCGTAGTAGTAGCCGAGCCGCTGCTTGGCCAGCCAGCCTTCGGCGGCGTGGTCGGTGCGGTAGAGGGCGGCGAGGTCGCGGAGGTGCGCGACGAACTGCTCGGTGCTCATCAAGGCAGGCTCGTCGATCTCGGAGGGCCAGCCCCACGGGACGAAGCCGGGCGCCGTGGCGAGATTGCGTGGGGCCGACACGCTGAGTGTATCGCTGCCTGATACGCCGCTGATGCCGTCAGTGACGGTGATTGTCCATTTGCCGGCGGGATCGCTGAGGGCGGTGTTGACCGCGATCTTCTCGCCGCTGCGGACGGATACGGAGCGGTGCAGGCCGGCGATCTCGGTGCGGTTCGCACCGGCGACGCGCAGATCGACGGGGAAGCTGCCGCGGACGGGCTTGCCGTCGTCCGCGAGGATGTCGACCGCCACCTGCAGCGGCTGGCCGGCGGTGATCCGTGATGGGGCCGCTTCCACGCGGATGCGCTTGACGGGCTTCTCGACGAACGCGAGGAGCCGGCCGGCGCCCGGCTTCAGGTTCAACGGCACGGTGCGGCCGACCTGCTCGCCGTCGAGCACGTCGTAGCCGGCGGTCTGCGGGCCGAGCCAGCTCAGGCGCCCTGCAACCCACGGCACCTCGCCGCTGGTGCGGACGATCGCGTAGCGGATGGAGCCGGAGGCGTCGGTGAACTCCTTGACGGCAACGTGCAGCATCTGGGCGAGGTCGCCCTCAAGCTTCAGCGTTCGCTGCGCCCCGGCCTGCTCGCACAGCCATTCGATCAGCCTGTAGAACCCTTGCCGCTCGGCGCCCGTCGGCGTGACCCACTGGATGTACCAGTGGCTCTGGTAGATGGCGTTGACGTAGTAGAGACGGCCTTTGCCGAGCGTGCGGCTGAGCACGGCGGGGGTGCCGTCCTCGAATTGCGCCAGAACGCTCCATCCCTGCTGCTCGACCTTCTCGCGGAACGCCGAGAACGTTGCCATGCTGACGCCCTTGAACGATTCGGCGACGCCGTCGAGGGGGACGGGCTGGGTCTGATTCGGGTTTTGCGGCTGCGGACCGGCGGTTGTCTTCAGCCCCCACTTCTCGGCGAGACCTTGGCCGGGGCTTGCGGGCTGCGGCGCGCCGAATTCATCCTGGCTGGCGAATCGCGGCGTGAGCACGAGCACGCCCCCGCCGTTGACGTATGCGTGCAGGCGGTCGGCTTCGTCCTTCGACACCGACTGGTGGCCGATGGCGAAGACGATCTTGCACGCGGCGAGGTCCTTCGAGGCGTCATTGGGCAGGCCGAAGCCGCCCTGGTTGAGCGCCACCTTCAGCGAGCTGACCATGTTCAGGCGATTGCGGTCGGTGCCGAGGCCGTTGGCGTCGAGCAGGCCGACGTCGCTCGGTGCGGGGCGGCTGTCGAGGATGATCCGCTCGTGGCCGGCGAGGCGATGCGTCCACTGCCGCATGGCGAATGACGACCGCGTGTGGGTCATGTCGCCGTTGAACATCAGCGGCACGTCGACCCAGTAGTTGTTGTGTCCGCAGCGGCTGAGCAGGAATCCCCAGAACATGTTGTCGGTCTTGACGGACCAGTCGAAGTGCCCCCAGATGAGTCCGAATCCGGGCTCGGGGCCGTCCATCAGCGAATGCATCTGGCTCTCGTTCCAGCAGCTCGGGCCGGCGAGGCGGACGTCGCACTCGCGCGATTCGAAGATCCAGCTCGACGGAGCCGAGGCCATCGTCACTGCCACGGGTGTGATGTGCTCGCGGAGGATGCGCTGGGCGGCGGCGATGATGCGGTCGTAGTACCAGGCGTAGAACTGCGTGGTGTCGGAGTAGGGGGCGAGGCTCACCGCTTCCACGCCTTGGCCGAGCGGAGATTCCTTCGGGTGGGCCCAGCCGTCGGCCTCGAGCCTCGGCGCGCGGCCGGAGAACTCCTTTGTCAGCTTCAGCTCGTCCCACGACTGGTAGTTGGTCCGCCACGTCGCGTTGAGCCGCGCAAGCTCGCCGTAGCGGGTCTTCAGGTACCACTGGAACGCGCGGCAGGCCTTGTCCTCCGCAACCGGCGTATCCCAGTAGTAGGTATGGCCCCAGCCGTTCTTGTAGCCGGCCTCTTCGCCGACCGATGCGAGCACGAACGCGGCGCTGTTGAGGTCGGGCGCGTCGAAGCTGCGCTCGGCCTGCTTCAGCAGCATCGCCTCGATCTCGGCGTCGTTCTCGTATTCGATCACGGGCGAGAAGGTGTTCATCCCGATGCCTTCGTTGTAATATCGCCAGCCCCATCGCTCGGCGGCGTAGTGCAGCTCGTTGCGGCCGGGATAGCCCAGCGAGTTCATTCCCGCGTGTGCCATCAGCCGCATGCCGCGCGGCGCGAGCGACGGTGCCGGGCAGGCGATCCCGGCCCACGTGCTCCACTGGTATTCGTCTCGCATGCTCCACGGTTCATACTTGTAAAACTTCACCTCGGCGCGTGCCCAGTCCTGCGCGGCTCCGTTGCCGCCATCCTTGCGAGCGACGACCTCCGCCCAAAACGCGTCCGCCCGCACGCCGTGATCGGCCATGCGGCAACTGAACGTGAACTGCCGGGGGTCGGTCGTCTCAAGATTGATGGGCTGGCTATCGACGGCGAGCAGCCGGCCGCGGAAATCGTAGACGCCGAAGCAGAGCGTGCCGCTCCACGGTGCCGCTCCCGACGCCGTGAGCGTGAACTTCGCGTCCTCGCCCAGCCGGTAGCCCTTCTTGGCCGATACGAGCGTGAGCTGCAATTGTCCGGTGACCGGGATGAACTCCATCGCCTGGTGGAGCTGCTTCTTCGCGGCCGGGTCGCCGATCGTGAGGCAGACGGGGTACATGCCCGCCGGCCATTCCGCGGCGACGGGCACGCGCACTTCGTACGTCTTCTCCGTGTTCGCGGCGAGATCGATGATTTCCTCCTTCGAGTAGACCACCGTGCCGCGCGGCGTGGTAACGTGAACGGACACGGTCAGCCGCGCGGGCGCCTTGCGGTTCACGAGTTTGCCGGGCAGCACATAGTCCTGTCCGAGCGGGGCTTCCTTTGCGCCGGGCTGGAGATCGGCGAACGCGGGCAACGCGTCCGCGCCGCGCACCGTTTCATAGAGGAGCTGGTCCCACAGCCGCAGCCAGATCTCGTCGTGGTCGTACACCCGGCCGAACTTCGTGATCGCAGCATAGAAGCGGGAGATCAGACCGGTGGGCACGAAGATGATGGCGCCCTTGCCGACCTTTCGCGTGAACACTGCGCCGGTCTCGCCGGTTGCGAGCGCCGCGGAGCCATCGGTCGGCTCGGCGATCGGGATCCACGTGTGCCCCGCCAGCCATTGCACAGGCAGGCCGGCGAGGGCAGGCTCGCCATAGACGCGCTGGGCGCCGCCGCTCATCCACGAGTTGCGGGGCGTGGGCCGGGCTGGCCATTCGGGCGCGAAGCACGCCTTCTCGCCCGGATACACGTTGCCGCAGGTCACGAGCACGGCCCCGGCCTTCACGCTCGCGAGCAGGCCCTCGTCGGAAACCATGCCGCTGAAGATCACGTCGGCGGGGGGCTGCCCGTTCTTCGGGGCGAGCGATTCCGCCGCGACCTTGGCGACGTATGCGTTCAGCTCATCGGCCGTGGGGTTGTTCTTCGGCTCGATCCATTTATCGTTCACGTGGTAGATGGCGTCGCCCGCCTGGCCGACGTAGCGGAACTCGATGGTGGAGCGCATGCGCCGTGCGACCCGCTGCCACGGCGCGAGCGACCCCTTGCCGACGACGGCGAGCATCCGCAGCGATCGGTCGTATCGCACCACGGGCCACTGGGCAGGAGCCGGCAGGCCCGACTGATCGATCACGGGGCCTGGCACGTCGTCGAGCGCCGGCCCATCGATCGGGATCGCCGCGTGATCGGCGGCATCCGCCAGGTTCGCAGTCAGAACAAGCATGGCACATATCGACAAAACGCATGCACGTGTCAACAGCATTGTCGTTCTCCTATATTTGTCCGGCAGGTCATCACAATGCGGCACGTCACGCGGCGGCCGCGAGTCTGATGGAACAGTATAGCGTTGGGAGCGGAGACTGCAAGTGTTTTAGCGGGCCGGGCGAGGGACTGCCGGAAGCTCAACGTTTGCGCGTGATCTCTCCGAATCGCCTCCTCGCCGCGAGCATGTGCCCGAACGTGCGGTAGAGCTCGTCGAGCATCTTCGGCGGGAGGCCGATGGCTTGCCAGATGATCTCGTCGAGCGCGCGGCGGTCGGGGCAGCCGATCTCGCGTTCCATGGTCATCACGTCGCGGCCGGCGAGGCGATCGAATGCTTGCGACAACTGCGGCTGCAGCGCACGCATGCAAGCGGGCGCGGGCACGCGCATGGCCTTGAGCTCCGGGCCATAGGTGGTGAGGAACCCGCCCCCCATGTTGTCGCGCCCGCCCACTTCCGCGAAGAAGTGGAAGAGGGAGCAGTTTGCGGCGGCCCACAGCAGCGGGGCGTCTGCGCGGCTGATGGCGGATGCTGTGAAAACGGTATCGCCCGCGATGATGCCGGCGGGATTGGCGGGCGAGAAATGCCGCTCCCGGCGGAAACGCAGGAGCAGCAGGTCCGCGGGCGGCGGCGGCTTCAGCCTGAACCATTCGGCCCGCGACCGCAGCGTGGGCGAGTTGGCGTCGAACCCCTCGCTCCGCTCGAACTGGCGGATGTACGCCATCGCGTTCGTGCCGGCCAGCCGCGCATCGGCGCCAATCGCGAGCAGGAAATGCGTGGCGTGTTCCGGCGCGAGCACCAGGGACTTCACGTTCTTCAGACTGGTGAGCACCGGCACCAGAAATTCCGGCTCGAGGGCAAGCGCGGCCGCCCTGCTTTTTTCGATGAAGAAGAACTCGTTCAATCCGGTGGTTATCCCGCGCTGGATGCGAGCCACCGATTCCAGCGGCACGAGCAGGTTGCCGGCTCGCTCGATGATCTCGGAGAAGATGGCTGGCGCGCGCATCCGGCAGTGCCAGTCGTCATCGGTGCCGAGCTCGGATGCCGGCACCTCGCGCGCGTGCCACGACGGCGGGAAAACCGATTGCGAATAATCGGCGTCCGCCGATAACGGCTGGCCCACTTGCACGAACCTCGCCCGATGATCGCCCGTCGGCGGTGCCTTGTCGGCGACCGTCACCACGGCATTGACGACGGTGTTGGGGAACCATACCTCGGCCCGGCTTTCGAGCACGAGCCGCAAGCTCATCCTGGTGAGCAGGAACCGCCGCAGGAGGGCGCCGTAGGGCACGTGCAGCCAACTGTTGCCGGAGATGACGGCCATTCGTCCGCCCGGCCGCAGAAACCTCGCAGCGTGGAGGAAGAAATGGAGGTAGAGGTCGGCCCGGCCCGACAGCGTTCGGATTTCGGGGAATTCATCCAGCCACTCGGCCTGCACGAGCTTGCGGATGGCGTCCTTGCCCGCCATCAGCTCCTGCCGCACGAAGGGGAAGTTGCCGACGATCGCGTCGAATTCCGGAGCGGGGATGACCGAGAAGAAATCGCGCGGCTGGACCAGCGCCCCGGGCACGCTTGCCGCCAGCTTCGCCTGTGCTGGATCGATCTCGAACCCGCACAGTTGAGCGGCTACAGGCTGCAGGCTGCAGGCTGCAGGGTCTGCTGGCCAACGTCTTGTCTCCGGTACTGTCGCCTGCAGCCTGTTGCCTATAGCCTGTAGCCCAAGCCCCGAGTCTCGAGTCCCCAGCTCATGCAGGCGGTTGATGGCCCCGCGCAGGAATGCCCCGTCGCCGCACGCCGGATCAAGCACGCGATCGCTTGCAGTTTGGATGCCGAGCGAGCAGACCAGCCGCACCAGGGCCGGGGGCGTGAAGTGCTGGCCCAGCAGGCGCCGGGCATGACTGGCTTTGGGCTTTGGGCGTCGGGCTTGGGGCATGGAGCGTGGGCGAATCTAACTATAACGAAGTCATGGTGTCAAGGACGTCTGAAACCATCGCGATGCTCAAGGGGTCCGGAGAGGACTCATATTGGCGGCTGGCTCTGCGGTACGCACTGGAAGGGAACATCCAGGCGATGTTGGACGAACACTTTCATGTTCTCCTTGAGTCGCTTGGGCTGCGG
>Ga0172364_10004832_pt1 | contig 10736 bp, 10 predicted proteins | sample LakKivSesite10cm_FD_114545 | JGI IMG/M metagenome (GOLD analysis project Ga0172364, IMG submission 114545) | Sediment microbial communities from Lake Kivu, Rwanda - Sediment site 10cm | ecosystem: Environmental > Aquatic > Freshwater > Lake > Sediment | place: Rwanda: Western Province, Lake... | reverse complement strand
CTTTCTTGGATGGTCCTCATTTAAAAAGTGCCCATAAAACTGCCTATTAAAATGTCCTCCCAATAGTGAAATTAACACAAATTCACACAGAGGTCAAGTACAAACTTCGTCATTTTTGTTGTCGGGAATTTACTTTTCAGAAAGGAAACCCTCTCGTGCCTAACTACGAGATTGCTTTACTTCGTTCGCAATGACACCGAGGGTTATTTTTTGGGAGAACTTCTTGTGGTTCTGTACTTCCAGCGGGTTCCTGCGGGAGTATCTTCCAAAATGATTCCTATCTTTTCCAAATCACTACGAATCTTGTCTGCCTTCTTCCAATCCTTTTTCTCCCGGGCAGCGTCCCGCTGGTCAATGAGCTTTTCGATTTGGAACTCGTCTATCCCTGTCTTTTCTATAGCCTTCTCTTTCAGAAATCCCAAAAGAGAACCCATGCTTCTTAAGGCTCTATCTGCCCCGAGAAGAAAAGGGAGGTCAGGACTCTTTTCAGAAACTTTTTTATTTGCCTTACTTAGCAAATCGAATATATAGCCTAAAGCTCGCGCTGTGTTAAAATCATCATCCATAGCTGTGGTGAATTTTTCTTTTGCGTCCAGTATATTACTATCTTCTTTCCTGGGAATGCTCGCTTTCTTTCCCGCTTTCAATCCCTTTAGCAGAAATTTGATGTTGTCTAAAGTATTATGAAACTTTTCTAAACTTTTTCGGGCTTCTTCCAGCTTATCATCAGAGAAATCTATGTGGCTTCGATAGTATTGTGAAATAAGAAAGAACCTGACCACATCGGGAGAATATTTTTCATAAATCTCTTTCAAAGTAAAAAAATTGCCCAGGGATTTAGACATCTTTTCGTGATTGACTGTAACAAATCCATTATGTAACCAGTAATCGGCAAAAGGTTTTCCTGTAGCTGCCTCGGATTGAGCGATTTCATTTTCGTGGTGGGGAAAAATTAAGTCCTGCCCACCCCCGTGAATGTCAAAGGGAACTCCCAGCCGCTCCATACTCATAGCGCTGCACTCGATATGCCATCCTGGCCTGCCTTTTCCCCAGGGACTTTCCCAGTAGGGCTCACCGGGCTTAGCGCTTTTCCATAAAGCAAAATCGAGAGGGTTCTTCTTCCGTTTATCCACTTCTATCCTGGCTCCTGCCCGCATCTCTTCTTGAGAGCGATGGGAAAGTTTACCGTAACCAGCAAACTTCGCTATTTCAAAGTAGACATCTCCGTCTATAACATAGGCATAGCCTCGTTTGATTAGCTTTTCAATAAGTTTAATCATCTCCTTGATATGCTCTGTCGTTTTAGGGTAAAAATTGGCTTTTTTTATGTTTAATTTTTCCATTACTTCAAAATATTCGCTGATGTACTTTTCCGCTACGTCCTCAGCCTTGCTTCCTAACTGTTTAGCTCTATTAATAATCTTATCGTCAACATCTGTAAAATTCTGCACATATATTACTTCATAACCTTTATATTCCAGATATTTTCTGATTACATCAAAAACTACGTAACAGCGGGCGTGTCCAAGGTGGCAATGGTCGTATGGTGTGGTTCCACATACGTACATCTTCACTTTTCCTGGCGAACGCGGTTTAAATTCTTCTTTCTTCTGGTTTAAAGTATTGTAAACAAACAGAGACATAATCTTCCTTTAACGCTCTGTGAGTGAAACTATAGTATAAGCAGCTATGCCTTCGCCCTGACCAATCAATCCCAACCCTTCATTGGTCGTGGCTTTAATATTTATTATTTGTTGATTACTGTTTAGAACTCTGCCAACATTCTTTTTCATCTCTTCAATATAGGGCGAAAGACGGGGATTCTGAGCTATGATTACCGCATCGAGATTGTTTACCTGAAAATTTGCTTTGGTCATAATTTCAGAAACTTTCCCCAAAAGAATCATAGACGAGATATCTTTATACTTTGGCTCAGTATCCGGGAAATGGAGACCTATGTCGCCCTTTCCTAATGCGCCAAGAATTGCATCGCAGATGGAATGGGCTAAAACATCTGCGTCGGAGTGGCCAGACAGCCCTTTCTCAAAGGGTATTTCTACACCTCCCAATACCAATTTTCTGCCTGTAACCAGCCGATGAATGTCGTAGCCAATGCCGATTTTCATAACCATCACCCGTAAATTGTAGGGGCTCAATTTATTGAGCCCGTTTTACCGAAAATGCGGGTTCGATGAATCGAACCCCTACATTGACAATAATTTTTCGGCGAGCATTAGGTCTTCTTTAGTGGTAATTTTTATGTTGCAATACTCGCCGGAAATGATTTTTACTGGTCTATTTATCCTTTCTACTAACTGAGCGTCGTCAGTGCCATAAAATTTATCTCTCAAAGCCTTAGCATAAGCTTTCTTAATCAAACTGAGCCGGAATGTTTGTGGCGTCTGAACTCTCCAGAGATATTCGCGGGGAAGTGTTCTTTCTATAAGCCGGTTACTCTTTGCCATTTTGACAGTATCATTGACGGGAACGGCTGCAACGCAGGCTCCAAATTTCCTTGCTTTGGCAATAGATTCAATTATCATCTTTCTGGTGACAAATGGTCTCACTCCATCGTGAATAATTACTATCTCATAATCTGAAGACACCAGAGCAAGTCCACAAGCCACCGAGTCCTGTCGCCGGGCTCCCCCGTTAGTTACCTCTATCTCTTTTCTATATCCGAACTTCTCTATAATTTCCTTCTGACAATATCTTTTCCAACCTGCGGGGATAACCAGAATTATCCGGTCAACTCTATTTATTGAGTCAAACACATCCAGAGTATATGCCAGAATTGGTTTGCAGCCGATGGAGAGGAACTGTTTCTTTGCTGAACGTCCCATCCTTTTCCCACTGCCAGCAGCAACGATAATCGCTACTACTTTCAAAGGTCACCTCTCCTCTCAGAAATGGTCTGTTCATTCTTCTACAAGGCGGGCAAATATCATCCGTCCGGCGGCAGTTTGCAAAATGCTATTTACCATTACGTCAACTTTTCTGCCAATGTATTTCCTTCCCCCTTCAACCACCACCATCGTTCCATCATCCAGATAAGCCACTCCCTGTTTAGGCTCTTTTCCCTCTTTTAAAACGAAGACTTTCATTGCCTCGCCAGGCAGAACCGGTGGTTTAATTGCGTTGGACAGTTCGTTGACATTCAAAACGGCAATTCCCTGCACCGCTGCAACTTTGTTTAAGTTGAAGTCGGCAGTCAGAATCCTGGCATCCAATTCCTCAGCCAATTTTACTATCTTTGCATCTACTTCTTCAACTTTAGGATAATCTTTCTCAAAAATCTTTACCGTGATTTGCTTAGTCTCCTGGAGTCTCTTTAGAATATCCAGCCCTCTCCTGCCCCTGTTTCTCTTTGAAGTGTCGGTCGAGTCGGAGATTCCTTGCAGTTCCTTCAGAACGAAACTGGGGATTACCAGAGTTCCCTCTAAAAATTTGGTCTCGCAGATATCAGTAATCCTGCCATCGATAAGGACGCTGGTGTCTACGACCTTCATCGTCGCGCCGCCTCTGCGCTTACTGGAAAGGCTGATGTTCCTATCCAGAAGTTCTAATTCCTCCTTCTTCTTAATTGCCAGGAGCATTCCGATATAAGCAAGCACAACTTTTACTAAAAGAGAATACGATTTAAAGAATTTCTCCACAATGGGATTCTCCATCAATGCTACCGAATAATCAATGAGTTTGGCAGCAATTAATCCCAGGATTATACCAATACCACCAGCTACCATTGTATCCAGGGCAACTTTTTCAATAAGTATCTCTACGAGGATAACCAGAACTGCAGCGCCCGTTCCGATTAGAATACCATTAGCCCCTGGAGAAATCTGAAAATAACCAATGATTGGCCCGGCAATAATAACTAATAAACGAACAATCCAGATAAACAATAATTTTCACCTCCTCTCGAGATGCAGTTTTTCAATAGCTTCATTAACTGAAGACACGCCAACTAAATCTATTTTCCTCTTCTTGTGGAATTCTTTAAGATTATGACTGGGTAGTATGCAAGTTTCGAAGCCCAACTTTTCCGCTTCACTTACCCTTTTTTCAATGAGAGTTACTCCCCGCACTTCACCCGCCAAACCAACTTCACCAATAACCACTACCTTCTCCCCGATAGGACTATTCTTCACTCCTGAATAGATAGCCGCTATAACGCCCAGGTCACAGGCGGGTTCGTAAATTTTCACGCCTCCGGCGATATTCAAGAAGATGTCACAACTTTCCAGATGGAGATTAAAATTTTTTTCCAGCACCGCTACCAGGAGAAGTATCCTGTTGTAGTCCAAACCACTGGCCTGTCTCCTGGGCAGGTTAAAATTTGCTCTGGTAACTAAAGCCTGCAGTTCAACTAAAAGGGGTCTGGTCCCCTCCAAAGGCGCCACGACAACCGTCCCCGCAGTAAGAATGCGTCCCTCCAGAAAAATCTGTGAGGGATTCAGTACCTGCTTTAATCCATCGCTCTTCATTTCAAAGATACTTATTTCGGAGGTAGTACCATACCGATTTTTCTCCACCCTCAAAATCCTGTACAAGTGGTCACTGGACCCTTCAAAGTAAAGAACCGTATCTACAATATGCTCTAAAACTTTTGGCCCGGCAATTGCTCCCTCTTTGGTAATCTGTCCCGAAATGAACACGGGAATCCTTCTTGACTTGGCTAAATAAAGGAGTTCCTCAGCGCACTGTTTAACCTGACCCACGCTTCCTGGTGAACCACTAAAGTCATCACTGTAAACCGTTTGAATTGAGTCAATAATTACAAATTTCGGTTCAATCTCTTTAATCTGATTAATTATTTCCTTAATACTTGTCTCCGAGAATATTATCAATTCTGGAGAATCTATCCTCAACCTTTCCGCTCGTAATTTTACCTGTTCCAGAGACTCTTCTCCAGAAATGTATAAGCATTTCTTTCCGGAAACCCCCAGACTTCCCGCCACCTGTAAAAGTAGAGTCGATTTCCCGATACCCGGGGAGCCAGCTAACAGAACAAGTGAGCCAGCCACAACCCCTCCCCCTAAAACGTGGTCGAACTCTGAAATCCCTGTGAGAAACCTCTCCTCCGGCTGAGATTTGATAGAACTGAGAGGACTCGGCTTTGCCGTGGAAAACCTGCGCTCTTCCCTCAAGCCAATATCTATATCTAATCTCTCCTCAACTAAACTGTTCCACTTGCCGCAGGTAGGACACTTACCCAGCCAGCGGGCAGACTGATAGCCACATTCCTGACAAATGAAGGCGGTCTTCACTTTTGCCAATGTTACCTCACTTTAAAACAATACCTATACTGCTATTGACCGTTCCCTGGTTCAATACATCCTCACCATTTATTCCCAGATAGCACCAATCGTTTATCCTGAACCTCGCCCCGGTATTGAGCCAGGCTCTTTTTCGGGAAAGGCGAAAAACTTCTGCATCAATTCCTATTCTGTCTCTAACTGGCCAGAAAGCCCCACCAAAACCACCGCTGGAGCGAATGACCCCGCCATACAGAGAAAACAGTCCCAAATTTTTCCCCACTTTTACAGTTATACTATTTACTTTCTGTTCTTCCGAATCAGTGTCACTATCACTTTCTCCAATATTGTTTACGGAAAAGTGGTAGAACTTATCCGCGCCAGGAATCAAGGATACACCAAAGTCACTTCTCAGCTTTTCATCATTAACATTATAATTTAACTGGTAGCCCCACGCCATTCTGAAACCAGAAGTTCTGTGTAAAACTTTCTTAGCCTGTTCAGAACTCTCCCGCAGACTTTCTACTACTTCTTCTATTTGTTCGCCCATCTTTTCATCGGTCAATAGCCTTCCCATTGCTCCCTCGCCTCTATTGAGCTTTTCCGCAACTTCGGCAATTTCATCCAGGCTTCTCTCAAGCTTTTGCAGGGAATTGGTAATACTTTCCCGATTTATACCATCCGTTATTTCTCTTATATTAGCCGAGAGTTGATTGAGATTCTTAATTGTCTCCTCTAACTCCTGCCCTTCAGTGCCCAGAGCTTTATTCAATTTGCGGGTAGCATCTCCAATATTATCCAGAAATATTCTTATAGACCTACCCAATACCTCTTCTTTACCAATCCCTCTTATCTCCTCCACCAGCTCTGCCACACCAAGTAAGACTTCTTCCACAGCCCTATCAATACTAACAGGGTCAATACCTGTAATAGTATCCCCATCCTCAAGGAGGGACTCTTTTTCTGAACCAGAAGTAATTTCCAGAAACTTCGTACCCACAAATCCGAAAGAGACAATCCTTGCCTGTGCATCCCTATGGATTTTAACATCCTTCCTTATGGAAGCAACCACCTGAGCTTTGTCATTAACCAGTGCGATATCTGTAACTTTACCTACGACAACTCCTGCCCTTCTTACCTGGGCTTTTTCCGGAAGTCCGCTAACGTCGTTGAAAAGGATTCTTATTTTATACCGCTTCTCCAGATGGATATCGCCAAGGAGAACAGTCACTATTACCAAAGCTGCGATACCCGAAAGAACAAAAATCCCTACCTTTGTTTCCTGAGTCAACATCAATCTACTCCTTTAACTTCATCTTTATGGGTCCCTCGCTTGAGCCAGTAATAAACTGTCTCACCACAGGATTTTTTGTTTCCCTTATCTCTTCCGGCGTTCCTATCTCTTCTATCTGACCCTCGTAAAGCATGGCAATCCTATCGGAAACTTTATAAGCCGTGACCATATCATGAGTCACCACAATAGAAGTTATCTTCAGTTTCTCTTGCAAATCTGAAATTAGATTGTTAATTACATCGGCCATAATCGGGTCAAGCCCAGTTGAGGGTTCATCGTAAAGAATATACTCAGGGTTCATAGCAATTGCGCGGGCAAGTGCCACTCTCTTCTTCATTCCTCCAGAAAGTTCAGCAGGCATTAGCTGTTCAATCCCTTCCAGGCCGACCAGTGAGAGCTTCTCGGAAACCCTATTTTTTATCTCTCTCTCATCCGAATCGGTCAACATACGCAAACCAAAGGATATGTTTCCTCCTACAGTTAAAGAATCGAACAGAGCAGCTCCCTGAAAGAGCATACCGAATTTCTTTTGCACCTCAGCTAATTCCTCCATTCCCAATCTGGTGATTTCTTGACCATCTATCTCGATTTCACCAACTTCCGGCTTCATAAGCCCGACAATATGTTTCAAAAGGACACTCTTTCCGCAACCACTTCCACCGATTATGGTGATTGTCTCTCCCTTTTTTATTTCCAGGTTAACTCCCCTGAGAACCCTGTTCCCTACAAAACTTTTATGAATGTTATTAATCTTTATCATATTTCAACTCGTGCCTACATTGCAGAGCTGGCGCTCTGCAGCTACATTCAAATTAAAAATGGGTGGCGCCAATTCCCAGGGAAACCAGAAAGGCTGTCAGGAAGTAGTCTGAAATTAAAACCAAGACCAAAGAAGTTACTACTGCCGAAGTAGTTGCTCTCCCCACGCCTTGCGCCCCACCTTCACAGGTGAATCCCTTATAACAACAGACCATAATAATGATTGCGGCAAAAAAGATAGCTTTTATCAGCCCTTGGTACACATCATCAATCCGCATAAAATTCAGGATTTCATCTCGATAAACGGTTGCCGGAATATTAAACGAATAGACGCTAACCAGAAGTCCGCCCAGAACACCAATAATATCTGCTAACAGGGTAAGGATGGGAACCATAATCAGACAGGCCAAAAACCTGGGGACTGCTAAATACTTTACAGGGTTTGTACCCAGAGTATACAGAGCATCAATCTGCTCTGTAACCTTCATTGTCCCTAACTCAGCCGCTATCGCTGCACCAACTCTACCAGCTAAAACCACAGAGCACATAACTGGACCCAATTCCTTAACCATGGAAAATCCGACAGCCATTCCCACATACACGGGCTCACCAAAAAAATTGCTAAAAGCATAGCCGGTCTGTAAAGCTAAAACCATGCCTGTAAATAGAGCAGTAAGTCCGACTACTGGAAAGGACCTTACCCCGATCTCCATCATTTGATTCACAATGTCCTGGCCCCTTAGCGGTCGGCGACCAATCCAGTAGATTGTCTGGCGGAATAATTCTGTTATTCGACCCAAACCACTGGTTGCATTTAGAATTCTCTCACCTACGTATCTCAACAATCTATTCTCCGCTTTCCCACCCAAACTCAATCAATTTCAATCTTGGTAATGCTTGCCTTATCTCTTAATCCCCTCAACCATTTCTCATAACGCTCTTCCATTCTCTTCTGAAAAATGAAGTTCCGCAAGTACTCTCGAATCTCATCTAAACTTTTCTTTTCTCCCGCCTTCTTCTCTATACATTGAATAATATGGTAACCATACTCCGTTTCCACCACATCGCTAATCTCTCCTACCTGAAGAGCAAACGCTGCCTCCTCAAATTTTCGTACCATCTGCCCCCTTATGAAGAACCCAACATCACCGCCTTTGGGAGCGGACGTGTCTTCTGAATACTTTTTGGCTAATTCCGCAAAGCTGGTTTTTCCTTTTTTAGCTTCTTTTAAAATCTCTTTAATCCTCTTTAGAGCTTCTTCTTTGTTAGTATTTTCACCAACTTTAATCAATATGTGACGCACGCGCACCTGCTCGGGTTCCACCATTTCCGCCTCGTTCTGTTTATAGAAGTCTTCAATTTCACTATCCATAGGGGAAACAACTTGTGCTTTAACTTCCTGGTCAATCAATTTTATTACCATTAATTGTTCCTTAACCTGTTCCTTAAATTTTTCTACCGATAATCCCTGTTTGGCAAGTTCTTGATTGTATTCCTCTTCTGTCGCAAACCTCTTCTTAATCTCCGCTATTCCATCCTGAATCTCTTTATCATTTACCTTGATTTTCTTTTTCTTGCCTTCCTGAATCAAAATCTTCTCATCTATCATTTGCTCGATGATTTTTTCCTTAAGCTCTTTGATTTTTATTTCCTTATCCGGACCGGTTAGAAACTTCTCATACTCTTCTATTACGGGTTTGGCTCTTCTTTCGTATTCGCTCATGAGTATAACTTCACCATCAACTGTAGCCACAGTCTTGTTAATGACTTTCGCCCCCAGGGAGCTGGCTAGAAAAAGACAAAGGATAATAAATAGAAAAACTCTAATACTACTAATCATTTCCTTTCTCGCCATTTTCCCTTTCGGGATCCTCCGATTTTTCTTCTTCATTTTCAGTTTCTCCTTTGCTTTCTGATTGAATTCCTACTGAAACTTTGTCTAAAAGGTCGTAATTAATCGAAACCATCAATTCCTTCCTATACTTTTCCATTAGTCTGTCCAGTTTCTCGTTTTGGATTATCGCCCTTATCTCATGGTCTATCTCTTCTTGAGTCTTATTTCTCATTTGTTTTTTACCCGTTAACTTAACCAGATGGTATCCGAATGGAGTCTCTATAATCCCGCTGATATCATTCTTATTCTCCAGAGCAAATGCAACATCTTCAAACGCAGGAATCATTTCTCCCCGAGAAATATAGCCTAAATCGCCTCCCCGGGGAGCTGTAATTGAATCGATTGAATACTTTCGTGCTAATTTTTCAAAATTAGCGCCTTCCCTCAATTCGTTTTGAATACTCTTGGCCTCTGCTTTTCTCTTCACCAAAATATGGCTTACTCTCACCTGCGCGGGATTTGTAAATTTCTCCTCATTTTTCTCGAAATACTCTTTAACTTCCTCATCGGAGACGGCGATACGGTCTTTTTGTAACTCCTGAACCATCGTCTCCAGGAGGACGCGATCTTCTACATTCTTCAACCTCCTCCTGATGTCTTCTCTTTTATCTAACCCTTCTTCTTTCGCCTTCTGTATAAGCACCGCTTCAGCAATCATACCATTCAGAAGCTCTGTTTTGCCGTTCTGCGTAGCTAAGAACCCTTGATAATAAGAAGGAATCTCGCCGATTCTTACTTCAAACTCCTCAAGCGTGATCTTTCTTCCTTTAATCTTGGCCAGTACATTTTCATTATGCTTCGTTTTAAAAAATATGAATAACCCCAACCCAATAACCAGACCACCCAGTACCAAAAATAAAATTTTTCTTTTCATCACATCCCTTTCTGCACGGTTAAAACCGTGCCTACAAATCTTCTGCACGATTTGAAATCGTGCCTACAAATTCTAAACACAGACTGAAGTCTGCTACTCCTTAAACACGAAAAATATTATATCAGATTATGTCAATTTTTGCAAGAAACCCTTCAGGTTCCTTACTTTTAACCGTTCGCCTTCAAATTTTTCTTCTAAATTTCCTTTGACCGGGAAAGGATAATCCCAGGGACTAATTGAAATCTTAAATTTTTCCGTCTGCTTAAACTTAACTTTCTCTTTCAAGCCCTTAGCTAACTCTATAAATTTATCCGGCGGTACCTGAGTTTGTGGACTGAATTCAACTTCCACTTCGCCGTCTATTTCGCTAATCTTCTCAATTCCCAATCTTTTGGCTAACTGGCGAAGCTCTACCAGTTCAAACAGGGTCAAACAGGGCCGGGGAACATTGCCGTAACGGTCTTCTAACTCTTTCTTTACTTTGTCCAGATTCTGCAAGTCACCAGAGGAGGCAAATTTCCTGTAGATACTGATTCTCTGAGCTGCATCAGGAATATAGTCCAAAGGGATGTAAGCATCTACCTGTAAATCTATTTCCACAGGTAGCTCCCGTTCTATCTTGATGCCTTTCTCACTCTTAACTGCCTCTTCCAGGAGCTT
>Ga0172364_10004830_pt1 | contig 10739 bp, 7 predicted proteins | sample LakKivSesite10cm_FD_114545 | JGI IMG/M metagenome (GOLD analysis project Ga0172364, IMG submission 114545) | Sediment microbial communities from Lake Kivu, Rwanda - Sediment site 10cm | ecosystem: Environmental > Aquatic > Freshwater > Lake > Sediment | place: Rwanda: Western Province, Lake Kivu... | reverse complement strand
CTCCTCCATCCGGATTTTTATTGCTTCAATCGGGTCCGGGACATCTATATGGTAGTGTTTCTTCTCGTATTCATCTATGAGCAACCCGAGAATATCAGCCTCATCACTTTCCGGGGTACCTGTTTTTGCATCAAAGATTTCCTCGAGCCTTTTAAGAGCCTTCTGGTAATCTGCCTCAGTTTTAATCAGTTTAATATTCATGGCTTCTTTTTTAAATCGTGTTTGCATCAATTTTCTCATATTCATTATGTGTTCCGATGAACCTTATAAAGATCCACTGTTTCCCGAAGTTGAATTTTGCCACCAGCCTGTATGAATTGCCTTTAATGTTGAAAAAAATCCTGCTGTCCTTTAAAATACTTGCATTTGCATAAGTCTTCCTGACATCGCCGGGAGTTTTCCAGTCTGAATTCATGGCAGTGTCATACCATGTTTTAAGGTACTGCTCAGAATCAGAGTGCTTTTCCCAGAACCTTCTCAGAGTACTTTTGGCAAAAATCCGCTCCATTAATTTGTTATTCGTGGCAAATAAAGTAAATAATTCCCAGATTGGGAACTATTATCTTGATTTTATCGGTTCTTTACCCAAAAAAGTTCAGTAGAAGATGAATGTTAGACTTTAAATGATCATGCTTTCAAACTTAAATGCAGTCGTTACAACTGACCCCGAGGTTTCTGACATTGCAGTCAGAATTTTCCATTAGCCCGTGACAAGCTCTCCCTCACATTCGTCCTGATCATTCAGGACGAATGAGGTCCGCCATCTCACCACCATCCCGCAAGAGATAAACCCTAAATGCACAATGGGAAGGCCTGGTTATACAGAAATTCACAGCAACCTGGAAAAAGAAACTTGACTTTGACTCTTGGGTAGTGTAACTTTATGTTAAAACCGCTGAAACCGGATTAAATCCTTTTTTAGATGAAAAAAGTTGTTATGATGCTTTTGATATTTGGTATTACGCTTGATCTGACAGCACAATGCCGAATTAATCCTGATACATTAAATATTGACCAGCTTAATGTATACAAGGATAAAGCTGTCAAATTGAGAACTTCAGGATTGATCCTGACAGCAACCGGTGTAAGTTTGGCTCTAACAGGATGGATGATTTCATCAATATGGGCCGGTAACTACAATCATGAGCGGGTGGAAGGTTATGTTACACTGGCTCCAATGGTATTTGGCATCACAGTCGGTATTCCTGCTGCAATAGCCGGCATTCCTCTGTATTATCTCGGAAACAGCAGAAATACCAAAGCTGAGCTGGCATTAAAGAATTTTGACATGAAAACAGATAATTCAACAGGAATTGGATTGGGAATAATATTCAGGTTCTGATAAATTAACTGAGACTTGGTTTCAACAACTTCAAGGCTCCGGAACAGCTGGCAGTATAGAGGAAACAACAGGCAGAAGAACTGGATTGTTATACTCCCGGAACATTTCTCCTTATTCAGAAGAAAAATTTATCTTTAACCAGTTTCAGTTTTCATATTTTATCATTGAATACTTTGGATAAGGAATGGAATCTTAATTATAATATCCTGAATATGAAGAATATCAATCACCATTCAAATATCCTTGAAGAGCCGTGGCACTCCTTTGAAATGGAGAGTGTATTCAGCGAACTTAAATCCTCGTTTCAGGGTATCGATGCCGCCGGGGCGGAAAAACGGCTCGGATTCTACGGAGCCAACAGGATGCCTGAAGGCAGGAAAATCACCATCTGGCAGATCATTGTCCATCAGCTTATAAATCCTCTCATATTCATACTGATTGCAGCCGCTGCAGCATCTTTGATCATTGGCGAGGGAAAGGATGCAATTTTCATCTTACTGGTGATAATCATAAACAGTGTTATCGGAGCAACTCAGGAATATAATGCCGAGAAAAGCGCATCGAGCCTCCAGAAGCTTCTCAGAATAAAGGCAAAGGTAAGGCGAAGCGGAACAGAACAGGAGATTGATTCTGAACTGGTGGTTCCGGGCGATATCATCCTCCTGGAATCAGGAATGAAAGTTCCCGCCGACATGAGGCTCTTTGAAACTTATAATCTTGAAATTGACGAGAGTTTTCTCACGGGAGAATCGGTTGCATCAAGGAAGCAGGCAGGAATCCTAGGTGAGAATACAGCCGTTCCGGAAAGGACCAATATGGCATTTGCAGGTTCCACAGTGATGATGGGCCGGGGAAAAGGTATTGCAGTCGGGACCGGCGCCTCGACACAGGTAGGACTGATAGCCCTGAACGTGTCTGAAGGGAAATCCGCGAAACCGCCCCTGATTCTAAGGATGGAGAAATTCATCAGCCAGATAACAATTATGATTGTCGCCCTGTGTATTCTGGTGGCATTCCTGCTCAGACTCCAGGGCATGGATGCTGCAACAATATTCTTCTTCGTGGTTGCAATGGCAGTATCGGCTATCCCCGAAGGTCTTCCCGTTGCCCTCACTGTTGCATTGTCGATTGCCACAAAAAGGATGGCCAGGAGAAATGTCATCGTCAGAAGGCTCAACTCGGTTGAGAGCCTCGGCAGCTGTACCGTGATTGCCAGCGATAAAACAGGTACCCTCACAGTGAATGAACAGACGGCAAAAAAGATAATACTTCCTGACGGAACCGTCTATTCGATTTCCGGCGAGGGTTATAATGGTGATGGAGAGGTGACTGAAAGAGATCATTCCGGTCCGAAAATAATTCTAAATGAAGATCATCCTCTTAAGATCCTGACCCGGATAGCAATGCTGGCAAATGAAGGCTCGCTGAACAGGGAGAACGATGAATGGACACATCACGGGGATGCCATGGATATTGCCCTCCTGGGGATGACATACAAGCTTGGCATAAATCCTTCTGAATTCAGAAAGGGCAATCCCGTGAAAGCCAGGATACCGTATGAATCGGAAAAGAAATTCTCAGCCGCCTTCTGCGAGAAGAACGGGGAAATTTATATCGGAGCAAAAGGTGCAGCCGAGACGATCATCCGGTTCTGCAATAAGATGTCTTCAGGCGGCACAACCGTTGAAATAAATAGGGAAGCGCTTATAAAACAGGCTGATAAGATGGCTGAAGAGGGTTACAGGGTTCTGGCATTTGCCTCAGGAGAATATCCTGATTTCACCATGAAAGATCAGTTTGACGAGGATGATATACCACAGCTTACATTTCACGGACTGGTCTGTTTCATAGATCCTCTCCGTCCTGAAGCAAGGGATTCAGTTGAAAAATGCAGGAAGGCAGGGATTAAGGTCATTATGATAACAGGCGATCATCCCGCCACAGCAGGAACCATAGCCCGCGATCTCGGCATCATGGAACAGGGCAAGACTGTAGTTACCGGCCAGATGCTGAGCGAGGCCGGTTCACACGACAGTCCGGCATACGAACAGCTTGTGGTATCGGCATCAGTGTTTGCAAGAGTGACACCCGTTCAGAAACTCGAAATCGTTGATGTTCTGATCAGGGAAGGCGAATTTGTAGCAGTTACAGGCGACGGTGTTAACGATGCACCGGCACTCAGGCGCGCCAATATAGGTGTTGCAATGGGTTCAGGAACAGATGTGGCCAAGGACGTGGGATCAATGATTGTGACGGATGATAACTTCTCATCAATAGTTGCAGGCGTTGAAGAGGGCCGGTTTGCATACGACAATGTGAGAAAGGTCATTTACCTGCTGATCTCCACAGGGGCTGCCGAGATCATCTTCTTCATCCTTTCTATCATCGCCGGACTTCCTCTGCCGCTTCTGGCTGTCCAGCTGCTGTGGCTCAACCTTGTAACCAATGGCATTCAGGATGTAGCACTTGCTTTTGAAGGAGGCGAGCCCGGAACCATGGCAAAAAGACCCAGGAAACCTTCAGAGAGCATCTTTAACAGGCAGATGACCTCACAGACAGTGGCTGCAAGCATCACCATGGGAATCATTGTTTTCGGTTTCTGGTACTGGCTTAATAATTTCACGGAATCAACAGATGCACAGTCAAGGAACCTTGTTCTTCTGCTTATGGTCTTTCTGCAGAACTTCCATGTATTCAACTGCCGCTCGGAAATAATATCGGCATTCAGGGTCCCATTCAGGAGAAACACGATCCTCGTTCTTGGTGTACTGGCGGCACAGGGTATTCATATCATCAGTATGCAGCTCCCTTTCATGCAAAATCTTCTGAGGATACAACCTGTCTCTTTCAAAGAGTGGACGTATGTGCTTATGCTCGCTATACCAATGATCCTGATCATGGAGGTATTCAAATATTTCGTAGGAAAAAAGCAGGGAAATAATCTGCCTTCGCGTCATTGATCCATTATTGAATTACAATCGAATGACTATCGAATGACTATTGAATGACATTGTGCAAAAATACCATTTAACAGATTTTTCATTTCAGATTATGTTTTGACCGATATTTTTATACTTTTGCGGTCACAAATGAAACCGCTTAACCTGGTTTTATTTATCTATATGACTCATCCTGAACGTATTAGATTATAAGATGGACGGCTCTGTCATACTTTTGATAATAATGCTGCTTTCGTTCCTGGTCTTTGCAGTTCCCCGGCCGTTCAAGTATTATTTCCTGCTGATTAGTCTCACAGGCGGAATAATACTTACTTCCCTGTGGAGCATTGCCGCCTTCTCATCAGGCGGTGCCACCGCAGAAATAAATATACCGGTCGCTTTTATTCCAACACTGGTGATCGACAGGATATCTGCATTTTTCATTATCGTTGTCAACATTACTGTATTTGTCGGGTTCCTTTATGCCCGCGGTTACCTGAAACCTTATTACGGTACCCGGAATGCCCTGCGTTTTTCCATTCACTATTTCTCGTATCTGTGGCTCTGGCTTTCAATGATTCTTGTAGTAATGATCCGCGACGGCATGGCATTCCTCATTGCGTGGGAACTGATGGCCCTCTCCTCTTTCATGCTCGTAATATTTGACGCGGAAGACAGGATCACAATGAAAACGGGAATCAGCTACCTTATCCAGATGCATGCCGGGATGTTCTTCATCCTGGTTAGCTTTCTTGTGGTCGAAAAGGAAACCGGACAGATGAGCTTTGATGCACTGAAAACATATTTTTCAAGCCATTCAAACCTGCCTCTCTTCCTGCTCTTCTTCATTGGATTCGGAATCAAGGCAGGATTTGTTCCGCTGCACACATGGCTTCCTCAGGCACACCCTGCAGCGCCATCACATGTTTCCGGTGTGATGTCGGGGGTGATGATCAAGATGGGGATCTACGGGATCATCAGGGTGCTTATGTCGGTTCAGTCCGGCATACTCGGAATAGGAATTATCATGCTGGCCGTTTCGATCGTTTCAGGGCTCTACGGAGTAATGATGGCAATAATGCAGCACGATCTCAAAAGACTGCTGGCCTATCACAGCATCGAAAACATCGGAATAATTGGTATTGGTATAGGGCTTGGCATGATCGGATCGGCTTCAGGCAATACGACCCTCAGCCTTCTCGGCTTCAGCGGAGGGATGCTTCATGTGCTCAACCATTCGCTCTTCAAATCACTGCTCTTCTTCAATGCAGGATCAGTTTACCAGTCGGCTCATACCCGCAATATTGAAGAGCTCGGCGGACTAATGAAAAGGATGCCTTACACCGCGGGACTCTTCCTGCTCGGATCTCTTGCAATCTGCGGACTCCCGCCATTCAATGGGTTTATTTCGGAATACCTTATCTATATCGGGATGTTCAAAAGCCTGCCATCAGCAGGACTCAACCAATCGATAATCCTGCTCCTTTCAATAACAGGAATGGTGCTTATCGGAGGACTCGCAGTCTTCTGCTTTACAAAAGTATTTGGGATTGCTTTCCTGGGTGAACCACGGTCTGAGAAAGCTTCACATGCTTCCGAAGCAGCCAGATCAATGATTATGCCGCAGTTGATCTCAGCAGCATTCATTCTGCTTATCGGTCTTGCTTCATTCCTCGTTATAAAACCCCTTTTCAAAACAGTATCAGAAGCTTTCATCATTCCTTACACGGAAATTGTTTCATCTCCTTCAGTAAGCAGTCTTTCACAAATAAGCATCCTTGGCGGGATCTTCGTCATACTCACGGCCGTGATCCTTCTTTACAGATATTATCATCTTAGAAGCAGGACTGTTTCGGCAGGTCCCACCTGGGGCTGCGGATATACTGCCGGTAATTACAGGCAACAGTATACTTCTACTTCATACTCATATAATTATAATCACCTTGCGAAACCTCTGCTGCAGACAAAAAAGATAATGGAAGATATCGGTGAAGATGAAATATTCCCGGCGGGGAGAACCTTTGAACAGCACAGCGATGATGCATTCAAAAAGATCCTTATTGATAAGCCTGTTGACTGGTTTTCGTCTCTTCTGAAGAATATAGCAGTGATGCAGACAGGCGAGATAAGGCATTACATCCTTTATGCATTTATCTTTATGCTCCTTATTCTGCTGTTAACCTTATTTAAAGTAATCTGAAAGAATGGCAGGACTGATTCTGATAATAATCGCAGCGCTCTTCTTCCCCGGGATAATCCTGAGGACAAAGAGCATTGCATCGGGAAGGAAAGGTCCGGGTATATTTCAGCCGGTAAAGGACATCCGGGTTCTGGTGAGAAAAGGAAGCGTTTTCAGCAATACCGCCGGGATTGTTTTCAGGATTGCTCCGGCTGTCACACTTTCTTCAATAGTGTGTGCTTCCCTGGTCCTGCCGTTTGCAAACCAGGAAGCTTTAATATCATTTGATGGTGATTTTATCTTCTTCGCCTATCTTCTTGCACTGGGGAAGTTCTTTTCAATTATCGGTGCTCTTGATACGGGAAGCAGCTTTGAAGGTATGGGTGCCAACAGGGAAGCATTTTTCTCGATGCTTATCGAACCTGCCTTTTTCATTCTCATGGCAACATTTGCCATGTTCACTGGATATACATCATTTTCTGATATTTTCAGGCATTTCTTTCTGACAGGAAATGATTATGTGCTTATTTACAGCATTATAGGATGCTATCTTCTCATCCAGATCGCCATGATAGAGAACAGCAGGGTGCCTGTCGATGATCCTAAAACACATCTGGAGCTGACAATGATCCATGAGGTTATGATCCTTGATAACAGCGGTTTCGATAAGGCCCTGATACATATCGGGTCGTACCTGAAATTCGCGATTTACGGATCACTTGTCTTTAATGCTCTGGTACCGTCAGGATGGAGCGTCTGGCTGCATGCAGCACTGTTTATCCTTGTCCAGGCATTATTTGCGGTTATAATCGGTCTTCTCGAATCATTCAGGGCAAGGAACAAGATGAACAAGAACCCAAAATTCATTCTGACTATCTCAGCAATAGCCATGATAGCTTTTGTAGTGATACTGATATTGACAAGTAAATTAACGTAGCATATATTATGGTAAATTATCTTATAGTGTTATTTGCCATCACACTCATCTACTTCGCATCGGCCGAAAGGCTGATAATCTATATAAGGTTGATCGGTTTGCAGGGACTGCTTCTCTGCGGCATTGCCATCTTTGAACTGACCGAAGTGACCACGGCAAACCTTCTCTTCATTGCTGCAGAGACTCTGCTGATAAAAACACTGCTTGTACCTTATCTTCTGGACGGGATAACAAAAAGATCAGGCGTAGTCAAGGTGCATCGCCAGGCCATGCCCGGATTCTACCTACTTCTACTTTCAGTATCCGGACTCCTGGTCAGCGTGGTCGTTGCAAATTCAATCCCGAATCCTTTCATCAACACCATTTTCATGGCTGTTGCACTCTTTACACTTTTCACCGGGCTGCTTCTGATTGTGACACACAGGCTTATAATCTCACATCTCACAGGTTTCCTGATAATAGAAAATGCAGTGTTTCTGTTCTCACTGGCAGTCGGAAATGAAATGCCGATGCTTATCAACATTGGCATCCTGCTTGATATCTTCGCAGGTGTTCTGATCCTCGGTTTTTTCGGTCTGCGACTCAGACCCCGGACAAATGAACTTACAATGCTTAAAGACTGAGCAAGATGGTACTGATATTCTTTTCGGCCACGGCACTTTTAATCCTCCTGATCATCCTATTCAGAAACAGGACGGCGACAAGGATCATTTCGCTGGGATATGCCATGATGCTGATCGGTTTCTCCTTTTACGGCTGGATGAACCTGAACAATACCGAATTAAGCTATTTTACCTTTAGCAGCGCAGGGGTTCTTCTGCTTTCGGTGCTCGCATTGCTGTCAATACCAACCTTTTATCATGGATTCATTTACACCTCAGATGATGATGTAAGGAAGCATACTATCTATCACGTGGCCGTGATATTCCTGATGACCTTTATGTCGGGTGCATACCTTGCTAACGGAATGACAATTCTCTGGGTATTTGTCGAAGCAACAACCCTGGCCGTTGCTGCTCTTATTTATCACGACCGGACAGAAGCAGCCCTCGAGGCGACATGGAAATATGTGTTCATCTGTTCCATAGGTATTGCCGTTGCATACCTCGGAATATTGTTCCTTGGTTTCATATACGGCCGTGGTGACGCTCCCAACCTTTCATTCGAAACTCTATCGGGGATCATTAACAGGGCAAATCCTGTCTATCTGAAGATCGCTTTCATTTTCGTTCTCGTGGGATTCAGCACAAAAATGGGGCTCTTCCCGATGCATACTGTCACCATTGATGCACATTCGGTTGCACCACCACCGGTCAGCGCACTCATCTCGACAACACTGATGAATGTCGGATTCCTTTCAATATTCAGGGTGTATTCGTTGTTCTCCTCATCCCCTGTACTCGGTTTCATGAATCATGTGCTGATATTGTCGGGAGTCCTGTCACTCCTCATATCAGCAGGATATATGCTCAAAGCCAAGCACCTCAAGAGAATGCTTGCATACTCGAGCCTGGAAAACATGGGACTTGCTGCTGTTGCAATCGGTGCCGGCGGGTCTGGTTATTATGCGGCTTTCCTTATTATAGTACTTCATTCGCTGGCCAAATCCAGTCTTTTCTACCAGATGGGACAGCTTTCAAGAGTGCTTAGAACTTTCAAACTGGATGACTGCGGTAAATATATGGCATTGTATCCTGCCGGAGCGCTCGTTCTCCTGACCGGCATGATCTGCATACTTGCATTTCCTCCTTCGGGTCTGTTCATCAGCGAGATCATGATCTTCAAATCGATGGTTTTCAACGGACAATGGATCGTCATAGCCGTAGTGATCATACTTCTTTGCTTTGTCATTTATGCCATGAGCACCCGGTTCATGCATATCATTTTTTCAGATCCCCGGAGGGAAACAGACAGAAGCCGGGCTGCTGCCGTGAATCCTGCAGAAACAATCAGCCAGTTCATTCTCCTGGCAATAGTTATTACCCTTTGCTTTTACCAGCCGCCATTCCTGGCTGATCTTATACAAGGAAGCATTTCAGTATTACCATGACAGCAGTGAAAATGAATCAGAAACAATTTACAGTTATAAGGAATAATTCACCGTCATCAGCGGTCAGTGAAATCCCGCTCCTCGATCACGATGCTTTCATTAATCTTATAACCCGAAGTCTTAAAGATGAAGAAAAACACTGCATCTCATATTATGGTGTGAGGTTTAAGGAGAGGCTCACACTTTATTGCTTCATTGCTGATGACAGCAATGGCTCCATCAATGTCTTTGCACATGAACCCGCAGTGAATGATCCCTTATTGAAATCTGTCACAGCAGAATTCTCTCAGCTGCATATTTTTGAGCGCGAGATCCATGAGAACTTTGGCGTTAAGTTTGAAGATCATCCATGGCTGAAGCCCGTAAGGTATCCGTCCCACAGGCATGATAAGGCCCAGACAATTGACAATTATCCCTTCTATAGTATCGACAGCGAAGAGTTGCATGAGGTGGGCGTTGGTCCGGTACATGCCGGAGTGATAGAGCCCGGGCATTTCAGGTTCATCTGTAACGGCGAGAAGGTTCTCCATCTTGAGATACAGCTGGGATACCAGCACCGGGGTGTTGAAGAATTGTTTGTTTCTATGAATAATGCACTGCAGAGATGCATTCTGTCCGAGTCAATAGCAGGTGACACCTCTGTCGGACACGCGCTGGCTCATTCGCAGCTCATCGAATCACTTGCTCACCTTGAAGTCAGTGAAGGCCTTCAGGCTGAGAGATGTATAGCTCTTGAACTTGAAAGGCTTGCAATCCATATCGGTGATACTGCAGCTCTCTGCGGTGACGTTGCCTATCAGCCTGGACAGGCAGTATGCGAAGCGCTTCGAACACTCGTGATAAACACAACACAACTATGGTGCGGAAACCGTTTCGGCAAAGGGCTGGTGCGTCCCGGAGGAACCAATTACCCGCTGACAGGAGAGGTGGCTGATGCAATCATAATGATGACTGATGACATAACAAAACGTTTTGGAGAAATTACAGACAGTATCTATTCGTCGCCCAGCGTGCTCGGACGATTCGATGAAATAGGGACTATGACACGGAAACAGGGATTGAGCACAGGAGTCGTCGGACCTTCTGCCCGTATGTGCGGTATTGACAGGGACATAAGAAAGAGTCATCCTTTCCAGTATTACAGGAAACACAGTTATCAGCCGGTGATCCTGGAGACCGGAGATGTTCTGGCACGCGGCATGATGAGAAATCTGGAAGCAATTGAATCGATACGCATAATCAGAAAGATGACAGATGACTGGCGCGACAAGGTTAAAGAGATATCAAAGCCG
>Ga0172364_10004828_pt1 | contig 10740 bp, 11 predicted proteins | sample LakKivSesite10cm_FD_114545 | JGI IMG/M metagenome (GOLD analysis project Ga0172364, IMG submission 114545) | Sediment microbial communities from Lake Kivu, Rwanda - Sediment site 10cm | ecosystem: Environmental > Aquatic > Freshwater > Lake > Sediment | place: Rwanda: Western Province, Lake... | reverse complement strand
TATATTATACAGATTAAATGTCGTGTCAACATCACCCTTGACGATATGGGGAAATTTGATTATAGTTAAACCACAGGAGTTGAAATGGACAAAATACTGAAAAACATTATTGATAATTTAAAATTAAAGAAGGTAACCTACGGAGATGTACGCTTGGTACAAGAAGAATCCGAAACAATAATGATAAAAAACGGCATTATTGAGGCGCTCACGCACAATTTTGATACAGGGTTTGGAGTAAGAGTGCTCAAAGACAATGCCTGGGGTTTCGCCTCCTCAAATCTCTTAAATATAAAAGAAGCAAATCAGATTACAAAGAATGCCCTTTTAATTGCACAGGCTTCAGCCCGGATAAAAGGAAAACCAGTGACTCTGAGTTCACTTCCACCACAAAATGGTGCTTATCAATCAACAATTCAGATTGATCCCTTTAAGATTAGACTCAGCGAAAAAATTGACATTTTACTCAAGTGTGACAAAATACTGGCTGGTGATGCCCGCATAAAAACAAGAATTGCCTTTATGTCATTTCGTCGTGTTAAAATCCACTTTTTATCAACCGAAGGGTCAAATGTTGTTCAGGAGTTTACATATTCTGGAGGTGGTGTAAAGGCGTATGCAATGAATAAAGGTGAGCTCCAGATTCGTTCATACGATGATTATGCACAGGCAGGATATGAATTCATAAAGGCATTGAGTTTGATTGATAATTCAGGTCGTGTAAAGGATGAAGCATTAATGCTCCTTGATTCAAAACCCTGTCCTTCAATGAAGACCACGATAATACTTGATTCCAACCAGATGGTCTTGCAGGTTCATGAATCGTGTGGTCATCCTACAGAACTGGACCGGGTTTTAGGAACAGAGGCATCCTATGCAGGCACTTCATTTATGACACTGGAAAAATTAAATAATCTACAATATGGTTCAAATTTAGTGAATATCGTTGCTGATGCTACAGCGCCAGGTGGGCTTGGGACTTTTGGTTGGGATGATGAAGGCGTTCCTGCACAAAAGATTTCTTTAATTAAAGAGGGACTTTTCGTTGGTTATCAAAGTTCAAGGGAAACAGCACCAGTTATCAGAGGTAAATCAAGCGGTAATATGCGGGCTGATGGCTGGAACAGAATTCCTTTGATAAGGATGACAAACATCAATATCTTACCTGGGGATTGGAAATTAGAAGATATGATTGTAGATACAAAAGATGGTATTTTTATGACTACAAACAAATCCTGGTCCATCGATGATAAGAGATTGAATTTCCAGTTCGGGTGCGAACTTGCCCGGCGTATTGAAAATGGAAAATTGACTGAAGTTTATAAAAATCCAATCTATGCAGATATCACACCACAATTCTGGAATAAGTGCGATGCCATTGCAAACAAAGATTACTGGCATATCTATGGAGTGCCCAATTGTGGCAAGGGCGAACCTGGTCAGACAATGTTTGTGGGCCATGGTACAGTTCCAGCCAGGTTTATAAATGTTCAGGTTGGAATCGCAAAGTGAAGGATAAACGAAGCAATTACAGTATCGTTTCGCGCGCAGTATCTTTCGCACTTTTAAAAAGTGCGAAATCGCAGTATCGCCTTCGGCTCGTAGGCCTAAAGAAAAACTTGACGATATCCCGTTTTTTGCTTAATTTTAGAGATTTGGATTTTAGTATTATTGGGGATTTGGTCCGCCTAAGGCGGATTGGAATTTTTTAAGAGAAAAATGCGACGAGTAATATCATTGCGGTTGAAAATCATAGCATGCTGTGCTTTTATCATTCTGCATACAAAATGTGCTTACTTCAACACCTTTTATAATGCCCAGAACTATTATCATCAGGGGATGAAATTGGTAACGAGTGACACCCTGAAATTTGATTCTGAATTCTTTGACAAAACAATTGAAAAATGTGCTTCAGTTATCGTCAAATACCCTGATTCACGGTATGTTGATGATGCCCTTTTTATGATGGGTGCGTCCTATTATTATATAGGTGATTATCCCCGAGCCTTAGAAAAACTTGATTTTCTTACCACAAACTTTCCGGGTTCAAAATTTTATGATGATGCAATGTATTATACTGGGCTTGCTTACTACAAATCAGACAAATATAATAAATCAATAATCGCCCTCAAGGAAGCTGGAAGATTCAAATACTTCCGTAAACGGGCTAATGTGATACTCTGTTATGCATATTATCGTGATGAAAATTATCGGGATTTAATTAATGTTGCAAACTTATTATTGAAAGAGAAATTAAACCGAAAAGAAAGGTTGATGATTTTAAATATTCTGAGTGAAGCAGAATATGCGTTAAAAGACTATGAATCTGCACTTAGAACCTTTAATAAAATGGAACTTTTAGTGCAAACTTCCGACGAGAAGAAAAAAATAAAATTAAAGATTGCCAGTATTTATCTTGAAATGAATCAATATGATGAATGTAAAAATTTTCTTGAAAATGAATATGACCCAGAATTCAGGATGCTCCTTGCAAATCTTAATGTCCGAATGAATAATATCGAGGTCGCAAAACAAATTTATCAGGAAGTAAAGGAAGATCAATTGCCGGATTATTCAGCAAAAGCATATTACGAACTCGCTCAGATTGCGGAAAAAGAGGATAGTGTGGAACTGGCAATTACTTATTATGATTCCTTATCTACAAAAACTACAAGTGAGCTGTTGACAAAGGCTAAAGCCCGCTCTGAGGTTTTGAAAAAGATTGTAGAACTTTCAAACAAAACTGAAGAAATTTATAAGGCACAATTTGCCCTTGGTGAATTATATTTTGTTGAACTGAAAGATATTCCAAAGGCTATGGGACACTATGAAAATGTCTATAAAAATTATCCTGAAAGTGAACTATCACCCAAAGCCTTGTATGCAAATTTTTGGATAAGCAAGATGATTTTAAAACAGGATAGTCTTGTTCAGTACTTGGGTAATGAATTGATCAATAAATATTCGGGGACTGAATATGCTAAAAGTGCCTTACGATTAATGGGACAGGAATAATTTTATATGATTAAACATAAAATCCGCATATTGAGAAAGAAATGGTTAAATTTAAATATCTTCATTCTTGAATGCCTTTGCAGAAATATAAATCCCGGACCAGGTCAATTCTTACAGATGCAAATTAATGATTACTTTGAGCCTGTGCTAAATAGACCAATAAGCATTGCTGATTACAATAAAAATAGATTACTTTTAATTGTAAAGGTTGTAGGAAAGGGCACCAAAATTTTGAGTGAAAAGCAATCCGGTGAAACATTGATTGCCTTTGGACCATTTGGAAAAAAAATAAAGATAAAAAAGAAAAAGAGCCTTGTTATTGCTGGTGGTATTGGTGTTGCACCGCTATATTTTCTTGCCCGAAACTTAAATAAAAACCGCATCGATTTTACCTTTATTTATGGTGCAAAAACTCCGGAAGGATTAGTGCTAAAAAAAGAACTAAAAAGGATTACGCCCCGTACAATATTCATTACCGAATCCGGCGAGAAAAAGAAGGGAACCGCGCTTTCAGTATTGAAAGGGATTGATATAACCGATTATGAAATTTGTTATGCCTGTGGTCCAAAAGCAATGCTCAAAGAGTTGAAATCAATGAATTTACCGATACTTGTCTATGCCTTTTGTGAAGACTTCCTTGGTTGTGGTTGCGGACTCTGCCTCGGCTGCGCCATAAAATACTACGGTGAATACAAGCGGATTTGTGAGGACGGGCCGGTGTTTGAACTGAAAGGGATTGAGTTTAACTGATGGGTATCAGATTATCAGAAAATCAGATGGAAGGGCATCAGATTATCAGAACATCCGGTGAAATTTATTTACTGATATGCTGGTATTCTGATAACCGCGCCCTGATATTCAGGTATCCTGATAACCTTTTTACTGATGGTTGAACTTTTCGGCATAAAATTCAAAAACCCAGTCTTCCTTGCCTCAGGGGTATTTGGATTTGGTTTGAAGTACAAAACTGTGACCAGGGCAGTGGGTGCAATATTTACCAAAGGCATCACGCTATTACCCAGAATGGGCAATCCACCACCGAGGATTTATGAAACTGCAAGTGGCGTTATAAATTCTGTTGGGCTGGAGAATCCAGGAGTTAAAGAATTCTGCAAATCAGTCCTGCCCGAGATAAAGAAAATCAACAATCGGATATTTGTCAATGTTGCCGGATTTAAGATTGGAGAATATGCTCGGATTGTTGAAGAGATAGGTGATAGTGTTACTGGATTTGAATTGAATATCTCCTGCCCCAATGTAAAAAATGGTGGGGTATTATTTGGTCAAAGTCCTAAAATGGTTGCTCAAATCGTAAAACTGGTCCGCAAAAAAACAAATCTACCTGTAATTGTGAAATTGACCGCTAACTTTTGCGACCCATTGATTATAGCAAAGCCAGGCATTGATGCTGGTGCAGATGGGATTTCGCTAATTAATACAATTTATGGAATGGCATTTGATATAAACACAAAAAAGTCCATTATCACAGGTGGGCTCTCTGGTCCGGCAATAAAGCCATTTGCGTTATATTGTGTTTATAGACTAAAGAATTTAAAAGTACCGATTATCGGTATGGGTGGCATTATGACTGGAAAGGATGCCTATGAATTTCTAATTGCCGGTGCCTCGGCAGTAGCCATTGGCACAGCGGTTTTAAGAGATCCTTATGCACCGATAAGGATAATAAAAGAATTAAAAGTGTTAGTCGGTTAATAGGTTAGGTTGGGATGCTGTTTATATAAGGAGGAGCAATGAGAGAAAAATTAATTGTCGCACTTGATTTGAACGATTTAAATAAGATTAAATTAATCGTTGACAAACTACAGGATTCAGTTAAATACTACAAAATTGGTGCAATCCCGTTCACTTATTTTGGACCCGAAATTGTAAAATTTCTGAAAGACAAAGGTTTGAAGGTGATGCTGGATTTGAAGTATCATGATATTCCAAATACGGTTGCCCGTGCCTGCGAAGGGGCAATGGCAATGGGTGTTGATTTATTGACCCTCCACATTAGTGGTGGCTTTATGATGATGGAAGAAGCAGTGAAGGCAGTTTCTCTAATTTCGGATATTAAAAAGATACCACGACTAAAACTACTTGGTATAACAGTCCTGACAAGTATTGATGAAGCCTATTTTAAAGACCTGTTTGGTGATGTAAAACGGACTATTGAAGAACAGGTCATATTCCTTGCTCGGCTTGCCCAGAGCGCAGGTCTTGATGGGGTTGTTGCATCACCCCACGAAATAACAAAGATAAAACAGTCTTGTGGAAAGGATTTTTTTATTGTCACACCCGGGATTAGACCTGAGGGAGAAGAGGTCGATGACCAGGCAAGGACAATGACTGCGGGTCAGGCAATAAAGGCAGGTGCAGATTTTATTGTTGTAGGCAGGCCGATTGTGGGTGCAAAAGACCCTTTGCAGGCAACAAAAAAGATTATTAAGGAGATAGAAGATGCAGGTTGAAGAGATACTGCGTAAATATAAAGTATTATTAGAGGGACATTTTGTATTAAATTCGGGTTTACACAGTGAATATTACTTTGAAAAATTCCGGATTTTAGAAAATCCTGAGGCAACGAGCAAACTCTGTTCAATGATTGCGGAAAACTTTAAAGACAAAAAGATTGAATGGGTCATTGGCCCAACAACCGGTGGTATTATCATCGCATTTGAAACTGCCCGGCAATTGAATTGCAATGCAGGATTTGCTGAAGAACGCGGGGGGAAAAGAGCTGTGGCAAGAGGCTTTAACATAAAAGGGAAGAATATCCTCATTGTGGACGATGTCCTTACAACGGGTAAATCACTAAATGAAACTATTGAAGCAGTAAAGGAAAAACAGGGCAGGATTATCGGCATTGTTGTGTTGATTGACCGTAGTTCTTCAAAGATTGCCTTTGAATACCAGACACTTTACAAAAAAGAGGTAGAGAATTTTCAACCTGAGGCGTGTCCTCTGTGTAAAGAAAATATTCTGTTGACCAAACCCGGAGGCGTTTAGAACTGAATATAGTTAACATTCTTAATTTTTGTTATTCTGCCTCCTGGATTACTGCCTCAGTCTTTGTTCCTTTGATTGCCCGTGAATATACAGATAATCTATTTTTGATTTCACTCATTCTTGCATTATACAATGGGATGCTCTTTTTTTCTTCACTGCTCTTTGGAAGACTTGGTGATATGTACGGCAGAAAAAGGATAATTATTCTTGGATTCCTTATTTCAACAATTGTATTATTTTGTCATAGTCTCATAAATAATTTAAAGACAATTTTTCTATTCCGAGGATTTGCTGGTTTGAGTATAGGAATGATACCTGGGTCAGTTACCGCACTTGCCTGGGGTAATTCTTTGGGTTTATTTTCAGGCTTTGGTTCACTCGGTTATACAATAGGAAACTTTTTGCCGGGGATTTTAAAGAAAAATTTTTTAATCTTTACGGTAGCTGCCTCATTCTGTTTGATAGGTTTTGTGCTCGGTTTTTTTATAAAAGAAGAAAGAAAGAGTATTTATGTTCCAGTTTTCCCTTTTCGGTTAATCCGTAAAAATTTTGGTATTTATCTACCGTTTTTTATCAGACATAGTGCAGCCCAGGCGATATGGGCGATATTTCCAATATATTTATATGAACTTGGGGCAAATAAATTTCAAATAGGTTTAATATATGCAATAAATCCCTTTGCCCAGTTTATTTTTATGATTTTAATGGATAAACAGAAAGGCGAAAAATTGATGCTTATGGGCATAGCCTGTTCAATCCTGACCTTTTTAGGTTATGGACTTTCACCGAATTGGCATATTATTCTATTTTTACAAATATTACTCGGCTTTTCCTGGGCAACCTTATATTTAGGTTCAATAAAATGTCTACTTAAAAATAACCTTGAACAGGCAACTGCCACGGGATTTTTAAATTCAGTTATTGGGCTATCTGGTATAACTGGACCATTGATTGGTGGTGTGATTGCCCTTTTGGGATTCCGGGTACTGTTATTCTCATCCACGATCGTATCATGCCTTGCCTATATTATAAAACGCAGACTTACAAATTTCTCTTGACAAAGATTGAATTGTATATATAATTTGCGATGAGAGGAGGTTTTTAATGAAGAAGCTATTTGCCATAGCAGTAGCGGCAACAATGCTGAGTGGATTGTATGGTCTGACACTCAGCCTCAGTGGTGCTTATCAGGATTTCACTGATGAGCAAGGTGAAGGTGCATACTTTGGCGCGAAGGCGGATGTGATCATGAACCTGCTTCCGATTCTAAAGGCGAGGGGATTCCTTGCTGAAGTGAATTTCAGCGAAGGTACTCCTATTAAATTTGGAACCTTTACTGGTTCTGATTTACTCATCACCATACCAATGCCTGCAGCAATCCAGCCTTATCTGGTTGCCGGGTTCCAGTTTGAAAAAGATGTGCAGATGATCATAAAGGGTGGGCTTGGAGCTGAAATGGGGTTCGGCAATATGAGTGGTTATGTAGAATATAATCTCAACTTCGTCTCGCCTGAAGTTGGTGATTCATATATGCCCATGAATATTATGGGTGGCATTAGAATCCCATTGAAACTCGGTTTATAACACAGGAATTAGAACCAAAGGCAGGTGGGAGAATCCCCGCCTGCCTTTTTTTATTCAATTATTAAAAACCAGGGTGGAAATTTCAGTCTCATTATTAATTAAATTTCTGTTGCAAGGATCACCGTTCCAGTACATCTGTGTGCCGGACTCGCAATGACATTGGAAACTATGTGAGTTGATTTAAAACTTTGCGGCAATGGGCATTCTTCTGCCCAGGCCAAATGCCTTTGATGTTACTTTTAAACCTGGTGGTGCCTGGCGTCTTTTATATTCACTTCTATTTACTGCCTTTACTACCCAGTCCACAATCTCTGGGTTAAAACCTTCTACTACAATCTCCTCTTTTGATAAACCTTCTTCTATGTATAATTGTAGTATTGGATCAAGAACTTCATAGGGCGGTAAGGTATCCTGGTCAAGTTGATTTGGTTTCAATTCTGCGGAAGGTGGTTTTTTGATGATTTCCAGAGGAATTATCTCTTTTTCACGGTTGATAAATTGGGCAATCTTATAGACCATTGTCTTGGGCACATCAGAGATTACTGCAAGTCCTCCACTCATATCACCATAAAGTGTGCAATAGCCAACTGCAAGTTCACTTTTATTCCCGGTCGTTAAAACAAGATAACCGAATTTATTGGATAGTGCCATCAGGATATTACCCCGAATCCGTGCCTGAATATTCTCTTCGGTAATGTCAAATTTCCTTCCGGCAAACTCATCTTTCAGATTCACCAGATAGGCATCATAAATGGAGCTAATTGGTATATTTTTCAGTTCAATCCCCAAATTCTCTGCCAATTTTTTTGAATCCTCTATACTTCCTTTTGATGAAAACGGTCCAGGCATTGTTATACCCAGCACATTGTTCTGACCAATCGCTTCTGTAGCAATATAGGCAACGAGCGCAGAATCAATGCCACCAGATAATCCAACGACCACTTTTTTAAATCGGCATTTATTTAGATAATCACGTACGCCTAAAACAAGAGCATAATAAACACTTTCAATATAATTTTGTGGTTTATAATTTTCCGCATTACCTTTTGAATTTGTATCAATCGTTTTTATACATTCTACAAATGGTGCTAATACTTCGACAGGCAATCCATTTTTATCTATACAAATACTCAGACCATCAAAAATCAATTCATCATTGGCACCAACCTGATTAACAAATATGAAAGGTTTGCGGTATTTTTGAGAATGGTTTTTCAGAATCCGAAAACGAACTTCCTCCTTGCCCATAGTAAATGGTGATGCGGAGATATTAATCAATAGTGTCGCCCCCTTTTGTGTTAGTAAACTTATCGGATCATGGTCATAAAATTGTCTTTGCCACAATTCAGGAATATTCCAGGCATCTTCGCAAATAGAGATACCAATTACCTCATCTTTAAATTGGACAGGTTTTATCTCTGGTGCCGAATCAAAATACCTTGCTTCATCAAAGACATCGTAGGTGGGTAAAAGGGATTTGTGTTGTTGATGAATTATTAACCCCAGGTAAATAAATACTGCAGAATTATAAAGGCCCCTTCCTGTATCTTTATAAGAGAATAATGGTGCACCGAATATAATACCGGTATCAGGGTAGAATGATGATACTTTTAGAACTTCTTCAATTGCTCTTTCAATTTTTTTTATAAACCATTTTCTTTCCAACAAATCCTGGGGTGGATAGCCGGATAAAAATAGTTCAGGAAAGACAACAAGATCTGCTTTATCCTGTTGTGCCTGTTTGACAGTCTCAATAAGTTTTTTTAAATTACCATCTATGTCGCCGACAATTGGATTTAACTGAGCAAGGGTAATTTTCACGGCTAATTATATCAAGGATATTTTTAAAGTCAAGGCAGGGTAAACAAAAGGGCGGGCAAAGCCCGCCCTTTTGGTAATGGTTTCAATTTATGGGGTCACACACCAACGCAGGCCAGCAATAGGCTGATAGGCAATTTTCAAAGTAATCTGATAGCCATTGACGCCTAAAACCTGAATTTTACCAAAATAATCATTACTTGCACCCCAGCCATCATCATTTGGATCGATCCAGAAATAATACACGGCATTAGCATTGATGGTCGTTGGAGCAGTATAATTACCTGGTTTAGCACAAATTGTCACGGCATCGTAATTGGTCTGCTGACTATTTTGTGTAGTATTAACTTCAGAGTTATATCCCGCCTGACTTGGTGAAGCAAATTCCTGCACAGATGAGCTTACGCTATGAATCCAGTAATCGATGTATGGCCAATTTGTTGAATCGGATATAGCATAAGCTACAGCAACGTGGGATGCGTTAAATCCAAATCCACTTGGATGTGTTGAAGCAGTATCACCGCTACCATAAACAATCAATGATGCGGTCTCAACTGCACCACAATCAATCTGATCTTTGTCACTTTCCTGGTCACCGGCATAGGCAGAAACTTCATACAGCGCCGCTGGTGTTGTAGCATCATAAGAAATTGTCGTTACTGTATCTATTACGGCGCCATCAGCATAAATAATATATCCATCAGCATCAGTAACTTCGTCCCAGGAAAGTTCAAGTGTTCCACCACTATCTGAAGGAGACACCGTATAGCTAACATTTGGTGCTTCTAAGGTTGGAGTTTTTTCGCAACCAAAGAACACCACAAAAGCAAGAATTATTGCAATGGTTGACAGCCATCTCATGTTACCTCCCTACTTTTGAATAGGTTTCAACCCACCGCTTGGTGGTTTTCCACCACTCGGTATTTTTGCGGCTCCTTTGTGATATTTTTCCAGATGTGCATTGTAATTCGCAGTAAGAGAATCTAATGCAGCTTGGAGATTTGTGACCTGTGTTTTTAAGGCACTTATCTCTGCCTTCGCCGCATCCAGTTGTTCAGTCGTCACCACGTTCTGTGGTGCCTGACAGCCGATTACCACAAGGGCAATTGCGATAACCAGCAGTGTTGCGAGTTTCTTCATATATTACCTCCTTGTTTACTCGCTCAATATGCGTGATAGCTCACGCTGCTACACACGGTACTTATGCTTATTAGATGGTTTTGACCATCTATGGGCCTAAGTGGAATTGAACCACTCACCTCACGCTTATCAGGCGTGCGCTCTAACCAACTGAGCTATAGGCCCTAACAGATT
>Ga0172364_10004827_pt1 | contig 10741 bp, 9 predicted proteins | sample LakKivSesite10cm_FD_114545 | JGI IMG/M metagenome (GOLD analysis project Ga0172364, IMG submission 114545) | Sediment microbial communities from Lake Kivu, Rwanda - Sediment site 10cm | ecosystem: Environmental > Aquatic > Freshwater > Lake > Sediment | place: Rwanda: Western Province, Lake Kivu... | reverse complement strand
TCGATGACCTCCTCGAAACCCATGCGGCCGGTATCGACGCTTGCGGCTTATTCCTTTTGCAGACTCAGGCGCACGAAAACGGCTCTCCTCCAGAATCTGGCAATATTCATCGCGCGGCTACTTGTGCCAGGCATCATAATCCGCAGCGTACGAGCAATGAGTGGCTCAGTATCATGACAAGATGAGTGTAGTTCTTGCTATCACATGAATTTCCACACGACCGCATCGATTGCGATACACGCAAGCACGATTATGACAATGAACACCGCCAGCGCACGTACTCCCGTCATTGTGTCGACCACCTTGATCCCGCAGTGAAGCCTTGAACCTTCAAGCTTCTGCAGAACTCTTTGGGGCCTCGTCCTGGGGCGGTGGAGGGATCTCACCGGCCTCCTCGGGTGTGACTTTCCTCCTCAGGACGGCGGTTGCGGCCCAGAGAGTGACGACCACGGCCACCATGACGATCGCGGAGGCGAGCATCGCGTTCTGATAGCTGACGATCGTCGGGGGAGCGTAGACGACGAACACCATCACTATGAAATTGACAATGGCTATGACGACGCCGGCCAGTATGAGAGACAGGATCGTCTTCTCGAACTCCGCCTCGTTCATGGAGCGCACAACCGTTGACGCGTAGAAATCCTTTGTCACGAACATCTAGCACAGATTCGACATTCTGGCAGGATGTGAGAAACAAAAGGAAAGGGTTGAAGGGGTTTGTCCGAGCCGCAACTATCCCTGCACGATGAATAACCCGGTCATTTCCGTAGGCTGGAGGTCGCTCCGGAAGTAGAACGTGGCCGTCAAGCCCGGATACGCAGGTGGCGTGACGAAGTTGTATCTTACCGTCGCCACTCCCGTGACAGGCGCTCCCCTGAAGATCATCGTCGTCGCAGCCGGGTCCGTGTATATGGCGAAGTTGTGCGTGGCGTTCGCGTCGTCGTTCGTGAAGACCACGGTCAGGTTGACGTTGGAGCCCACAGTCAGGTTCGTAACGTTGAACGCGTTGTTGTGCGCGCTGATGTACACCGTCTGGCTGGACAGGGATGCCTGATTCAACGGAGTCCCTGCGCCCAGCCTCAGGGCGAACAGCTGCGGATTCGCACCTACGCCAGCGGGCCAGAGTACCGTGTCCCCGACCACTGCGGGCCAACCGTTGATCCCCGCGGGGGCCTTCCACTCGAAGAGCAGTGCGCCCGTGGTCTTGTTGAAGGCCCATATCGTGCCGTCGTAGGTTGCGGTCAGGACCAAATCGTTGACCACCGTCGCCGCACCGACGTTCATCGTGTCGAAGTGCTTCACCCAAAGGATGTGACCGAACTCCACATCTACCGCAACGAGCTCGCCCTTGCCTGCGCTGAGATTGAAGGTTGCGAAGTTCAGACCGGTCGGTATGTACTGCAGGGGCAGATCGACGACCGGGACATACAATACCCCGTCGGAGTATGCCATCTGCGTCTCCACGCCCCCGAGGGCGGCGGGCTCTACCCAGGTGGGGCCGTATATCGGGTCAAGCGTGTCGTTCACGTGCACCCCGACTGGCAGGGCCCACTGCAACGCACCTGTGTCCCTGTTCAGGCAGTAGACGTATCCCATCTTCCCCGCCGCAAGGACGATGTTCTGGTCCGAGCTGTGGACTTTCGCCTCTGTGAGAATGGGGGCGATCTGAAGGTCATGATCCCATATGTCATGAGCGAGACATTGCGTGGACCAGATCAGACCTCCGTCGGTGTGGTCGATTGCCAGGACCGAGTCTGTATACAGCGACGAGCCGAAACTAGAGCCACTCGGCCATCCAGGCGCTCCAGCGAACGGGGCTGGATTGCCGACACCCCAGTACATCACGCCGGTCTCCGTGTCAATCGCGGGCGGATACCAGCAGCCTCCGGCGCTATTGACGTCCGGGTGACCGTACAGATTACTGCCGCCGAGGACCGTGCTGAAGTTCCATAACTGATTGCCCGTCGACTGATCGAGAGCGAACACAACACCGACGCCGCCAGGCTCGTAGAAGATATCTCCCGTACCCGGAACCGTCGACGTATAGACCGTGCCGTCGTACACCTGCGGCTGTATATCTATTCCCGTGCCAGGCGCTGGCGACAGTTTGTCGTTGACCCAAATCTCGTTGCCGTTGGTTATGTCCAGGGCAGCCATCCTGTACGCGTCCTTCGCGACGAACACCTTGCCGTAGCCTACCGCAGGCCCGTTCGGGCCTTCAACATAGGTTGCGTTGTAGATGTGCTGCCAGACCGTAGCTCCGGTACGCAGGTCAAGCGCGAAGACGTTCGCCTTCAGATCCTGGAAGTACACGGTGTTGCCCAACACGATAGGAGTGCTAGTCGCCGCGCCGAAGGCTCCGACGCCTGGAATCGGGAACGACCAGGCCAGTCCCAAGTCCCCTACGGTTTCCGCATTTATGCTGGAGTCCGTCTGGGCTCTCGTGTTGCTGTAGTCATGGTTCGGCAGAGGCCAGTCATTTGCGTACGTGATGGCCTCCTGAGGAACGGCTTGCGTGCTTGCACCCATTCCCAAACGCAGAGCGACCAACGAGGGGGTGCCAGGCGGCACACCGCAAGGCCATACAATCGTATCCCCTGCGATTGCGGGCCAGCCGTTGATTCCTGCTGGTGCCCTGTACCGGAACACCTCGACACCGGTCTTCTTGTTGTAGCCGTGGATCCAGCCGCTGTACTCGGCCGTGAACACGACATCGTTCGATACCGTCGCGGCTCCGACGTTCAGGGAGTAGTACTTCTTGATCCACACGATGTGCCCGTAGGTCACGTTGATCGCAACCAGCTCCCCTTGCCCGTTGGCGAAGTTGAGGCCAGAGAAGTTCAGCCCCGTGGGGGTGTACTGCGTCGCGAAATCGTTCACAGGAACGTAGATCATCCCGTCGGAGTAGGCCATGGGCGTCTCTACACCGCCGATGACTCCTGGTAGCACGGTAGTCGGTTCCGTGATCGGGTCGAGCGCATCGTTCATGTGTTCGCCCACCGGGACCTGCCAGAGCAGACTGCCCGTGTCCTTGTTCAGGCAATAGACGTAGCCCATCTTTCCCGCAACGATCGCCACGTCCTGCTGGACGTTGTTGATGTTGGCGCTCGTCAGGATCGCGGGTATCTGCAGGTCGTGGTCCCATATGTCGTGGTGGAGCAGCTGGTTGTACCACTGAATCTTGCCGTTAGAGGAGTCGAGGGCCATCAACGAGTCGGTATACAGGGCCGTGTCGAAGCTGGACCCGCTCGGATAGCCCGGAGCCCCAGCGAACGGCGCCGGGTTTGCAATCGACCAGTACATGGTTCCAGTCTTTGTGTCGATAGGCGGCGGGTACCAGCATCCGCCGCCGCTGTTGACCTGTGGGTTGCCCCAGAGGTCTCCCTTGACGGTGCTGAAGTTCCACACCTGATTCCCGGTCGACTGGTCAACGGCGTATATGTATCCGATTCCTCCTGGACTGTAGAACACGTCGCCCGTTCCGGGCACCGTAGAAGTGTAAACCTTGTTGTCATAGATCTGAGGTTGAATATCGATGCCGGTCGTTGCGACTGTGGAAAGCGTGGTGTTCCAAATCTGCTGGCCCGTGCTGATGTCCAACGCGGCCAGAGTGTATTCGTCCGGCGACGCGAACACCTTGCCGTACCCGACGGCCACACCGTTCGGGCCCTCAACGGCAGTGGAGTTGTAAATGTGGGCCCAGTTGACCGCACCCGACTGAAGGTCGAGCGAGATTACGTTTCCCTTGCCATCCTGGAAGTAGACTGTGTTTCCTAGAATCAACGGGACGCATGTCGCTCCGCCATTGGGACCTATTCCCGGGATCGGATAACTCCACGCGACCCCTAAGGTCCCAGCATTCTGAGATGTTATGCTCGATGTTGTCGTAGTCCTGCTGTTGTTGTAGTCCTTCATTGCCAGCGGCCAGTCGTTCGCGTAGGTCACGACCTCGGACGGTATCTTTGAAGTCGTAGATGACGAGCTTGGCTTCATCGATAGAGTCACTGCCACCGCCGCGATGATGATGATTATCACGATCACTATCGCGGTCACAGCTATCCACGCCTTCCCGCCTTTCCTCGCAGGGGGCGGGCTAGACGAGGTCGGTTGGCTAGTCGACGCACTGGACTCACCGGGTTGACTAGGCTGATTACCCATACCATTCCTCCGGGCCTGACGAAAGCCACCCCGGGGGATGTTACTTGTCCCTAAAAACCGAGCCCAGCCAACAACGCAGAACTGGAGGTGCTGGCATCCTGTTTGGCCGTACGGGTAATCCGAAATCATAATGACTAGAAACAGGGTTGCGAGAACCTGCGATATCGGGAGGAATTGGGTGGCTAGCTGGAGTAAAACCATTGCTGAGTCGAAGAAGCCGGTGTTTCTGCTCGTGGCCCTCGCGGCATTCGTCTTCATACTGTCCGTCGGCATCGCGCCCAACCAAGGAGCGTTGAACTCCTCGACAAGCCTGGACGAGAGCCAACTGAACAACGTCGATCCGAAGTTCGAGGAACAGATACCGATTCAAGAGGTCGACCTGAGCAGCTCCGGCCGCTCGATCTTCATCGCGTTCGTGATGCTTGCGCACGTGCTCTTCGCCAACCTTCATCTCGGCGGCGCTTGGGTGGCTGTCGGATCGGAGAGCGTATTCCTCCTTAACAGACGCAAGCCGGATGCGGAGCGGTTCAACAGGCTCGCGAAGTCCCTCACCCTTTTCAACGTCATGCTGTTCAGCGCGGGAGCAACCTTCGCAATCGCCGGCGTGCTGTTCTTCATATCGCTCTATCCGACCTTCGCGAGCTATGCGTTCCACATCTACTGGTGGCCGCTCCTGATAGAGGCTTTCACGTTCGCGTTCGAGATCTTCTTCCTATACACCTACTGGTTCTCATGGGACAAGATCTCACGCCGCTGGCACCAGCTCCTCGGATACTCGTACGCCGTGGACGTCTTCATCCAGGTATTGATGATCAACACGATTGCATCGGGCATGCTCACCCCCGGAGCCTCTACAATCACGTTCTCTGGACCGTCCGGGCTGTTCCTGATACCGTTCAGCGAATACGTCTCATGGTGGTTCAACGCGACCCTGTGGCCTCTGCAGTTCCACAGGCTGTTCGCGGCGATATCGTTCTTCGGGTTCCTCATCGCCATGCTCGCGATGATTCACTATCGAGACCAGGAGAAGAACCCGACATCCATGAAGTACTGGGACTGGGTAGGGAGCTACGGTCTCGGCATCGGCATCTTCGGACTCATTGTCCAAATCCCGATCGGTCTGATCTACATGTTCACGATCTTCTACCACCAGCCCCTCGCGTTCAACATGATCATGACCGGGCCCAGGGCCTGGGAGATGCTCCTGATGATCGGACTCCTGTCCCTGCTACTGCTCGCGTGCATCTCGTACTTCATCGACCGTCGGGAGAAGATCCTCATCCTCGAGAGGTTCAAACGGGTCAAGTACCTCTTCGTGGCAGTGTTCGTGATTGCAGCGGTCGCGGGCTTCATAATCGTGCAACCCGCATGGCTGGGGACGACATACCGCTATGCGCCCGGAGCGTGGATCAATCCCATCGGCGCCATGATCTACAAGTTCGTGGCGCTCTTCGTCCTCATCCTCGTCGCAGGGATCGTCGTTTCCATCGACACCCTCATGCTCAGGCGCGAGAAGGAGGCGGAGTGGGGCAACCTCTCAGTCGCCTCCAGAGGCTCTCTCATGATAGGCGGAGTGCTCGGGATGTGGATTGTCATAGTCATGGGATTCGTCAGGGAGTCGTCGAGGTCGCCGTGGACGATCTTCGACATCATCCCGGTTCCAGGAGGCCAATCGTACCCGACACCGATACCTATCAATCAGATATTCGTAGTGTGGGCGGTAATCCTCGCCCTCACATTGGCGATCTTCTGGTTTGCATCAAGGGTCACAGCGTACCACCCGGAGAAGGCTGACGTCATCTGAATCGGTGAGACTATTGACTAGCACGGCGGACAAGGCGTTGCGAGCGGACGAGTCGACAGTAGAAAGGATGGAGCATTCTGAGATCCCGACCGATTTCCTTGAATGGCAGCGGAGCGCCCGCACATCCCTGTTCAGGACCGTTGTCACGGGGGGCTCAGAGTCCGTGAAATCCATGCCGTGCCATCTTGCGGTCCTCGGGTCTCTGAGGCCTGACGGGACCATCAACCTCGCGACCAAGGGCGTGGGCTTGGTGCCGAAGGAAGAAAGGATTGCTGATTTTACGGGCAGCTTCAGGGCTGCCCTGAAGGACGCGAACGGGGCGTCTTGGGAATCCTCTCTCGAGCGACGTATGAAGACGCTCCTCATGTTCTATGGCGAAATCGACAACTTCGACAACACGAAGCTCGGCGGATTGGAGATCTTCGAAGGAGCTACATACGCGAACCTCAGGAACGAACCGAGGGCGTCCCTGCTGTTCACGGACGGACCGCCGGCTTTCAGATCTTATGAAATCGAAGGCACCGTCGAGTTCGTCGACCCAGGGAGTCCTCATTTCGAGTTCCTCCTCGCGGCACGCGAGCTCTTCGCGAGAGACAGTTTCCACGTGCCACAGAACGCCTATCCACACGGATTCGTGTTCCATGTCAGCAAGGTGAGGGACAAGCGCCCGTTCACAAGGAGGCGGTGACAGTGTACCGGAAGATCCTTGTGGGACTCGATGGGTCGAAGTGGTCGGACCATGCTGGCCAGGCCGCCCTCGCGCTGACGAAGAGCCTAGCATGCGCATTGGCCGCTTGCCACGTCTACGCCGCGCAGATGCATCGCGTACGCTTCTCCGAGATGGAAATCGGCCTACCCACCAGGTATCAGAGCCAAGAAAGACTCGGCCAGCTGAGGGACACGCACGATGACATCATTGGCGGCGGCATGAAGATAATCTCAGACGCCTACCTCGCGCAATTCGTGGCGAGGGCCACTGCGGAGAACGTGAAGGCCGACTCGTTCACTCCAGAGGGCAGGAACTACGTGGAGTTCGTCAGGGTAGCGAAGGAGACGCAGTCCGACCTCCTCATAGTGGGAGCCCAGGGCCTTGGGGCGGTCCCCGAATCGACCCTCGGAAGCTTTGCTGAGAGGGCGCTCCTCTTGGGAGGAACGGACACTCTCATCATGAAGCGCGAGTGGAATCTCCGAGGCAGGCCAATCGTCGTCGGGGTGGACGGGAGCCAATGCAGCTATGATGCGCTGCGAGTCGCCGCAGAGATTGCCAATAGAAGCGGGACCGCTGTGAGGGCCGTCGGAGTATACGACCCATTCTTCCACACAGGAGTCTTCAATTCGATCTCCACGGCGTTGACGAACGGACAGGCGAGCCGATTCAACTTCGCGGCGCAGGAGAGACTCCACGACGAGATAATCGACGACGGACTCAAAGCACTGTACGACAAGCGGGTCTCCAAGGGGATCGAGCTGCTCGGACCTGAAGGCGGCACTGTGAAGAAAGAAATCCTCACCGGCAAGGTCTTCAGCCAGTTGTCGCACTACTCGAGCGTCGCCAACGCAGCGCTGCTGGTGGTAGGCAGACACGGTGTGCACCAGGAAGAATCCTCGATAATCGGTTCGACGACTCTAGCGCTTGCCCGGACGTGTCCCACGAATCTGTTGGTCGTCGGACCTCCAAGCACGGACCACGCGGGCTCACAGCCGGTCGTCCAGCAGGTCGCGCCTAGGGCGCCTCTGAGTTCAGCTCCTATGCCGCCTCAGGCCAGGGCGCCTGACCTCGCCTCGTCCGCTTCCCCGTTCGTCGACGAGGGGAGGGTTGAAGCAAGAGTGGTGACGCTGAAAAAGGCGAAGAAGCTGGCGCCTTCATTCCACGAGCACATCGTGAGGGCGAGGATCATCGGGAACGAGGTAGAGGTCGGAACGAGATACATGGTCTTCGACGTCGTAGGCACAGAACCAGGCGGGAGAGTCAAGGTGACCGAGAACACCAAGCTGGAGTTCATCTGATGTCTGGAGTGAGCGCCATTGAGGCCACTGGTCTCGTCAAGTCATATGGCGACAAGAGAGCCCTCGACGGCGTGTCCATGCGCGTAGAGGCTGGGAGCATTCATGTTGTTCTCGGCCGCAACGGCTCTGGCAAGACGACCCTTGCAAAGGTCTTCGCGGGAGTTCTTGAGGCAGATGAGGGGAACATAGTTCCAGGTGAGTCTCTCGGGTCGACCGAAGGCCTGGGCTACAGACGAAATGTGGGATTCCTTTTCGACAGCTCTGCCCACTGGGGCCCGCTCACGGGGCGTGAGAACGCATGGTTCTTCGCAAGATCGTTTGGGATGGCCCCAGCGAACGCATCTCAGAGCATCGAAACCATCTTCGACCAGCTGTCTCTCGCAGATGTCGCGGACGAACCCGTCTCGACTTACAGCTTCGGTATGAGGCGCAAATTGGCTCTGGCCCAGGCGTTGGTCCACAACCCTAGGCTCCTGATATTGGACGAACCCTCGATCGGGCTCGACTACGCCTCGAGGATCACGATGTACTCACTACTGCGCACGCGCGTGGAGCTTGGGCTGTCGGTCATGATCGCAACGAACGACATGAACGAGGCACGGTACCTCGCGGACACCGTGTCGCTGATGGACAAGGGGAAGATACTCGTCGCCGGTCCGCCGAACGAGCTCGTGAAATCTCTCGGCCAGAAGACCGCGATAGACGTCGAACTCAGGACTCCAGTCGCCGTTGACGAGTACGCCAAGATTCCTGGAGTCCAAGGAGCGAGCCTACACGAGGTCAGGAACGCGCTCGTCCTCAGAGTGCTCGCGGATGCGACCGACGAGCAACGAGTCAGCAACGAGCTGCTGCGACGCTTGGCAGAGGACGGGGTTTCGTACACGAGACTGGATATCCGCAGGCCGGAGCTGGGGGATGTCTTCCTGAAGCACGCGGGGGCGCGAATCGCATGAAGCCAGACAGTCTGTTCTGGGTCGAGCTCATCGAGGACCTGAGGAGAAGACGGTCGCTCGTTCTCAAGTTCGTCATCCCAGTGGTCTTCGTCATTCCCTTCATGCTCCCGCAAGTACCGTCCGCGGTCCGTGAATCAGGGCTTCCGCTCATCGTGCTCTTTCTCGGAGTTCTCGGTTCATCCGTCGGCCTTTCAGGGCTGAGGGAGCGAGGGATGCTCGAACGGCTCTCCGTCCTTCCTGTGCCGCGGGCGAGGATGGTCGGAGAGTATCTGGCGGCGAACGTGTCCATGGACGCGCTTCAGATCGCCGCACCGGCGCTCATCCTTATGCTCGTCTTCAAGTTGGACTCGGTCTCGGCGTTCATTGCCGTCATTGGCCTAGGGCTCTGCCTGCTGTTCTCGAACGCGATCGGCGTCGTTATGGCCGTCGCAGCAGGCAGTTCGGGCGAGGTGCACTTGTACTCTGCCATGTGCGTCCTTGGAATCGCAGGGCTATCTGGCCTCTTCTTCCAATCGGATGCCATGAGTGCCGTGTCGAGCCTGATGCCCTTTGGACTCCTGAAAGACGGCCTCTCTGGACCAGGCTTCGCGAGGCTTGACGGGATCGTCGCTCCCTTGGCAGTCACTTTGCTGATAATCGCCGCGGCGCTGGTTTGGTCGCCTCGGCTCTTCAGAAACAAAGGAGGAGTTGGATGAGCACGCTTCGCACCCGCTGGGAGCTGGCCGCTTTGAGCGCCTTCGTCATGATTTCCGCGATGTCGCTGTCGTCGGCGGAGGTCCAGGCGAAGGAGATATCCGGAACGATCACGATTGAGAATGGAGACCACTACGGGTGGAAGATGGACATCATGATCCCTTCGCAAATCGAGGCGCGAATATCCAGCAACGTCAGTGTGGACGTCCTTGTCATGGACGAGGAGAACTACTCGGACTATTCCGACGGACGCGCCTTCGGGTACTACGCGCAGTTCTCGGAACTCGCGACTTCGAACGCGACGCTGAACTTCACGGTCCTTTCCGGAACGGTCTACATCATCGTTGACAACTCCGAGCACCCCTCGCTGAACGGAGCAGCGGCTCCGGAAGGGCCTGCGAGCGTTGAATACTGGCTCGGAAGCGCGATGGATCTCCATGCGATTCCAGAACAGAGCAACGTGTGGGTTATCTACCTGTTGATAGGTGTGATGGCGTTCGCCCTCGTTCTGGTCATCGTGCTCGCGCGGATCGCGATGAAGACTGCAAAGAACTGGGGAAAGAAGAAGGATTGAAGTCGAGCGTCATTCGTCCGGCTTGCTCCTAGCGCGACGGAGAAGCATGACGATAACCACCGAGAACACCACGGGCAGCGCGAGGTACTGGAACTCGGGGATGATGGGCAGGGGGACCACTGCGACGATGCCTCCGATGGGCGCCTTGCCGGTATAAGTGAATGTGGTGTAGTTCACGGTGTCCGTCGACCTGTAGCAGTACCCGCTGTCGGTGACGACCCACATGTAGCCCGACGAGTCGATGCCTAGTCCGGCATACTTGGTCGTGTTCCCGCCGGACGGCCGCGGCAGGTTCCCAAGGGAGCTCCATGTCGAACCCCCGTTCGAAGAGTACCTGATATCGCCGCTCTCACACAGCACGTAGATCTTGTCGTCCGAGGCCCCGGCTGCACCTGAGAGGTACGTGAATTCGACGTGAGGTGATGTCGATCCTGTAGGGCTCGTGACTGAGGTGAAGCTGTTCCCGTTATTGGAATAGAGGAGGCTGGTGTTAGGAGTAGACCTGAGCGCGTACATCGTCCCTCCTGCGTAGCATAAGTCTGTGAAATCGGT
>Ga0172364_10004826_pt1 | contig 10741 bp, 8 predicted proteins | sample LakKivSesite10cm_FD_114545 | JGI IMG/M metagenome (GOLD analysis project Ga0172364, IMG submission 114545) | Sediment microbial communities from Lake Kivu, Rwanda - Sediment site 10cm | ecosystem: Environmental > Aquatic > Freshwater > Lake > Sediment | place: Rwanda: Western Province, Lake Kivu... | reverse complement strand
TTGCCCATGAGGAATCCGAGAAGCTGCAGGTATTTATCCATGAGGCTGAAGTCACTGTATGGAAAGCCAGTGGCCAGCAAGGCGTCGCCGAGATGACCCGCCGGCGACACATGGACGGGTGAACCGTTGAGGTAAGCACCGCCGTCATGCCAGGCATAAAAACATTCACCCTTCATAACGTCGTACACCACCCCTGCCACGGTGGCATCACCGTCAAGCAGGGCGATGCTGACGGCAAACACCGGTATGGCGTGAATGAAGTTGGTGGTGCCGTCGAGCGGATCGACAATCCAGTTAAAACGTTTCCCTCTCTTATCGGTTGTGCCTTCCTCGACGATAAACCCTGCCTCGGGAACGATTTTGCCGAGGCCTTCCATCAAACGCTTCTCCGATGTGGTGTCAACGATCGTCACAAAATCATTGGGTCCCTTCAGACCGATATCCTCGCGGGTCAGCTTAGGCATCTCCGACTTGATGTATGCCCCCGTCTCCGCTGCCAGGTCACACACCTGCCTGCAAATATGTTCAACATTCAGTGTCATCTCTTAAGGATTTTGATTTTATACCTGTACCGGAAGAACCATATACCCGTAATGCCTAAAATGATCAGGAAAAGAGCAATGAATTGGGCCTGTGTCATCACCATTCCCAGAAAATGATGTTTTATGTTGACACGGATATGCTCGATAAGAAACCGCTCGATACCATTGAGGATGAGATATATAGAGAACAAATGCCCCGGAAAGACGAGTTTCTTGCGTATTATCCACAGGATGATAAAAATGATAGTACCCATCACGGTCTCGTAAAAGGATGTCGGGTACACAGGTTGTGTCAGGACATAGCAGTGTTCGCCGTTGCAGTTGGAAATCCTGACACCCTCGTCCACCACATTATGCGGAAAGTTGAAGGCCCACATCCAGTCGGGCAGGAAGCTAAGCCAGTGGGGTTTGGGGGTGAGGTTGACGATGCCCCAGCAGCCGTCGCCGGAGAGCTGGCATCCGATGCGTCCGACAGCATAGGCCAGGATGAGAGCGGGGGCCACGGTGTCGGCGATATGGGGCCAGGGTATCTTGTGACGCTCGGCATAGAGAGCCACGGCAAAGGCCGCCACGATGAGGCCGCCGTAAAAAGCCAGCCCGCTGAAAGAAAAGATGGTGCCGAGGGGATCGGTTCGGAGCTGGTCGAGGTGCTCGAAGATATCAAAGATCTTGGAACCGATAATACCGAAGATAGCGGCCACCAGCACGATGTTACCCGTCAGCTGATAGGGATGCACCGCCATCTCCTCCTGCACCGGCGGATGGAGCTGTGCCTTTTTTTTCTTGCGGTAATTGAGGTATACCGCTATGGCGGCAATGACGATGCCGCTCACCAAGCTGCCTTTGCCCGACAGGATGTACTCCTGCGGATGAGCGGCAAAGAAATCATACCGGGTGATCATGCCCACGACCTTCCATCCCAGCACGAAAGCCAGTATACCCGTATACAGCAGCTCGGTGAAAGATGGCGGTTTACCTTTCCACACTTTCTTGTGGGAGGCATGGATCACTCCTTCCTTCTCCTTGCGTTTCAGCTCCAACCACATGATGAAGGCCGCCACGAGAAAAGCCAGCGCGACAAAGAAACCATAGGTCTGGATGGGTAACCGCACCGACAGTCCGGTCAGGTAATGGATCAGGTCACTCAGTTTCGGAAACATAAACAAAATAATATTAAAGCATTAATCCACCTTACCCTGTGGTAGTCCCTTGTAAACATAATTCCCTTCCCCGTCCATGTCATTTAACACCACAGGGACGATCTTGTTTATCAGCCGTTCGTCATAAGGGGTCCTGACACGGATATAATTCTCCGTGAATCCGAACAGATGATCCTTGCAGGGATCGCTTTCGAACAGGACCCGGGTCAGGTGCCGGTGGTTTTTTTTATAAAAAGCTCTTTTTTTCTGTGCCGAGAGGTCATGCAGGCGTTCACTGCGTTCTTTGATGGTTCCGGGTGCCACCTGATCCGGCAGTTTCGCTGCTGCCGTGCCGGGGCGTTGCGAATAGGAAAAAACATGGGCATAGGAGATGTCCTTGTCGCTGAGAAACCGGAAGGTCTCCATGAAATGCTCTTCCGTTTCGCCGGGGAAGCCCGCGATGATGTCTACGGCGATGCAGCTGTCGGGCATGACCTTTCTGATCAGGCTGACCCTGCCGGCAAAATCACTGCTCCGGTAATGGCGGTGCATGGCTGCCAGGACAGGATCGGAGGCCGACTGCAGCGGGATATGAAAATGAGGCATGAACCTGCGCGAGGAGGCTGTGAAATGCACCATGGCATCGCTCAGCAGGTCGGGTTCGATGGACGAGATCCTGATGCGTTCAATGCCCTCCATGCTGTCCATTTCTTTCATCAGATGAAGCAACGTGGTGTCGTGGTGACGTCCGAAATCACCGATGTTCACGCCTGTCAGCACGATCTCTTTCACGCCTGCTCCGGCGATGTCGCGGGCAGCGGTGAGCACTTCTTTAACAGTGGCGCTGCGGCTGCGGCCACGTGCCAGGGGCACGGTGCAATAGCTGCAGAAATAATCGCAGCCGTCCTGTATCTTCAGGAACGACCGGGTCCTGTCGGCCAGCGACCAGGAGGGGATAAAAGATCCCTCGCCGGCGACAGTGAGGGCGTCATCGGTCACCGTCAGACCCGTGTCGAGCTGTTCCAGGTAGTGACCGAGGCGGTATTTCTCGCGGTTGCCCAGCACCAGGTCCGCCATGCCCTGCACCCTGAGCTCCTGCGGTCGCAACTGGCCATAACAGCCCAACACCACCACAGCCGCGGCGGGATTTTTTTTCCTGGCCTGACGGATGCCCTGACGGCATTTCTTCTCGGCAGCAGAAGTCACGGCACACGAATGGATCACGTAAATGTCGGCTTTCTCCCTGAAATCAATGATATCATAATGCTCCGGCGACAGGCTTCGCATGATGGCCGACGTCTCGGCATAGTTAAGCTTGCATCCGTAAGTGTGTACGGCTATTTTCTTTTTATCCATCGCTGCAAAGGTACAATATTAAACCTTATTACACGGGTCATGGCCGGGAGCGGCAGTGGATGCTATCGGGAGAAACGCTGCAGCACAATGCCTCCTATAATGAACCCCAGTCCCGCAAGGGTATAGCCCATGATGCGCTCACCCACGAACAGGGCCACGAACAGCAATGACAGAAATGGGGAGATGAAGATGAGATTCGACACCTTGGCGGTGGTCGCCGATAAGCGCAGGGCCTTCAGCCATACGACATAGGTGATGCCCATCTCGAACAGCCCGATATAGGTGACGCCCAGCAGGCCTCGCCAGCCGGGGAAGCTTAGTCCTTCATACAGTGTGGTGGCCAGTAAGAGGTAGCAGAAACCGAAGGAGAAGTTGAGAAAAAGCTTCGGCACCTCTTCACGTTTGTCTTTCACGTTGAATATCCAGTACAGGGCCCACACGATGGTGCTGCCCAGGGCCAGCACCACACCCGTCAGGTTGGTGAAATGCAGCCGGGTGAAATCACCCTGCAAGGTGATGATTACCACCCCAGCAAAACTGATGAGCAGCGCCACGATGCTCATCACACCTATCCTTTGCCGCAGGATGGGAATGGAGAGCAGCACCAGCGTCATGGGCCAGACATAGTTCAGCACAACAGCCTCCTGCGCCAGCAGGATGTCATAGGCACGCAGCAGGATGACATAGTAGAGGAAAGGATTCAGTAAACCCAGACCCGCGGAACGCAGCAGATCGTGGCCGGCGAGATGCCGTAACAGGGCCAGCCTGCCCTGGAGGATGAGAATGATGAATAGGGCTGCGACAGAGACAAAAGAAGAAAAAAGTACAAGATGTAAAAAATCGACCGTACGCAGGGTCAGCTTAAAGGCCGAGCCGATCGTTGACCAGAACAGGACAGCGGTCAGTGCACAGAGATAAGCTTTGGTCTGGTTTTTCATTGTATCCTTTCAGACGGCAATTTAAAAATTTTGCACTTTATCCCGGAGCATGACCATAAATATTTATAGATTTGTCAGATAAATATAAAATGCTATATCCATGAAGAAGTTAGGTGTGGTGGCTTTCGGCGGCAATGCGCTCATCACGGGCAACCAGAAAGGCACCATCGGCGAGCAGGAGGCCAATGCCTATCAGACTTGTGAAAGGCTGATGATGCTCATCAACAGGAACTACGACTTGGTCATCACCCATGGCAACGGCCCCCAGGTGGGTAACATCCTTGAGGCCAACGCTGCCGGCTATAAGATGTACGGCATCCCCGAGATGCCCTTGGACATCTGCGTGGCTTACTCCCAGGGCTTCATCGGATACATCATGGAGCAGCAGCTGCGTAACGTCCTCAAGGTGCATGACATCGACAGGGATGTCATCACCATCGTGACACAGGTGCTGGTCAACAAGGATGATCCGGCTTTTGCCGACCCCACCAAGCCCATCGGGCCTTTCTATACAAAAGAGGAAGCTGGGCATATAGCGAATATTACGGGTTCGCGTTTCGCCGTGGATCCGCAGGGGCGTGGTTACCGCCGCGTGGTGGCGTCACCGAAGCCGCTGGTCATATGGAACACCAAGACCATCGAACGCATAGCCAGAGAGGGACAGATCGTCATCGCCGTGGGCGGCGGCGGCATACCGGCATTCTATGTCGCCGAGAACAAGCTGCAGGGCATCGACGCCGTCATCGACAAAGATCTGGCGTCGGCACTGCTGGCATCACAGATACGCGCCCACCGTTTTTTCATTCTCACCGACGTGCCCAAGGTGTGCCTGAACTTCAACACACCGCAGGAAAAAGCCATCGACCGCATGACCATAGCCGAAGCGAGGCGTTATCTCGACGAGGGTCACTTCCCCGAGGGCAGCATGGCGCCCAAGATCAGGGCGGCCATCTATTTCGTGGAGCACAGCGGTCAGGATACCATCATCACCAAATCGACACTGCTTGGAGTGGACGACGGCGGCACACGCATCACAATGGTGTGAGGATGATTGGTTGATGAGATAATTAGTTGATGTGTTAATTGATAAACAACTATTTAAAGTATGAATTTACATAACAGAAGTTTTTTAAAGGAGTTGGATTTTACACCCGAAGAACTCATGTATATCCTCGACCTTGCCGCGGACCTGAAGCAGGCCAGGAAGAGCGGTACCGAGGTGCAGCATCTGAAAGGCAAGAGCATCGCGCTAATTTTTGAGAAGACCTCCACGCGCACGCGCTGTGCCTTTGAGGTGGCGGCTTATGACCAGGGGGCCCACGTCACCTACCTTGAACCCACGGGGGCTCAGATAGGGCATAAGGAGACGATGAAAGACACGGCACGTGTCCTGGGCCGCATATACGACGCCATCGAGTACCGTGGTTACGGCCAGGCCGTCGTCGAGGAGCTGGCACGTTATGCGGGCGTGCCCGTATGGAACGGTCTCACCGATGACTATCACCCCACGCAGATGCTGGCCGACCTGATGACCATGCGCGAACATGCCGGCAAGCCGTTCAACAAGATCGCCTTCGCCTACCTCGGCGATGCCCGTAATAACGTCGGCAACTCATTGATGGCCGGCGCCGCCCTCATGGGTATGGACTTCAGGGCTGCCGCACCGCTCTCATGCCACCCCGCCAAGGCTCTCACAGACCGCTGCCGTGAGATAGCCGCCATGACTGGCGCCCGCATCCTCATCACCACCTCCGTGGATGAAGCCGTGAAAGGGGTTGATTTCCTCTATACCGATGTGTGGCTGTCGATGGGTGAAGCCAAAGAGCTGTGGGAGCAGCGCATACGCGAGATGTTGCCATACCAGGTTAACAAAACGGTGCTGGAGAAAACGGGTAACCCCCGGGTGAAATTCATGCACTGCCTGCCCGCTTTTCACAACAGGGCCACGAAAGTGGGGGAGGATATCTTCAGGAAATATGGCGTGGAAGCCATGGAGGTGACCGACGAGGTGTTCGAATCGGATGCTTCCATCGTCTTCGACCAGGCCGAGAACAGGCTGCATACCATCAAGGCGGTGATGGTGGCCACGCTGGGTTGAAGCACCTCACCCCAACCCCTCTCCTCAAGGAGAAGGGCTTGAAATAATATCTTATAAATTTTAATTAAACCCGAAATGAATCCCCCTCTTCTCTTTTAGGAGAAGGGGTAGGGGGATGAGGTGCTTGCAACCTGTAACCTGCAACCCAATTTCTCCCTGAAAATATTTTTCGCACTTTCCTTGCTTTCAGCAAAATTCTGACTTAAATTTGTTTGTTATTTCATTAACAATGAAAAAAGTCATACCCATCGTATCATCGCTCATTCTGGTGATGGGATTAATCAGTTGCATAGGTATGATTTTCAGCCCCGTGTTTGCGTATATCACGGTCATTCTGCTGGGCTGTTCACTGCTTTTTTATGCAGTGGCCAACGGTTGCTGCTGGGTGGCTGAGTGGCGGATGAAACGGCGGCAGGTTAATATCCGGGCCGCATGACGGGCATCATGCTTTTTGACGTTGCTCCCTAATCCTTGATCTTTTACCTCTGCGTTCACGCAAATAAAAGATACGGGCTCTTCTTATAACACCTCTTTTATTGACAACGATCTCCTCGATATATGGTGATGAAATGGGAAAAATTCGTTCCACACCCACATTTCCCGATATCTTACGCACGGTGAAGGTCTCCGTGGGTCCTTTGCCGGCGCGCTGCAGCACCACACCCTGAAAACTCTGTATGCGTTCCTTGTTGCCTTCGATGATCTTGTACTGTACGGTTACCGTATCGCCTGCTTTAAAGGACGGAAACTGCTTGACCGGGATCTGACTTTCAACGTATTGTAACAATTCATTCTTTCCCATTGCCCTGGCTGTTATAAAGATGCATTCCTCAAAAAGAGGTGCAAATATACAGGTTTTTTTTTATTCGATACATCGGAAAGAGGAAATTTTGAGCTGTTGCCGGATATTAGTTGCGGGTTGCGGGTTGCGGGTTACGAGTTGCAAGAGGATGAGGGACTGTGCTATGAGCTTGGGGATTATAACCCGCAACCCGCAACCCGTAACTGATTCACCCTTCTTCAACGATCCCATTAGCCAATTAAAAACCTGACAGGCTTGGGCGGACCTGTCAGGTGAAGATAAGAAAGGATGATGAGGAAAGAAGCCTGCCCGCGCAAGCAGCCAGGCAAAGGAAAGGGTGAAAAATGCCTGCTCCTTGCCGGCAGGCTTATATCATAGTCTCATAATTAGAAATACCTCACATTTAAATCGCGCAATAATCGCAACTGGTAGAGGTCGATCTCATAGTTCAGCATGAACTCATGTGATCCCTGCGACTGACCTGCAAATTTGCTGATGTAAGTGTCGTATGAGTAACCCAGCCGCAGATGCTGGCCAATGTTAAACTCCGTGAGAAAGACGATGGCATTGCGTTCAGTACGGTAAGAAACGCCCAGCCAGAAGAGGTTGGTGAACAGGGCGCTGGCCGTGAGGTCGACATTCATGGGTGCATGGGCCGTGTATTTGAGCAATACCGACGGTTTCAGCACCAGCCACTCGTTAACGGGGAAGGCGTAACCGCCCATTGCATAGAAATGCCGTGCCAGCGTGGTGAAGGTATAGCTTCCCTGGATGTCATCGACGGTCATCGTGTTCTCAAAGAGGTGCTTCGACGACACACCCACATAATAGTTCGTGCTGTAAAAATAGATACCGAAGTTAGCGTCGGGTTTTATCTTGCCTTCAACCCGGTTGGCGAAGGCGATGTCGTTATCCGAGTAAGGGTTGGCTTTATCCCAGTCGATGTGCATCTTATGGATACCCAGGTCGATGCCGAAAGCCAGGCGTGTGAATTCACCGAAAAGGATCCGGTAGGCATAGTTCAGATCCAGCCCGTCATCGCGCAGGGGTCCCAGCTTGTCGGAATAAAGGTACATGCCCACGGCCAGCCTCTGGTTACGCAAGGGCGTATGGGCGCTGAAGGTCAGCGTCTGGGGCGCCCCCGGAAAACCGATCCATTGATACCTGTCGTCAAGAGTCGCCGACAAAACATCGCGGCTGCCCGAATAAGCCGGGTTGATGACCAGCATGTTGAACATGTACTGGCTGAACAGGGCATCCTGCTGGGCCAGCGTCTGCAGACCGGCCACCAGCAACATCAATGTGAGAAGCTTTTTCATGATATGTTGAATTTTATTGTTTTGCTTTATGTAGGATTTTCAATGTTCGATGTTCGATTTATTTATTAGTCGGAACCAAACACGTAAATCCATCCCTTGTAAATCCGTTCAGGATGATGCACCTTCAGGATGTAATAGTAGACGCCTGACGGAACGATCTTGTTGTCCTTTTCCCTGCGGGCATCCCACACCACCGTGTTATTGTCATAATTGACGAATTTGGCCATTTCATCACCCCACCGGTTGTAGATATACAGTTCATTTTCAGGGTACTGGTAGATGTCACCGATGATGAGGACATCATTGATACCGTCGCCGTTGGGTGTGAGGATATTATACACGGTCGGATCGTTGAGCTCGAGCACCTGTAGGTAGACCATAGCGGTATCGCACAGCACCGGGAATCCATTATCACAAATCTCATAACAGAACTCGTCGGGTCCGATGTAATCCATGAATGGCGTATAGGTGATGCTCATATCCGGATTGATGGTGATCAGACCATGGGCAGGCTCCAGGCAAATGGAGGTGATGGTCAGCGAGTCTTCCGGATCCGGATCAAAGTCATTGGCCAGAGGGAAGAACGTCAAAGGCCTGTTCATATAAGTCGTATCGTAATCATCCATGGCCGAGCCACGGTGGTTGGTCAGGTCGACGAAGACGACGACTTCGCCGGTGCTGCAGTAGCCGTGGTTATCACAGATATCGTAGGTGAAGGTCTCCCAACCCGAGAAATCGATGTACGGCACATACGTGATGGTGCCGTTGGCCGTACTGATCGTGTAGGTGCCATGCAACGGCGCGTCGTGCATGGTGAGCGTCGATTTATTGATGTTGTTTTCACAGGCCACATCGTTGGCCAGCACGTCGATCTCGACCGGTATGCCCTGTACGGTCCACGTCGAGTCGACATGAGCCAGCAGAGGTGACTCCACCGTCACCGTGAAGCTGCATGTGGATGTGTTACCACTGTAATCATACACCTTGTAGATTACCGTGGTGGTGCCGAAGGAATAGGTACCCGAGGCATCCGTGGTGCCGTTGAAGTCGTTGGAGAAGTTGGCTATGCTGCAGTTATCGGTGGGCTGCGGTACAGGTATGGAGACATGCATCTGGCACTCACCGGGCTGGGTGATCTGCAGCGACATGTCGGGACAGGTGATGACCGGGGCCTCCCTGTCGCTGACGGTGATGCTTTGCGTACAAGTGGCCGAGTTACCGCCGGCATCCCTTACCGTCCAGTTTATGACCGTTTCGCCGACGGGATAAGGATCCGTCAGCGCCAGGTCGTCATTACGGACGCCGGTGATGTCGGTGACAGGGCTGGTGCAGTTATCATGGGCTACAGGCATGCCGGGATCGACGAGGGCGCTGCACTCACCGGCAGCCGTCGCTATATTATGCTGGTCAGGCGGACAGGTGACCGTCGGTGCTTCATTGTCGATGACGGTGATGCTTTGCACGCAGACGTCAGTGTTACCGCTTTGGTCTGTGCCGGTCCAGGTGATGGTGGTGAGACCCACGGGATAGGGCGCGTTCAAGGCCAGACCGTCACTGCGCACACCGGCCACACTCAGGCCTGCAGGACAGTTGTCAGCGATGGTGGCCGTACCCTGATTCAACATCGCTGTGCAGAGCCCTTCATCGACGGGCACATTCGGGATGTCATCCGGGCAGGTGACGACAGGCGGCTCCATATCTGTCACAGTGACATAGAAAGCACAGGTGGTCGTGTTGCCGTAAGTGTCGGTGACGGTGAAGGTCACCACCGTGGTGCCCTTGGGATAGGTGCCCGAAGCATCGGCGGTGCCGGTGTAATCGTTGGTGAGAGTGGTCTCCGTGCAGTTGTCGCCGTGATCGGGCACCGGCACGGTGACATAGGCGTTGCACTGACCCGCGTCGGTGGTCACGAAGATATTCTCAGGACAGGTGATGTAAGGATACTGGTTATCATTCACCGTCACGTCAAAGTTGCAGGAGGAGCTGTTGCCCGCCGCATCGGTGATTGTCCAGACAACGGCGGTGGTACCCAGCGGGAATTCGGCGCCGTCGAGGGTGGCCGTGTTGTTGAAGTCATTGACGAGGTCAGCCACGGCACAGTTGTCGCCTGAAGAGGTCGGGTCAAACTCGGTACCCTGCACGGTGTAGAAGCAGATCGTCACATCGGCATTCCGCGTCTGGTCGCCCACGCAGGTGACGGTGGGATCCTCGTCGTCGTTCACGGTCACCGTGAAAGCGCAGGAGGCCGTGTTACCATAACCGTCGGTGACCGTCCAGGTGATGGCGGTGGTGCCCAGCGGCATCTCGGCGCCGGCGAGGGTGCTGCCGCCATTGTAATCGTTGACGACCGATTGCACCTGGCAGTTGTCGCTGACGGTCACCGGATCGAATTCGGTACCCAGCACCAGATAGGAACAGAGTCCCGCTGTGGTGCTACGTGTCTGGTCGTCATGGCAGGTGATGACAGGCGCTTCCTCATCGACCACGGTGATATGGAAGAGGCAGGTCGACGTGTTACCGCTGGCGTCGGTGGCCGTCCACACCACC
>Ga0172364_10004823_pt1 | contig 10747 bp, 10 predicted proteins | sample LakKivSesite10cm_FD_114545 | JGI IMG/M metagenome (GOLD analysis project Ga0172364, IMG submission 114545) | Sediment microbial communities from Lake Kivu, Rwanda - Sediment site 10cm | ecosystem: Environmental > Aquatic > Freshwater > Lake > Sediment | place: Rwanda: Western Province, Lake... | reverse complement strand
TTGATGGCGTGGGCAACGACCTTGAGTTCAAACTCCCCGGCACCTGCGGCAAGGGCGGACAGGGCATGGCTGTCGACGCCGGCGGGCCTTCTCTAAGGATCCGGGACGTCGTGGTGGGTGGTTTCAGATGAAGAGGCTTACCGCTTGGGGCATCGAACCCGAGAAGATGGCGAAGAAGCTCCTCCGGCTAGTGGCAAAGAAGAGGATAACGCAGGCGGACGTCTTCCTAAGGAGCGAAAGGAACGACGAGCTGGAGCTGAAGAAGAGCGCGATAGACTTCTGCAGGACTCAGCCATGGGAGACGGTCGCGTTTCTGCGCTGTCACTACCGCGGCGGCATGAGCACGATCCAGTCGAACCTCGTCAGCACCACGCCTGAGAAGTTTGCCTCGATGGCGGCCTCGCTCGCAAAGCTCTCCCACCCCGATCCTGAGTTCGTGAGCATACCCAGGGACACTCCGTCCGCGTTCCCCGTCAAGGGGCTCTTTGACCATCACGTCGCCTCACTTGGGACGGACGACATGGTCGAAATGGCCAACAGGCTGATAGACACGGCCAAGGCCAGCGAGGATTTCGTGGTCGAGGGGGGCGTTCACCGAACCGTGGCAAGGCAGTACTATCTCTCCTGTTTCGGGACACAGTTCCACCGATCAACCACGAGCGTCTCGGTGTCGGTGGGCGTCAGGGTGGAGAGGGGGGGCGAGATGACCCGGTTCTTTGACTGGGATGGGGCAAGGAGGCTCAAGGACTTGGATGTGGAGAAGCCGGCCAAGCGTGCCGCCGAGAAGGCGCCCAGCTACCTCGGGGCCAAGAGCCCCAAGACCGCCGACCTGCCGGTGGTGGTGGACCCGCACGTGGGCCTTGGGATGCTGCCCGGGATATTGGCGATGGGGGCAATCGCCGAGGCCGTGCAGAGGAAGAGATCCTACTTCTGCGGCAAGCTGGGCCAGCAGGTTGCGGTGAGCGGGGTATCGCTCGTCGATGACGCGAGGATCCCCTGGGGCTTTGCTAGCAGTACGTATGACGGCGAGGGCTTTCCCCACAAGAAGCTCTGGGTCGTGAAGGACGGCGTCCTGGAGTCCCTATTCCACAACAGCTACACGGCCAACAAGGAGAAGGTCGAGACCACCGCCCATGCCGCCCCCGGCTATCCCCTCGGGATCTCTCCCACCAACCTGACTGTCCCGGCGGGGGACTGGAAGCTATCGGAGATGATCGGGGAGGTCAAGGAGGGGATATTCATCGAGGAGGGAGGATTCTGGCCCAACCCCGTCACCGGCGACGCCTCAACCAGCCTCGACTTCGCCTTCAAGATAGAGAACGGCGAGCTTGCATATCCCCTGAAGACCACTTTGATCGGCGTGAACGTTCTGGACATGCTGAAGCGAATAGACGCAATATCCAAGGAGACCTACAGGATTCCTGGGACAAGCGCCCCGGGATTCCGAATACCTTCGGCAAAGATCTCGGGCCGAGGTTGATGGGGACGTTTCCTTGGCACCATGTCCTCCCGGCAGGCCAACTCCCGGTGCCATGGCGGAACCGCAGATGATTCATCGTGCCACTGGGCGTCGCCGATCGGCGGAGGCCAAAACCTTAAAGAGACCAATCTGGGCAACCCGGGCCCGGTGACAGAGTGACCAAGGAAAAGATCCTACAGTTGCTGAACCATGGCCTGGATCTGGAGCACGGAGCCTACGTGCAGTACCTCAGCCACGCGGAGGTCGTTGATGGAATAAACGCCGAACCCATCATAGCCAGGTTGAAGGAGATTGCCGGGGATGAAAAGAACCATCAGGACAAGTTCAGGACCCTGATCGGGATACTGGGCGGCGTGCCGAGCATGAAGATAGCCCCCACCTATCCCGCCAAGACCATCAAGGAGATCCTCGAGGTGAACCTGAAGGGCGAGAAGGAGGCCGTCGACACCTACAGGAAGATCCTCCAGGAACTGAAGGCGGAAAAGGGCCAGGGATACTACGACCACCTTCTGGAGCACGAGCTGAGGCACATCCTGATGGAGGAGCAGGAGCACATAAGCGAGCTTGAGCTTCTGCAGGGGACCCAGGGAAGCAGCTACTAGAAGGCGCACGCGTCCGCGCCGCGCGAACCCGGCAGTAACAGTATGATACGAGTCTTCCCCTCGTCATCCAGGGCTTTGTTCGCGCTAGGTGCGAGGCCCCAGTGGGGCACTACCCGGAGGGCAGCGTACTCCAGCTCCCGCCTTGCACGACCAGAACTCGGGCGTTGATAGGGAGGGGCCCCACCTCCTGGGCTTCCCCGCTAGGCCAGATGATCTTGAGCTTGTCCACCTTGTCCCGTGAGCCTAGGCCGAAGACCTGCTCTATGGGATCGTGGATGTGGCCCCGCCCGGCCGGGACCTCCCGGAACTGCGCCAAGTCGCCTGACACCAACTCAAGTCGGGCGCCTATCCCGTCCCTGTTGCTCTCCGTTCCCTGTAGGCTCACCCTTATCCAGTTGTTGGCGTTGCCGGTCGACCGGAAGAGCCGGTTCTCGCCTCCTGCCACGACCACGTACACGTCGAGGTCACCGTCGTTATCGTAGTCAAAGAGGCAAACGGCCTTTGGGTCGCCGAAGTTGATGTCAAGCCCGACCCTAGCAGCTATGTCCTCAAAAGTCCCATCCCCACGATTGGCGAGAAGCAGCGTCTTGCCGGCTGCTGTGAGCAGGACGTCCAAGTCACCGTCAAAATCGAAGTCGGCACAGTCCATGCCGTGTACGAGCTGTTCAGGGCCGAAAGCCCCGACCTCGGAGGACACATCCTTGTAGCGCTTTCCAAGGTTGCGGTAGTAGGCCTTCGTCCCCGCAGAGTCCTTGTCCACGCCGAAGAAGTCATAGTCCCCGTCCCCATCAAAGTCCCCAAAGAAGCTTGAATGAGTTTGGCCCCTCAACCCGACCCGGTTGGTCACCTTGGTGAAGCCAGTCCCGGTGTTCTCGTAGAAGACGTTGCTCGCCGGTTTGCCCTCCCACTCTTGGTTGGACAGGTACAGGTCAAGGTCTCCGTCAAGATCGTAGTCGACGCTGTTGAGGCCGTGCGGGGCATCCCCGGTGCCAAGATCCGTAGTGTAGAGAAATCGGCCGTTTCTCCTGTTCTGGAAGTAGTAGTTCGTGCCCCCAACGTTGGTAGCGACGATGTCCAACCACCCGTCGCCGTTGTAGTCGCCCATGCATGCGCTGTGGCTCTGGCTCGCGCCGGGGATCGCCATGTCGGCGCTCTGCGTCACATCCTTGAACGTGAAGTTGCCCTCGTTGCGGTAGAGCACGTTGCGGCCCGACGAAGTCCCGATCCAGTTGGCGCAGAACACATCCCTGTCGCCGTCGTTGTCGTAATCGCCTATCGCCACGCCGTGACCGCCCCCAGGGCCCTCGCCGACCCCCGTCAACTCGGTCACGTCGGTGAATGTCCCATCGCCGTTGTTCCTGTAGAACCGATTGCCGTCCTTGTTGACTATGTAAAGGTCAAGGTCAAGGTCGCCATCCAAATCCTCCACCCCCAGGCCGTGCCCGCTTGCCGCCACACCGAGGCCCGCCTCCGAAGTGACATCCTCAAAGCTGATCGTCCCCGCCCAGATCCCGGAGGGCGCGGGGACGTTTCGTCCTCCCCGGGGAAGCAGGACGACCGCAATCGCAGAGATTGCCGCCAAGCAGGCGATGACCATGAGAACTAGCCTCCGCCTCGGGAAGGGGGGGCCTGTTCTTTCTGGTCTGGACCCACACTTGTGGCTTCTCGGCGATGCGTGTGCGCTGCAGAAGGTCCCGCCACATTTGCGGCATCTCTGAGGCTTGAAAAGCACCCTGTGGCAGGCCTGGCACTCGGATCTGAGCGTTGAACCCTCTCCCATGACGGAGCACGGTTGCCGGCTGGTATTTAACTTGCCCCTTGGGGTCGAGGCCAGTAGATGGGCGTTGAGTCACGGCCATCGAAGGACCCCTCCCCGATATTTATTAAGAGAATCAACCACGCCATCCCCCAGGCGGAACGCTTGCGTCCCTTGTTCGTCCTGCTACTGACCCTGATTCCGCTGGTCGCCGGGCTTTCGCCCGCGTTCGGGGAGCATGCCAAACCGGCAAAGGTACTCGTAGCCGGACTCCCGAGCGAGATCAACATAGCAGCGGCGTGGCTTGAGATCGATCCTCTGTCTGACCCTCAGGTCATACCAGCTCGTAGTCAGGATAGCGGCTTCACCCTGGAACAGCTACAGAGGTTCGTCAGGCTCTACTTCCCCAGAACCTACGACAGACTCCTCGAGTACGAGTACATGGTCCTGGCCCAGGTGGAGATCTGGGTCTTCACCGATGAGCAGCAAAAGATGCTCTACGACTCAATATACCAAGGGGGCCTCGGGGGCATGCAGACCAGAAGCGTGATGAGCATGCATGATGGCATATCCCGTCCGTGGGCGAACTCGATCCTCTCGGACGCATTCCCCAACGATGCCGATGCGGTTGTGAATTTGCCCTCCTATACCCCCCATTCGGAGCCGATGAGGGTCGTCATCAACACGAACGAGATGGTGCCCCCCATCTACAAGCCGTACAAGGACCTCCCCGGCGTCGAGTACTCCTTCATCGGCGCCTATGGGACGAACATCGCCATACCCAAGGAGGGCGCACTCATAGTGTCGTATTCCGTGGGTCCGTACAAGTACGGGTATCCCGGGGCCTACCCGGACCCGCGATTCGAGAGCCCCGGTTGGCTGCCCCAGAGCATGTACTGGACGTTCGGCAACGGCACGACCTGGACCCACCAAGACATGTTCGGCCAGTACTGGAACACGGTCTACAATCCATACGCGCCGGACATGGTGCTGGCGGAGCTCATCTTCGCCACGGGGAGGAAGTTGCCCGATGATGTGGTGGCGCTGCACGCCCTCCGTGTCAAATTCACGGACTACTCCTCGCTCAAGGGCTTCATCTATGCCATCATGGATTTCGCCGAGAAGTTCGGCGCCAACACCGCCTCGGTCACGCGGAGCATGTCCAAGGTAGCGCAAGGGGTCGAGGACGCCGAGCAATTCTACCTGGAGCAGGACTTTCAGGAATCCTCCTCAGCGATGGATGAGGCCCTGTCCGAGTTGGACCATCTCAAGGATGAGTCGCTGAAGCTGAAGGACCGAGCGCTCATGTGGGTGTACGTGGTGGAGTGGCTTGCCGTGAGCGGGGTTTCGTTGGTGGTGGGCTTTGCGGTCTGGACGCTCATGATCAGGCGCAAACTCTACAAGGAAGTGGCGGTCACCCGCCTTGCGCTCTAGCGTGCCGTGCTGGCTCTGGCGTGCATTGAAGTCGGGTTGAAACTCAGGGGTTGAAGGTATGAAAGTGTCAGGCTACAAGCAGGTCCCAGCGGAGGATGTCTCCGAGGAGGGAGCCGCGGGCACCAAGATCCGCTGGCTCATTGCTGGAAAGGACGGCGCGCCGAACTTCGCCATGAGGCTGTTCGAGATGGCGCCCGGTGGCTGCTCGCCCCTGCATGCGCATCCATGGGAGCACGAGGTCTACGTGCTTCGCGGCAAGGGGAAGGTTGTGCGGGATGGACCCGATGCAAAGATCGGGGCCGGCGACTTCGTCTTCATCGCGCCAAACGAAAAGCACCAGTTCAGGAATGACGGGAAGACGATGCTTTGCTTCGTATGCCTCATCCCCATACCGAAGGGCTGAAGCAAAGGCGCCGCACGTATCCCCGGCCTAGATTCCCGTTCGCTTCTTGGCTGCTGACGGCAGAATGCCTCCCACCATGCAGAGGGCGGGGCCCACTATCAGGCCGGCCCAACCGAAAAGCGCCAACAGGCCGACCAGGAAGAGCTTCAACCTGAGGCCGGTCCCCGCGTGATCCCATTTCCCCAGGCCGATCCGTAGGGCGCCGATGCCCAGCAGGATTGGGATTGCCGCCAAGAGGACCGTGATCACAGCCTCGGCCGCAAGATGGGTACGCATGACGGTGATGAGCATCTGCACGATGGTGGTCATCCCTGACCCAATGAACATAAGGCCCGCAACTGTCGCCACCACGCGGAACACGCTCCACGTCCTAGCGGATCGTAGGTTCAAAACGACCACCGCCCCTCCAACCGCCACGGCCAGTATCATAGGGGCGAGTATGAGGGGGATTCCCTGGCCCTCCCACCTGTAGACGGATATCAGGCTGATGGGCACCAGGACCCATTCCGAAAGGCTGAAGGATTCCCGGTAGCCGACGACCAGCGAGTACCTGCCGCCACTTGAGGTACCGTAGACCGCGACGAAGTAGGTTCCATTTCTGGGCGCGGCAAGTTCGAGATGGGCCACGGAGTAGAAGCTGCTCGGCGAGAAGCCCTCATAGGTCGCCTTGGCCGGCATCGCCCCCTGTATGAGAACGGTCGTGTATCCGTCGGGAACGTAGACGTACTCGGGCGGGGTGCCCTCGGCATCCAGGCCCGGGCCCATCAGCACGGCGTCCGGCACGAATCCCTCCTGGGATGGGTCAGTGGAAACCAGCACCTCCAAGTAGATCCTGTCGCCCGCCCCCACGTCGAGACGGTAATACTGCGCCTCCATCTCCTCGTGGAGCTCCCCGTAGAACGCCCAGGATTTCGCTGGATCATCCACGGGGATCGCCTCGTCGAAACCGTGCTTGTCACCCGAGAACCCGGGAACGTGCCCGACGGCCGCGGGCCAGAGGAATACCGTCAGGATCAATGGCGCCGCGCAAGCGATGCCCAACTGCCTCATGCGTGATCTCCTGTCAGCCTCGTTGAAATATTGAGCCTTGCCCTGCGATCATTGCCCGTCTGCGCCCAACTGCAACCATGGGGGTTGGATTTCCACTTATGAACGGGCCCCTCATCGCGTCCTTGAATGCAGTCCTCCATCCTTGACTTCGCCTCAGCCCATGAAGGCCGGGGTGAGATGCTGCGGGCTCGCTTCCCCCAAGAGAATCCCGATCGGACCTATTCGAGCTACACCTGCAGGTGGCTGCGCAAAAGGCCGCACACCTCATGCGGTGAAGCGGTTCAAACCTACCTTCAGGGGTGTTTCTCAGATCCCGGTGCTGTGGGACGGCTCTTCGCTGCCTGGAAACACAGATGCTCACGCCTAGCAGTCCAGGTCCCATCCACCCCCTATGTCGCAAGGCGATTCGTGCGCGAGTCGCCAATCCTGTGCCACATCAACGCCAGGACAGGCAAGAGGTTCTTGGACGAGCGCTTCAACCCGACGCTGGCCCGCGCGCTCTGCGATCCCAGGACTCACGGAAGCCATGGCCTCATGCAGCTCAGCGCCGTCTCATCTGACCACTTCGTCGCGCTTGAGGTCCCGCTTCACTCTCCGCTGCTCACCGGGCATCTTGACTGCCTGCTCTGCGATGAGGACAACGACATGCTGTACGCAATCGAGATAAAGTCCTACCCGTCGGACCATACGGATCCCTGGTCGGGCACGCCCCGGCAGAGGCTCTTCGCCAACCTGGTTCAGGCCCTTGGCTATTGCGAGCTCCTCGCCCTCAACACGGGCCATGGGGCGGTGGCAGCCGGCATACTCCATCGCCACGGCCTCACCCTCCTGGATGCAACTCGGTGGCTCGGGTGCGACAGAACCTTGCTCGGCGCGGTCGCTAGGTACGCCATCGGAAGAGGTACTATGCGCCAAACATCGGAGCCCTGTCCATCAAATCCAGAAGGACGTTCATCAGATCCTTGCCCGTGATGCGCCCCATGCCTCCCTTGGAACAACTCCTCTCCCCGAACTCCGTGACATCGTCGGGCCTGACTCCCCTCCCAACGATGCACAGTGGCACGGGATCGCCCGAGTGGTTCTTGACCGAAACCGGGGTGCTGTGATCCGCGGTCACCGCCACGTATGTCCCCTCGCCGATGAGGGGCATGATCTCGCCTATCATCTGGTCCAGCCTTTCGATCATGGCGACCTTTGCCTTGGGCTGGCCGTCGTGGCCGGCGATGTCGCAGCCCTTGACGTTCATCATGACGAAATCGTACCTTCCAAGCGCTGAGACGGCAGCGCTGCCCAGCGCCTTGGTGTCCGTGTCAAGGCCGCCAGTCGACCCGGCAACCTCTATGACATCAAGTCCGACGATCTTTGCCACGCCGGATATGAGTCCGACCTCAGCAATTGCGGCAGCCGACAGCCCGAATCTCTGCTTGAAGCTCGGTATCTCCTTCAGCACGCCCGCGCCCCGTGGCAGCAAGGCGTTGGCGGGAAGCAGACCCTTCTTCCTGCGCTCGACGTTGACACGGTGCTTCTCCAACCGCTCGTGGCTGATCCTGACGAACTCATTGATCACGCTTGCCGTCTTCCGGGAGTCGGCGTCCAACGCCTCACAGCGCCGCACCGGGCCACCGGTATCGTGTGGATCCACATCTGAGACCTTGTGGCCAAGTCCGCTGCCCCTCAAGATGAGGGCGCCCCTATGGGCCACCGACTCCTTGAATATGACCTTGACGCCCTGGATCTCCATACCGTCTATGGCCTGGGCAAGTTCGTGCGTCCCTTCGGTGATCCTACCTGCCCTTCTATCCACGATCGCCATCTTCTCATCGACGGTCGCAAAGTTGCATCGGAATGCCACGTCACCCGGCCTGACATCCAGGCCGATCCCCGCTGCCTCGAAGGGCCCCCTGCCCGTGTACCACACATAAGGGTCAGCTCCCAGATAGGATAGATGGGAGGTATCGCTGCCCGGCCGGATCCCTGGAGCGATTGGATCCATGATCCCGTTTATGCCCCTCTTCGCCATCGCGTCAAGGTTCGGCGTCTCGGCAGCTTCCAGAGGGGTCAGGCCCCCGAGTTCGGCCACGGGCCGATCACCCATGCCGTCGAAGATCAGAAGAAGGCACTTGGTTTTCTGCATCATTCCCACCTATTTGAGTTCGAGCTTGATCTGCTTTCCCTGGCCGTTCTTAAGGGTGCCCACCATGCCCCTCACGGTCTTGTCGATGACATCCTGCACGAACGGCGAAAGCGTCATTGCCTTGCCGTCCACCTCGAGCGCGACCTTGTCCGTGAGGTACACGCATTCGTGGTCCTTCGCCCTTCCCTCGAACACGTCGCGCGCGAATTGGCTACACCTCTGCCTCCCGCACTTCTTGCAGTTGGTTTCCGGGAGCCGCCGGAAGGCATTGGCCTCGATCCTCGCGTAGAGCTTCTCGTTGTCCTTGATGAACACGGCCCCCGACTGCTCGGCTTTGGTCTTCAACTCCTCGTTTCCCGTGACCAGGAAGGTGTAGTCGTCAATCAGCTTCAGGTCCTCCTCCTTCTGCGCGATGAGCACCTTGAGGAAGCCCTTCATCTGCTTGAACCCCTCAAGCACCGCGTAGTCGCACCCCATCAGTTCCCTCCACAGGTCGCCCTTTGCCTGCAGGATGCAGAAAAGCTTCGGATCCACACCGACAACCTTCTCGGCGCCCATGGCGAAGTGCCTCTCGGTGTCCTTGTCAGGGTTGATCTCGTGGACCGCATGCTTGGCCGTGTGAACCCGATACCCTTTCTCCCTCAGGAATCTGATCAGATCCTCGACGACCGAGGTCTTGCCCGCCTTGCTGAATCCTATTGCGCCCACGACTTTCATCCGTCAGCCTCCTTTTCGGCCTTCTCAAACGCTTTGCTGAGCTTCCCCACGTAGTCCGACGGGTTCTCAATCAGGACCTTTGCCCCACCCACGATGTCGATGAAGCCGAGCTCATTTCCATACCGGGGAACGATGTGAGCGTGCAGGTGAGGGATGCTGGCCCCCGACACCTCACCGATGTTGAACCCGATGTTGTAGCCCTTCGGGGAGTAGCAGGATTTCAGGGCACGGACGGCCAGGTTCATTGACCCAAACAGGTTGAGGGCTTCATCCCTGTCCAGCTCGGACAGCTCCGCGACGTGCCGCTGTGGGAAGACCATCAGATGGCCCGGGTTGTAGGGATACAGATTGAGAACCGCGATGCTCGCCTCGTCCCTCCAGACCTCCAGGCTCTTGACCCTTGCATCCCGGTCCCGAATGGAGCAGAGTATGCAGTCAAACTTGGGTTTGTCGGTTCGTCGCACATACCCTGCCTTCGTCGGAATCCACAGATATGCGTCAAACCTCAAACCTGGATCACCGAGCAATTGGCGGATCGATCATATCGACCGTATGGCGGACCCCGGATCTCCCACGCCTTCCGCCCGTTCAGGAGACCCGCCCCCGCAAAGCTTGAAAAATATAACTAGGTTGACGGGGCGACTTCCGTCCGGTCTCGCACAAACTTGGATCCAACCATTTTTCACTTCAAGGCCCAGGCCATTGCGATGCCTCATGACTGAGCTCATCTACTTCTCCGACTGTTACGTGAAGGAGTTCAAGGCAGACGTGGTTCAGGTCGACGGGAACCGGGTCGTCCTCGATCGAACGGCCTTCTACCCGACTGGTGGAGGCCAGCCCTGCGACACGGGCACCATCGCGGGCGAGGATGGACCGGCTCGGGTGGTCGAGGTTTCGAAGGCTGGCCCGGATGTGCTTCACGCCCTTAAAGGGCCAATGCCCGAAAAAGGGTCCCGGATCGAGGCCAGGATCGATTGGGAGAGGAGGTACGCGCACATGAGGTACCATACGGCCCAACACCTATTGTCCGCCTACTTCCTGGATCAACACAAGGCAAGGACGACCGGCAACCAGATCTCGACCGAAGGGGCATCCATTGACCTGGATCTGGAGTCCTTCGACCCAGATATCCTTGAGGGTGCGAGGTATCAGGTCAACCTTTGGATCGAGG
>Ga0172364_10004822_pt1 | contig 10747 bp, 9 predicted proteins | sample LakKivSesite10cm_FD_114545 | JGI IMG/M metagenome (GOLD analysis project Ga0172364, IMG submission 114545) | Sediment microbial communities from Lake Kivu, Rwanda - Sediment site 10cm | ecosystem: Environmental > Aquatic > Freshwater > Lake > Sediment | place: Rwanda: Western Province, Lake Kivu... | reverse complement strand
TTTCTATTTTTGTCGGTTAAGCGGAAAAGCGCAGCCGCCCATTCAGGTTTCCAAGAGCGGAGCTGAATCTCATTGGTTACTTTTATGATTAAATCTTCTATGGGCTTATTATAGCAAATTTCCTCTTGACAAAAGAGTCGGGAATTTTTAAAATAGCAGTCACTATCAGAAAGTGATAGCTTTTGTTTTAGACTATACTGGAGGTAAATATGGTAAAACCAAAAAAAGTTAAGACTTATGGAGAAATTAGACCGGCTGCTGGCTATCTTTTGATTGAACCGGAAGAGGCGGAAATGAGAACTTCTTCAGGAATTGTTCTTCCGGAATCTCACGATGAAAAACCTCAAAGAGGGAGGGTTTTAGAAGTAGGCCCAGATGAATTAACAGATTCAGGAAAAACAAGGAAATCACCTTGTAAAATTGGGGATGTAGTTGTTTATAAAAAATGGGGCGGAAATGAATATAAGGTTGGAGAAAAAGAATTACTTTTTATAAAATTTGATGATATTTTAGCAATTATAGAGTAGAAGAGTGTAAGAGTAGAAGAGTAGAAAGAATTTATACTCTCCCGCTCTCCCGCTCTTTCACTCTGAAAGGAACTTATGGCCAAAATTTTAGCTTATAAAGAAGAAGCCAGAGAAAAAATTTTAGAAGGAATGGCTGAAGTTTATAAAGCGGTGGCAACCACCCTAGGTCCTAAAGGAAGAAATGTGGCTTTGGACCGAAAATGGGGGGCGCCCAGTGTTGTTCATGATGGAGTCACCGTTGCTAAAGAGATTGAACTTGAGGACCCCTTTAGAAATATGGGGGCCCAGTTAATTAAGGAAGCGGCTTCTAAGACTAATGATGATGCTGGAGACGGAACAACTACCTCAACGATTTTGGCTTATGCGATTGCTTCAAAGGGTTTGAAAAATATTACGGCAGGGGCTAATCCCATGGTTTTAAAAAGGGGAATTGAGAAGGCGGTAAAATACATAACCGGAGAAATTGACAAAATGGCTAAACCAATTAAGGGTAAAGAAGAGATTGCCCAAGTGGCGACTATTTCTGCGGCTGATCAAGAAATTGGCCAAATGCTTTCTGAAGCTTTAAGCAAAGTGGGTAAAGACGGGGTGGTAACCGTAGAAGAAGGTAAAGGATTAGGTCTAACTAAAGAAGAGAAAGAGGGAATGGAGTTTGACAAGGGTTTTGCCTCACCTTATTTTGTTACTATTCCTGAAAGAATGGAAGCTGAGGTTGAGGATCCTTATATTTTGATAACAGACAAAAAGATTTCTGCTGTTTCTGATTTGCTACCTTTTTTAGAAGAGGTAGTTAAGGTAACAAAGAATATTGTTATTATTGCAGATGAGATTGAGGGTGAAGCTTTAGCGACTTTGGTGGTTAATAAACTTCGTGGCACTTTTAATGCTTTAGCAGTTAAAGCTCCAGGATTCGGCGACAGAAGAAAAGAAATGCTTCAGGATATTGCTATTTTGACCGGAGGAACATTTGTTAGTGAAGACACGGGTCGGAAATTAGAGAGCGTTAAGCCAGAGGATTGCGGTCGAGCTGATAAGGTTTGGGCAGATAAGGATAATTGCCGAATTATTGGAGGAAAAGGAGATCAGAAAGCAATTCAAGCCCGTATTAACCAAATAAAGAATGAAATTAAGGAAACTACCTCTGACTTTGATAAAGAGAAACTTCAGGAAAGATTAGCCAAGCTTTCTGGCGGAGTTGTCCAAATTAATGTTGGGGCAGCGACGGAGATAGAGATGAAGGAAAAGGTAGAGAGAGTTAAAGATGCGGTTGAAGCGACCAAGGCGGCTGTTGAAGCAGGAATAGTTCCTGGGGGAGCGATTGCTCTTTTGGATATTTCCCAGAAAATGAGACTAGAAGAAATAGCGGGTAAAGGAGCCACAGAGGATGAAGTTACAGGAGTAGAGATTCTTAAAGTAGGCTTAGAACAGCCGTTTTTAACTTTAATGAGTAACTCTGGATTTGATCCAGGACAGCTAATTGCTAAGGCCAGACAAGTCAGTAGTCAAGGAATGGGTTTTGATGTGGCTAGCTTGGGGTCTTTGGCCGAAGCCGAACCGGTTGATATGGTTAAAGCCGGAATTGTTGATCCAGCGAAAGTAGTTAAAACCGCCTTACAAAATGCCGCCTCAGTTGCAATGATGGTTTTGACAACTGAGTGCTTAATTACCGACAAGCCCGAGAAAAATCCGCCAGCTGGCGGACCCCCAATGCCCCAAGGAGGGATGGGAGAGGAATATTAAATTAAAATTAAAAAATAAGCAGAGCTTGATTTCTCGCAAGCTCGAAAATAAAAATGAAAAAATTAAGTGGTCGCCAAAGGCGGCCATTTTTGGTATGATGGATATGTCTGTAGTTTTTAGGTTATGGTCAAAGCAGCCAGTTTGGTAGTTAGTCATGGTTATTAGTTAAAAAAACAAAGACCAGGACTATTGACTAAACCTGCAGCCAAGACTAACAACCATTAACTAAGACAAAATTTCTAATAAAAAGGAGGTGACCCGCCTAATCTTACTTTGAGTCTTTCCAGAACTATTCGTTCACGACTCAAAGAGCGATTTAGCGGCGGGCAAGGAAGGGGGTGATATAAATGTTTAAAGTTCAGAAAAAAAATGGGGAGCAGGAGGATTTTGACCGGAATAAAGTTTTAAATGGAATGGTAAGATCTGGGGCAACCCCTGAAGAAGCCGAAAAAGTAACTGTTCAGATTGAAGGCTGGTTACCGGGGGTAGCGGTTAATGGTGTTGTTAACACCACTGATATCCGAACCAAGGTTCTTGAGCTTTTAAGGGTAGTTAATCCCACCGCCGCTTCCAACTTTGAGGCTTATCAAAAACCGGTGAGCGCTTGAAATATTAATTTCCTTTTTGCTCTTGTTTTCGAAAGGGAAATCTTGTATATTTGAATTCTATGAAGATAAAAACGAAAATTTTGAAAATGAAGATTAATTTTCAAGCCTCCAAAAGATATTTTAAGAAAGCTATCTTTATAATTTTAACTCTTTTAGTAATAGGTTTTTTGGGATACCGTTTTAAAGACAAGTTTTTAGCCGGGGTTGTTAATAATGAGCCTATTTTTAGGTTTCAGTTAGCAAACAGATTGTCTTCTTTATATGGGAAGACAGTTCTTGAAGACTTAATTGTTGAGAAACTGATTTTCCAAGAAGCCAAGAAAAAAGTCGTCACGGTTACTCCCGAGGAAGTTAATCAAGAATTAGTTAATATTCAAAAACAGTTAGGAGAAAAAACTGATTTAGATAGTCTTTTAGCTCTTCAGGGAGTTAAAAAAGCCGATTTTTTAGGTCAAATAAAAATTCAGATTTTGCTTAAAAAAATGCTTCAAAACGAAATTGCTGTTTCTGAAGAAGAGATTACCAAATTTTTAAAGGAAAACCAAAAATCAATGACCGCTACGACTGAAGCAGGACTTAAAAAAGAAGCAAAGGAAACGCTCGAACAGCAGAAAATGACAGAAAAGCTCAATCCTTGGGTTAGTAATCTTCTTTCAAAGGCAAAGATTTTAAGATTTGTCAAGTGACCTTATCTTGAACTGGCCAACTTTTTACCGAAATAGGCTTCAAAAAACACTCTCGGATTAATTTTTCGGTTGTTTTCAATGACCTCTAAATGAAGGTGTGGTCCGGTTGACCAGCCGGTAGAACCAATTAAACCAATGACATTATTTTCCTCTATTGCTTGTCCTTCTTTTACGTTAATTTTTGCTAAGTGGGCATATAAAGATTTAAGGCCAGAACCGTGGTTGATAAGAATATAGTTCCCGTAGCCAAAACGGCCATAAGAAATTTTCTCAATTTTTCCTGGCAAAATGGACAAAACTGCCGAACCAGCATCAGTGGCCAAATCAATGGCTGGATGTAAGAAAGAATAGCCCTTGGTAATCTTGAAAATTCCTAAAGGTTTTTGTAAGGACTGTTTTGTCGTTAGTTCAATTCCCTCAGCCTGTAATTGAGTATAATTAGTATCAAAAATGGTTTGGTACTTGGAGGCAGAGTAAGAGATAAGACTTATAATTAAAATTAAAACCAAGAAAATCCCCCCTAAAATTTCTTTTATTTTGGGGAACTCAAATATTTTTCGCCAGAAAGCAATAAACTTTATCCAAAATTTTTGGCAGGCTCTTTGGAAGTTTCTTTTCATTGGTTGGGTTAATTTAGCCCAATAAAAAATCCTAAACCATAATGGTTTAGGACTGGAAAGTATTATACCAAAAATTCTCCGAATGTCAAGGGGATTGAGGCTGAATTGAGCCTAAATTGAGGCTAATTAGGGTGGCGAGCCTTACTACTTGGCTACCTTTGGAGGCCTAGGCCGGAATCGAACCCCGTTGGGTCTTCGCACTCGCCTTTTCAATTCTATTCGAATACGGCCCGTGCCGCGACCTTACGGGGCAAGCCGGCTTTTTGAGGCCTGGGGGGGAATCGAACCCCCGTATAAGAGTTTTGCAGACTCTTGCCTTACCTCTTGGCCACCAGGCCGACAAATAATAACATACCAAATTTAGGCTTAAAAAGCAAAAGTCTTGTAAAATTTCTGATTTTGTGGTATTGTGGGGTGAATGAAAAAAGTTTTGTTACGAAGTACCAAACTTTGTTTACTAACTATTACTTTATTTTTCCCTCTTTTTTTCTTTTCTGGCTGTCTTCCTAAAAAACAAACGGCGGCTCTTCAGGTAAATTCTTTTCCTTCTGCTTCAATTTTCATCAACGGTAAGAATGTGGGAAAGACTCCATTTGTCGACCGAGAGATGAATCCCGGAGAAATTACCTTAAAGTTAATTCCTGAGAGTACAATCTCCGCTCTAACCTCATGGGAGGGAAAATTAACGCTGGTGAGTGGCGTTCTAACCGTCGTTAATCGGGAATTTGCTGAACAAGAAGAGAATTCGTCAGGGGATATCTTGGCTTTAGAGCCAATAAGGGATAAAAAGAACGCCTCTTTGGCGGTGGTTTCTACGCCTGATGGGGTAACGGTGATGATTGATGGAGAAAACCGGGGATTTTCACCCTTAGTTTTAGAAAAAATTAACGAGGGTGAACATCAGATTACTCTTAGTTACTCTGGATATAAAGAAAGGACCCTTAAAGCCAAGGCTGTTAACGGTTTTAAATTGATCCTCAATTCAAAATTAGCCAAAGAAAGCGAAGGTGAGATTGTGGTTACTCCTACACCAACGCTTACCTCTCAACCCACCAAGAAGACTACCCCAACCGTAACCCCTAAAATAACTTTAACCCCGAAACCGACAGTGGCCATAAGTGGTGCCTATGTTGAGATCCAAGAAACTCCCACTGGTTGGCTAAGAGTAAGAATGAGTCCAAGTTTATCAGCAACAGAAGCGGCTAAGGTTTATCCCAAAGAAAAATATCCCCTTTTAGAAGAGAAATCAGGTTGGTATAAGATCACCTACGAAGAAGGTAAACAAGGTTGGATTTCTGCTCAATACGCCAAAAAAACTCAGTAGGGCTTTGGAACTAACTTGTCCCATAAATTATCAAAACAACCATTATTCCCCAAATGACAACCACCCCTAAAAGGGGTTTATCTGATAGAAGAACTCTTTCTGGAGATTCTGCCTTTGAGCCTTCATAAACAATTCTTAAATAGCGCATTATTCCATAGATGACTAAAGGAATTGAAAGCATTAAAAACTTACTCGTTCCTGAAATAGTTAGGGGTAAGATTGAATAAACAAGAGTTGGGCTCAAGATAATCGGGGGTGATTCAAAGAAAGTAAAGAGAGCCCAGGAAATCCAAGCCGAAGAAGCAAACATTGAAAGATAACCATCCAGAAGTTTTTCTGAATAAAGAGAAAGAGTTCTACGGTGGGCAGGAGCGGCTTGGGCTGAAAGCAAGGATAATTCTGCCCGCCTTTTACCAATTGCCAAAAATAAGGCCGAAGAAACAACACAAAGCAAAAACCAGCTTGAAATATGATAATTTAGAATAATAGCCCCCGCATAAATCCTTAAAGTAAATCCGGAAGCAATAGCTAAAAGATCGACAATAATGACATTTTTTAGAAAAAAAGTATAGGCCAGCTGAAGGAGAAAATAGGCAAAGCAAACCAAAAAAAAGAAAAAAGAAAGTTTTGAAGCCAAAAATAAAGAAAGAAGAGTTCCTGAAAGAGCGAAGAAGAAAGCAATTGGTACCGGAAGTTTTCCCGAAGCGATTGGCCTTAGTCGTTTAAAAGGATGAATTCTGTCCTTAGAGATATCAGCAATATCGTTCAAAAAATATAAAGAAGAAGTCATCCCAGAAAAAATAATTGTCGCTAACGTTACTAAAAAGAAGTCTTTGCTGGAAAAAAGCCTTCCAGAGAAGATTAAGGCCGCATAAAGGGTTAAGTTTTTGATCCACTGTCTTGGACGGGCGGTTTTAAGAAGGTAGATAAAAATTTTATCCATACTAGGCAGATGAAAAATAAAGCTGGTAACAGGATTATTGTATAGAATTTTTGTTTACTGTTCAAATTTAAAGCTAAAATACCCAGAAGACCGCTGGTTGTCCAATAAAAAAAGGCAATTTTTCTTTTTCCCCACCCTAAGTCTAAAAGCCTATGATGAAGGTGTTCTCTTCCGCCCCAAACTGGAGATCTGCCTTCACTTATTCTTTTAAAAAATAAAAATGTTGCATCTGTTAAGGGAATACCAAGAACTAAAATGGCAGTGGCTAATTTTGCTCCAGAGAGGATCGATAATGTTCCCAAAAGGAAACCAGCTAAACTTTTTCCTCCATAACCAGGAATAATTTTTTGGGGGTAAAAGTTCCAAAAAAGAAACCCTAAATAAGTGCCGGCCGTCACCATCGCCAAAATGATTACTGGCCATTGAGTAATATCTTGTCTAAAGCGAAGACTTAAAAGGCCAATAACAAAAGCAGCGATGGTGACAAAACCAGGAAGTTGTCCGTCAACGCCGGCTGACCAACCAACAAAATTCATGCACCAAGCAATCCAAAAAACAGCCAAAATATCGGCTAAGGGAAAGAAGGTTCTTGTTTGCCCTAAAAAATTAAAATAAATTTTTGGTTGATCAAGATGGATAATTCCTCCAGTCAAAGGATTAGTGATAAACGAGATTCCAATCCCTGCTCCAACTACCATTCCTGCCGCCAGAAGATTAGTTAAAAGTCTTAAGAAAGGACTAATTTTTTCTTCAAACCGGTCATCAAGTAAGCCAACAATCAAAGCAATAGTTGCTCCTAAGATTATTCCTCCAAGATGTTTATTAAGGAAAAGAAAGAAAATTATGGTCAAAAATCCAAGATAAAGAGGGATTCCTCCGGCCCTGGGAACAGGATATTGGTGAACGACTTTAGGATGCTTGTGGGTTTTAGGATCATCTATAAGTTTAATTTTCTTGGCCCAAAGGATAGTAAAGGGCGTAGAAAGAAAACTGACCAGGAAAGAGGAAATTAATGGTCCAAAAAAAAGATTTCCTAATGATTGTTCCATCTTTAGGTTATTAAAAAAACAATTTTAAAAAGAGAAAAAAGACAAAGGAAGGAGATTGCCAGCGAGACCAAAAAACTGGTCTTTACCAAAAGGTCACCGGCTTTTTTAAAAAGCCATTTTACCAGTAAGGAATTAAGCAAAAAGACAACAAAGGAAACTGCTGGTAAAAGAAAAATTAGAATTTTTGGGGCAAGTTGATCTTGACCCCAAGGCCGACTATAAAAAAGAGGGATCTGAGGAGGCAAACTTTCCCACTTAAAAAAGGGAAAACTAATCAAGATAATAATTAAGATTAAGTTTAATTGTTTAATAGTTTCTGGTTTCAAATTGCTTCCCCCTTTCTTAAAATTTGAAAATCTCCTACCTTTTTAATCTTCAGATAATTGGTATTTAAAAGATTTTCTAAAGCTGGAGAGAGTTCATTCTTTTGAGATTTAAGAATAATAACTTTTGGTGGATTTTGGATTAAATCTTTTTCAACTTCCGTAAATTTTTTAAAGTCAATTATATGATAAGCAACGGTAAATCGGGTGGCGGGCAACCTTTGAGAAAGGGCATAGATATAAGGTTCGTCTCCCCAAATGAAAATTTTATCTGAGGGATGAGAATATCTAACAAGATAAGAAGAAATTTCGTAAATTTGGGGAGTTTTCTTGTCAAAATAGGAAAAATAAGAAGCCCTATCTTTTCTTCCTAAGGAAAAATCTAAGAAATTTTGATAGTAGGAGAAAACAGGGTAGATCCAGAATTTGAGGCAGAAAGAAATAACTAAGAAAACCATAATTAAAAAAATTGAAGAAAGACGGACAAATCCCCTTTGGGAAATTAAAATCCCCATTAGTAAACAGAAAGATGGTAAAACCTGGATAAGATAATGGGCATAAGGACGGTTAGAAAGTAGAGCCGCAAAAAATGAGAAAAGAAACCATATTTGACAAAAAAGGGTCATTTTTAAAGAAGATTCCCTTTGTTTATAAAAGAGAATGAATAAAAGAAGGATTAAGATTATAGATTTTATAAAAAGATTACTTTTCATTAAAGAAAATTGATGAGAACCTGTTTTCCAGGAAGATAGATATCCAAGATTTTGAAAGAAGGTGATTTGAATAAATTCTTTTAAATAATGATGGAAAAAGAAGAAAATAAGGCTAATTAAGATAGGTAATGAAAAACCAATTAAAAAACTTAAGATTTTTGGAAGGTTAAAACTAAAAATTTTCTTGGAAAGATAATTGAAGATTAAAAAAATGATCACCGCCACCAGATCAAAAATTGCTGGAACCTTAAAAAGGGTGGCCAAAGAAAATAAAGTTCCCGAAATAAACAAGTTTGTGGCTGGCGCCATAAAAAAATCCACCATAGAAGGTTTTTTATTTTTGAAAAGAAGATAAATTCCTCCCATTATAGGTAAAATTTGAAATATTTCTGAATTGGCAATATTCCCCTCAATCAGAGGGATGCTTGAGAAAAAAGCGAAAAATAAGATCGTTACTCTTTGGGCTAAGTTATTTTTAGGAAAGAAAAGTTTTGTTAAGTTTGAGATTAAAATAAGCGAACCTAAGCAACTTACTAGAAGGATAAATCTTAGCCAAAAAAGGTTGCCAGCTAAGGCGGCCAAAAGGTAAATTAAGGGAGGCTTGTTATCAAATATGTCTTTATAAAGGAGTAACCCTCTTCTAATACTCATCCCTAAGGTAAGATAAACTCCCTCATCGCCATACCAATAAGGTTCGAACAGAGACGGAAGACGCAAAAGAAAGGTTAGAAAAAGAATTAAAACTAAAAACTTATTCTTTTTTAAGAAATTAAACATTGTTCTAATTTTATAACATTTTTAGTCATAGTTATTGGTAATTAGTCTGGGCAGCCGGTTTAGTCTTAAGTTATCAGTTATTGGTTTTTTACTAATAACCATGACCAATTACCATACTGGCTGCTCAGACCACAAACCAAAGATCGTTTACTTTAATGATGATCAAACTTTCTCCGTTACCCGATACTCAATATATTTTCCCAACATTAACCTGGTGTGAGCGTCTAATCCAGGTAAAGAACCAAAAATAAGACCAGAGATAGGCATAAGAATGAATTCAAAAGGAAGTAAGAGAACGCGCCATTTAGAGACTTCTTTGGGTCTGGGTGGCTTGTGTTTTGAATTAATTAAAATGATCGTCACTAAAGGGATTAAACAAGTGGTTAAAATTAAAGAAGATATTTTTGGTAGGTTGAAACCAATGGCGGTTTTAGAAAAGTTTTTATTAACAAGAGTGGGGATATTAACCCCAAGGGTGATTATAAACCAATTGATGGGCCAAAGAAGATGATCTTCAAGGAATCTAAAGGTTCGGACAGTTTTGTTCCAAAACGGAATCTCCTTACTTAAAAAATAATTTTTTAGAACAAAGGGGGTATCAGAAACTCCCCAAGCCCATCGTTTAAGTTGTTGATAGTGATTTTTGATGGTTTTAAAAAAGGAAGTTGATTCTGCCGCATCAGCGGAAAGAGGAAGGTATATTGGTTCAACTTCAACTTTTCCTTTTAAGGAAAAAAAGGCCTTAAAAAACATATGCCAATCTTCAGGAATGACGTCTGGATCCCAATAGCCGATACGATCAATTAGTTTAAAAGAAAGGGAGTAACTAGCTAAATTAAGGAGACTGTCGGTTCGGGATAGTTTGGCAATATTCCAGATAGTGCCAAAAGTATTGGCGACCCGCGAGATCGCTGGTAAGCTCCAAAAATTATTATAATAAACAATGGCTGATTGCCAAAATCGTTCATAACGGTGAGGGTTATCTAAAAATTGGTATGTCAGATTAGCAAAGTAATTAGGATGATAAACATGATCGGCATCGCATGAGGAAATGATACAGTAGTCAGGGTTAATTATCCCTTTGTCGATAAGCTCCTTTTTGGCTAAAAGAATTGCGCTTCTGGCGTTAGAATGTTTTCCAGCCGTTTCACCAGGAACTAAGGTGTGTTCACTAATTAAAAAATTTCTGATTTTTTTTTCAAATTTTTTTTTCAATATCAAAGCTTTCTCTTGCCAACCTGCCTCTCTTTTTTCAAAACCAATGACCACATTAATCTGTTTGAGTGGTAAAGTTTGATTGACAATGCCCTGAAGTGTTCTTTCGATAATATAGATGGGCTCCTTATAGGTACAAATAACAATTAAATGTTGCACTTTTTTCCAATCAGGAAAAAACTTTAACTCTCCCAACCAATCCATTTTCTTTGAAGCCTCAAT
>Ga0172364_10004821_pt1 | contig 10748 bp, 11 predicted proteins | sample LakKivSesite10cm_FD_114545 | JGI IMG/M metagenome (GOLD analysis project Ga0172364, IMG submission 114545) | Sediment microbial communities from Lake Kivu, Rwanda - Sediment site 10cm | ecosystem: Environmental > Aquatic > Freshwater > Lake > Sediment | place: Rwanda: Western Province, Lake... | reverse complement strand
CGAACTGATTACAATTTCATCGGGTCTTAACTTAGCAAATTTCTTGCTTAATTTTTCAAGAGCTTGAAGCGTCATATTTACTTTGTTTCGATCCTCGGTCGAGCCAATATTGGGAAGAAGAATGGGGGCATGAGGTGAAATAACGGCTAGTTTAATCATAGGTTAAAATTAAATTACATTTGTTTTTTAGATAAAATTCGCTGACCGCATTTCCGGCAAAGACCTTTTAGTAGGTAGTTTTCTACATGATAGCCCAATCGTTTAATTACTTCCTCGGAGCATTTTGGACAGAAGGTATTATCCAAACCCGAATTATAGACATTACCGACATAAACGTAATTAAGACCGATGTCTCGTCCGATTTGGCGAATTTTTTTGAGTTTGGTAAGAGGAGTTGAAGGAAGATGCTGCAGCTTCCAGGATATTTCACCGGAGAAAGCACTAACATGCCAAGGAACATCGGCGCCAAGTTCTCTTTTAATAAATTTCGCCAGTTCCTTTAGATTTCTTTCGTCATCCGAGAGAGTTGGAATAACCAAGGTTGTGATTTCAAGATGAATTTTTTTCTTGACAACACGCCGACAGCTTTCTAGGACCGGCTCGAGCCTAGCTCCGCAGTTTTGGCGGTAGAACTCATCAGAGAATGATTTAATATCGATATTTATGGCATCAAGATAGGGAGAGATGGCCTTAAAGGTTTCTTTGGTCATAAAGCCGTTTGAAACCCAGATATTTTTCAATCCTTCTTTTCTGGCCCGCTTCATTATTTCGAGTGCATATTCGGCCCAGATAGTCGGTTCATTATAAGTATAGGCGATTGATTGGCAATCGTTTTTTTTAGCTGCTTCGACTGCTTTTGCCGGGGAAAGATTTTCTCCCCAACTAATTTTAGAATAAAAATCAACGTCGCCTTTATGCCCTAAAATTTGAGAGATATCATAATTTTGACAATTTTGGCAACGGAAGTCGCAGCCAAATGTCCCGATTGAAAACGCCAAACTTCCCGGTAAAAAATGATAGAAGGGTTTTTTCTCGATTGGATCGATATTGGCCGAGACCGCCTTGTCAAAAACCAGAAGTTTTAATTTCCCTTTGATGTTTTGCCTGACGCCGCAGAGGCCGGTTTTTCCCTCGGGAATTTTGCAGCTGTGATTGCACGCTAAACAATGGACTTGATTATCATTGAGGGGCTCAAAAAGAAAAGCAGATTTCATGTTAGTATTTAAAGTGTTTTCATGATCATTATACTCCTATTAATCCTCTAGAGAAATTTAAAAAAATGATCAAGCTTTGCAGGAGCTTCTTTTTTTAGACGGAAAACCTAGAAGTAATTGGGAACGGTTCTTAAATACAATTATCTTTTACTATTAATATATTTATGTTTTAATGTCCTTGAGGATAGTAGTATTTTACTTGCGCAAAAACGGTGCAGCAAGGAGAGATAGCAAGTGAAACTAGCCACGATTGTCTGTGCTGCGCCAGATGGCGCGGCTCTTGGACGCAAGCCGTGGATGCCGCCGGGGGCGATGGGGGAATTGGCGGCCATGGTCTCAAGAGTTTCAGATTGGGGGGTCAAGGGCTGGGATGAAATAGTCAAGGGGCCAGTCCCAACTGACTGGCTTCGGAACTCCTCGCTAGTGATGCTGACGGGTCTAACCCCGTCATACAAGCGGATGGCCGAGATTGCGGCCTACTGCAAGAAAAGCCGAATTCCGTTGATTGCCGGCGGTCGAGACGTCATCGGTTGGTCGCGAGATCCGGGTGGTCTCGAATTACTGACCAGCCGCTTCCCATCGTTTTGCACCACCCATGTAACGTTGGAATTGATGGGACAAATTCTTGGCGACTGCGATGCTGGCAATCTCCAAGGGCATTACCGCGTCTCAGACGGCACACCCTACCAGTTTGTCGTACCGGATCGGAGAATCCTCACCCCTTCTGACTACTACGCCCCATACAGTGTGCGCAGTTCGGTCGGTTGCGACAACAACTGTTCATTCTGTACTGTTGGCGGACAGGGGCAGTTTTACAAGCCCCTTGACATTCTTGAGGCGGAACTCAAGACCTTTCACTATTGGTTCTTCCTCGACGTCTCGGACTCATTCGCCGGAAACTTCGAATTCACGAGAAATATCCTGGGGGTCTACAAACGATCGGGCATGAGATGGGGGACCGAAGCTACGGTCAAGGACCTCCTCGGCAAGAATGGTCAGGGAGATCTTATCGCGGATATGAGACGGGCGGGGTGTGTTCTGCTCTACGTGGGCATTGAGAGTATCACGCGAAGTGTCCATGGGAAGGTTAGTCGCGAAAGAGCGGAACAAGTCGTCCAACGTTGCCGGCGAGAGGGAATCGTCATTATCGGCTCACTTATGCTCGATGTTATGGGTGATGAAACAGCCGATGAAATCCAACAGGCGGTTTCCTGGGCAACTCGCTGGCTCGACTTCGCCCAGTTCAGTCTCACGGCCCTTCTCCCCGGCTGCGCCTTGCGAAGAAGAGCACTACGCGATGGAGCGATTATCGAGGATGACTGGCGTAAGTTCGACGGTGCCCATCCGACTATGAAACATGTTCTCTCGCCTGAGCTCAGAGGCCAACTTCTGACTCAGGCCTATCGGGACTTTTCAACGATCCCACGCGTTCTTGGGCGCGCGCTACGCGCGCCAAGAGGGATCCTGACAAAGGTTGCGGTACTCTACGGCGGGTTGCGTTACCGTCGTGGAATTCCGCAGCTCTAGCACGGGGCGCGCCGGCCTTCGGCGCGCCTCATTTTTTTAAAACGTCTTTTATTCTAGAATTCAGTTTGCCACCAATTCTCTCAATCGCTTCAACTCTAATTTTATTAAGCTCTTTTTGTTTCTCGGCAAATTTAGTTTTAGAGTAGAGCTTCTCTGGATGTAAATATATCTCATCAACTGTTCTTATTGCCTTTGGCACTTGGAAACCAGAGGGTGAACTAACCCAATCCTTTAAACCTCCCCGCAGGAGAGAGTCTAATATTCCTAAGGTGTACTCAAGTTTTATGTCTTTGTAGATAGGTCCCTCTCCGATTCCGCCGGTGTTTATTAAATAGCAATCAATTTTATAAGGCAGTCCTTTTAATATCTTATAAAAAAGATTAGCGTGCTTAGCTTTATCTCCAGCCATAAAAGGATCATAGAAAAACTCACTTCTGATCTTTCCTGCCTGGTCAGGATCACCGGCTGAAGATTCCATTGCCTGACCAAGTATCATTAAAGCGGTTGTCTGCTCAAGGGTTAATTTAGCTATCGCCGGAATTAAGGGCCCACGAGTTATCAGAATCAAGTTATCAACTTTCTCCACGTCAATATAGGGGCTGGCGTGGAGCAAGTCTTTTCTTTTGATAATTGCTCGACCATTTGAGGTTTTCTCATAATTATAAAAATCAAAATCACTATTTTTATCGACATAAACATTTTCTAAAAAAGTCTCGGGTTTGAGCAAGCCATAATAAATTTCTGCTTGTGCATCGGGATTAACACCTTCTGTCTTGACGAAAATTCCCCCGGCTTCAAAACCAGAAAAGGAGCCGTCTGGTTTTAATGTTCCGCCGTCATCTTGAACGAGCCAGGATTTCTCCCTTCCTTTCCGAGCGATAATTTTTGAAGTTAGTGTTGTTTTCCCATTGGCACTTAAAGCGATAAGTAAAGTCCTGACTTTTTGATATTTTCCACGAACCGACTGGAGATAATCTTCCCGACAGCCCGCATGCAAAAAAATTCCTTTTTGTTTGATTTTAGCAAACCAATCCTGGGCAGCGAAAACCCCCTTTTTATACTCCCCGATATAGTTGCTATTTTTGATTATTTTGACAAATCGGCCATCCTTCAGCATTGCCAATCTGATAGTGATGTCCTTTTGGGATGGGGGTTTGCTTTTATTAGATTCAAAATACCGATCGAAAAAAAATAAAACTTGGTGGGTTGGTTTTTTAACTTTTTTTTTCGGCGGAAGAAAGAGATTTTTTCCGCCGTAGGCAATGTGGGCAAATTTTTTGGGGGTGATTAAACGAACGGTTATTTCACTATCTTCTCTGCCGACAATCCTATCAAGACAAATCAGCTTGTTTTTTGCCAAGATTTTTTCGCATTGAGTCAGAAGTCCTAATTCTTCTTCACCAAAAGGACTATCGATACTATTTTTGCTAAACATTGCTGAACGCGAAGTAGGTTCACTTTCGGCAACAAAATTATCATAAATTGTTTTTTTAATCCCGGGCTCTTTTGTAACTAATTCTCTTAACTCCTCTTCGGTAGGATTATCAATTAACCTTCCTTCTTTTTTCGCCCTCTGCCAAATTCTTTCAGCAGTTTTCCTAAATTCTTCCGAATCAACCATTATTACTTCTTTTTTTATTTTATTATTTTTATCACATTCCCAAATCTAAATCAAAAAAAAGAACTATGAAAGAGAGTTCTCGCTGAGTCCGTCACTGTGCCAATGGTTTTGGGGAAAATGCAGAAGGGAGGCAGACTTTAATTTAAAAATTAATTAAAAGGACAAATTCAAGATATTTTTTGGCAGTAGTTAAACGATCTGAGCAGTGATAGCGGACAGTTGAAAAAAGCGTATAATAAACTATAAAACTACATAAGGAGGATTATGAAAAAAATAATTGCCGTTGTTTTTTCGTTTATATTGGCAATATCATTTGTCAAAGCGGTTTTAGCTGCAAATGACATAGCGAAGATCACATTACCCAGTGATAGCGGTTATACATTAATTAAGGCAAAAGAATGGATTAAAATTAATCTGCTCACATTTAAATCCAGTTCGAAAGCAAGCTTATATAATGGTTATAGCGATAGAAGAATGTCGGAAATGAAATACGCCGTCTTGCTAAATGATACCGAGTCGGCAGAGAAATCATTGAATCGCTATGAAATACAAAAAGAAAGAGCTATGAGATATGCCGAACGAGCCGGAAATGCCGAAGTATTATCCGGAATTAAAAAAATGACGATTAGCCAGCAAAGAGTCATGACAAGCTTGCAACTACAACTTAATAATGCTGGCGAGCTTCAAGAAAGCATCGTAAGAGTACAGAAGCAAATTGCTACCATGACAAAGAAAGTTGTCGGTAATGTTGAAGGTGAGAACGCAGCGAAAATAATCGATACACAAACCTGGGTTGTTTGGAGCGACCCAAATGCCGATATAAATGGTGATTTGCCGGAACTTCCCGCAAAACTTGAGTATGCGCCCGGAACCGGTCCTGGCGGAACGGGGTCAAGAATTTATGAGGGAGGAAGCGAAAGGGTTTGGGCGCCAGGAACGAGTGAAGGCGGTACAGCAGAAACCACTAAGGGTGAAAATGTGTTGGCACCGGGAACATCAGGTGGAACCTCGAATACAGTTATAGAAGGCGATGCGAATCAAAATTTGAATGATTCATCCGGCGGACAAGACGGGCAGGTAATACAAAATTAATTAATAAATCAAGAAGCGTCAAATGTTTCAGTCAATAAGCGCATTTCGGATCGGCCTAAAATAATTTAGTTATTGATGTTGCCGCCGCTACCATGACTGACAAGCGGACTGCCTGCTTCTTGCTCGTAGGCCTATAAAATGGTTGCCGCGTTTTTATTTTTCAGTAGTGCCTCGCATTGATAAAGCTGTCGGCTGATTTATATCAGCGCTTCTGGATAGAATAACACTGCATATTCTTGTAAATATGTTTATATCGGCACATATTCCCAGAAATACTTGCTATAATTAAATTAATAAAACTAATAAAGAGAAGAGGATTTATGTACGAATCAAGCGGGACTGAAAAAATGATAGACAAAAAAATTTCACCGGCAACGGTTTGTCTTCTAATGACACTCTGGATGATTTTGGCCATTATAATCGGTTTCGTAATAAAAAGCGTGGTCCTAGTAGCAGTTTTTTTGCTTCCTGTAGTAGTTTATGAAATTTATCGCACAAAGGGCGAATTCACCTCACTTTCTTCGTGGTTGATGTTGGCAGTTTTAATCGGCGAGCTTATTTTTATAATTTTTGGCATAAATTATAATCTAGCTGAATATTTCGGCTCGCAGGATGCTTATATTGCCGGCCAATACGTGCCGCTTGGCGATATTAAGATACTTGGTCCGACATTAATGGCGGTCTTTTCGCTAGTACTTTTGGTTAGAACCTACGGCCCATACACCAAATGGTTGTCGGTAATTATATTCGTTTCTTCGTTGATAATCATTTACATTTTGAATCCGAATGCTTTTCAGGACTTACTTAAAATGGTTATACATAATAATTCTTTTAATTATTAAATTCTATATTCTCTTAAATGTGTCAATATTTTCGTGAAATTATTGGGAATATGACAAAACAGTTTTAACCTCGGTTCAAGAACTTATCGAAGAGTTTACAAGAAATAATCAAAATATCGCAAGAAAAATCAAAGCGAGAATGAAACAAAATTGATTTTTGTTCTTTTATCTGTTATATTGGTATAAAAGTAACAAGAATCGAGGTGAGTAATTTTGACAAGATCAGAAAGTCCTGATGTTGTTATTAGAAAGTTTTTTAGGGAGGTTCAAGTCAGCGGAATTCTAACCGAGGCAAAAAGGAGAAGGTATCGTGAAAAATCCATTAGCCGAAGAAAAAGAAGGGAATCTGCCCGCCGTAAAGCAATCAAAAATTCAAGACGGCGGGGGTGGTAAAAGATTGTTTTGGGTTATATTGTATTACTTTGTATTGGGATTGGTGGTAATCGCCGCAATTTATTTTTTAACTAAAATAAATACTAATACATACAAAATAAATATATGAATTTAATAGATGATCTAAGTCGCGAAGTAGTTAATGCTTATAAATCTGGAGATACAAAAAAAAGAGTATTTCTCCAAACCCTTAAGGCCGCTTTGATTAAAGCCCAAAAAGATTCAGGGAAAGAATTATCAAGCGATGCTGAAATCAGAGTTTTAAAAAGCGAACTTAAAATGCGTGAGCAGTCAAAAGCCGATTTTAAAAAAGGAGAAAGAGAGGATCTCGTAAAAGACGTCGAGGAAGAGATTGAGCTGCTTAAGAATTATTTACCGGAACAGGTAAGTGATGAAAAAATTAGAGAAGTTGCTAAAAAAGCTATTGGCAAACTCGAGAGTCCTGATTTTGGACAGGCAATGAGGGCTGTTATGACAGAACTCAAGAACCAAGCCGATGGCTCAAGAGTTGCAAATATTGTAAAAGAACAGCTTCATGATTGACACTGTTATTATTAAGACTTGTAAAAACTGTAGAATTACGTCCGACAGAATATCCAGAACTGTTAAGAAATATCTTAAAAAGAAAAATATGTCTGATGCGTCTCTTGAAATTGAGGTAGTGGGAGTAAATAGGATGACTTCGCTTAACAGAAAATATATGAAGAAGAGTGGTCCGACCGATGTTTTAAGCTTTCCGCTTCCTAAAATTTCAGCCCTGGATAATTTTCTTGGTACAATAGTTTTATGCCATGATATAATAAAATCAAATAGCACAAAAAACGGTGTTTCTTTTAAGGATGAGTTTGATAGTAATTTGAAACACGGAATAGATCATTTGCTAGGCATTCATCACGATTAATAATTGGAGGAGAGTTGGTCAAAGAGGATTATATTGTTGCGGTTGATATCGGATCTACCAAAGTTGTAGTGATTGTCGGACAAATACAAGAGGGGATAACTCAAGTTGTCGGTTTTGGCAAAGCCCAAAATTCAGGCCTACGACGCGGGACAGTTGTTGATGTGGAAGAAACGGTCAGCTCTATTTCTTCGGCCCTAGAAGAGGCGGAAAAATCAGCGGGCGTGCCACTCAGCCGCTGCTTTGGCTCCATCAGCGGGAACCAAATAATCACCGTAGATTCAAAAGGTGTGATTGCCGTAAGCCGAGCCGATGGCGAAATTCAGCCAATTGATATCGAACGAGTTATAGACGCGGCTAGATCGGTGGCATTACCACCAAATTATGAAATTTTACATATTAACGCTAAAGATTTTGCTGTCGATGGGCAAACCCAAATAAAAGATCCAACCGGAATGTCCGGTATTCGTCTTGAAACAAATACCCATGTGATCGGCGTAGCAACTATCGCTTTAAAAAACCTTACACGCTCGCTGACTCAATCAGGGCTTACCGTAGATGGGATTGTATTTTCCGCGCTGGCTGCCTCAAAAGCATATTTGTCAAAAAAACAAAAAGAAATCGGGGCTGTTTTAATTGATATTGGAGCCAGCGGAACATCGATCGCTACTTTTGAAGAGGGAACACTGATTCATTCAAAATTTATTCCTATTGGATCAAATCACATCACTAACGATATTGCCATCGGGCTCAAAATTACGCTTGAAGCTGCAGAAAAAATAAAAATAAACGAAATTTCGCTTGACAGCGATAAAATTAACGAATCTGCTAAGGTTGATCTTTCCAAATACGATAAAAACGAAAAAGAGCAACCCAGCTTAAAATATGTATGCGAAATTGCCGAAGCGAGATTAGGCGAAATATTCAGCTTAATCAAGCAGGAACTTTCTGATATCGAACGAGACGAAATGCTTCCGGCCGGTGCAGTTTTGGTTGGCGGCGGTTCAAAACTCGATGGGATAGAATCATTCACCAAAAGTAGACTCGGGCTTCCCGCCCAGATGGGCAAACCGTTTATGGAAATATCGGGAATCGTTGACAAACTAGATGATCCGGGGTACGCTACGGCTGTTGGTTTGTTGCTGTGGGGTCTTGACGAAACACAAACAAATGTGTCTAATAGACCTAGGATGAATTTTCAGATGGGAAATTTAAGAGGGGCTTTAGACAAATTAAAGGAGTTATTCAAGAATTTTATACCCTAAAAAATGAATAAGGACGAGTTAGAAACATTTGCAACGATACGAGTCGCGGGTGTTGGCGGCTCAGGCTGTAATTCCGTGGAAAGAATGATGAACGCTAAATTGCGCGGCGTTGAATTTGTGGCAATTAATACCGACGCACAGTCCTTGGTGAACAATCCGGCTCCCATAAAGATACAAATCGGCAAAGAGACAACTCGTGGTTTGGGTGCCGGAAGCTCGGTTGAGATTGGAAAAAAATCGATTGAAGAAAACAAAGAAGAGATTTATGAAACGCTAAAGGGTGCTGACATGGTCTTTGTTGCTTATGGCGCTGGCGGTGGTACCGGAACTGGCGCGGGACCGATGGTAGCATCAATTGCGAAAGAACAGGGAGCCTTAACAATCGGAATTGTTACCAAACCATTTAGTTTTGAAGGAATAAGAAGAAAAAAAGTAGCGGAAGAAGGAATTGAGGAACTAAGGGATAAGGTTGATACCTTAATCGTTATTCCAAACGATCGGCTTTTGCAAGTAATTGATAAAAAAACTTCCCTTTCGGATGCTTTTACGGTTGTGGATGATATTCTAAGGCAGGGTGTCCAGGGTATTTCCGATCTCATTACAGAACATGGAATCATAAACGTTGACTTTGCAGATGTCAAGACAGTTATGGCTGACGCTGGGTCTGCCCTAATGGGTATTGGGCGAGGAACGGGGGATAATCGGGCAGTTGAAGCAGCGCGCGCCGCGATTGATTCACCGCTCTTGGAACTATCTATCGATGGTGCTAAGGGAATACTATTTAATATTACCGGCGGGCCCGACCTTTCAATGTATGAGATTGATGAAGCGGCAAAAATTATCACTGAGGCAGCTGATCCGGATGCCAATATCATTTTTGGATCAATTGTTGATGAATCAATGTCAGGAGAAGTAAAAATTACCGTGATTGCAACCGGCTTCGATGAAGAAATAAATGTCAAAAAACCGGCCAAGCCCCAAAGTCAGCAAGTTCCCTCATACCAAAGTTATACCACAGCACAACCAAGTCCTTTTTCTCCACTAATTGATCGAGCCGTCGAGGAACCCGAAGAAGACATCGCTCCAAAACCTGAACGGCCCGAGCCAGAAACAAATGAAGACGAACTCGAAGTCCCGGCATTTATAAGACGAAAATTAAAATAAGAAGTATTTTTCAAACTTTTCTAATGTATGGCGGGATAAAACTCGTTTTTTTTAGTATAAAAAATTAGTTCTAGGAGAGAACTCTTGACAACACCATCTAGTGTTTTATAGTTATATAAACACAAGATATAGTGTTTTTTAAATGTCGTTTTAATTAGTGTTTTAATAAAAATGAACTGCCCAAAATGCAAAAAAGAGAATACCAGCGTCATTGATTCAAGAGACGTTGATGATAAAACAGTTCGCCGGCGACGAAAGTGTTTAAGGTGCAAATACAGATTTACAACCTACGAGAGAATTGAACCGATTAAAATAAATGTTATAAAAAAATCTGGTAATGTTGAACCATTCGAACGTGAAAAGATAATAAGAGGCATAACCATTGCTTCGAGCGGAAGAATATCGGATGAACAAGTTGACAATATTGCTGATGAGATAGAGCAAAAGATAATGGCCTCAAAAAAACCCGAAATCAGTAGTAAAAAAATTGGGAATATGGTAATCACCCGACTTAAAAAAATTGATAAAGTTGCCTATCTTCGCTTTACAAGTGTTTACAAGAAGTTTACAAACCTTGGTTCATTTGAGCAGGAGCTTACCAAGTTAAAAAAATAATGGAGGGGCTGTGCCAAAGACAAAAATACGACGAGGGGAAACGGTAAAGCAAAGACAGAATACTGCCAATAACAAACGGGCTAGAAAAAAAGTAAGCCGAGATAGGGGATTAAAAAT
>Ga0172364_10004820_pt1 | contig 10748 bp, 7 predicted proteins | sample LakKivSesite10cm_FD_114545 | JGI IMG/M metagenome (GOLD analysis project Ga0172364, IMG submission 114545) | Sediment microbial communities from Lake Kivu, Rwanda - Sediment site 10cm | ecosystem: Environmental > Aquatic > Freshwater > Lake > Sediment | place: Rwanda: Western Province, Lake Kivu... | reverse complement strand
CGGCTAAGATCGTTATCATATTAATTTTTTGCATAGCCATTTCTTTGACCCGTAGGGTTATCGTTAATCGTAAGTATTAATAAACATTACTGTCTACGAAAACAACAGAAATACAAATACGAAACATCTAATCATCAAGGTAAACACTAAACAATATAATTCATGTTCAACAATCATCTTAAAAGAAATCAAACACTTATCCTTCGCATGCATACCTCTCATGATTTAGAAATATCAATTATATCGCCAAGGACCGTACTGAATTTTCAATAATAAATTAAATCGTTTATGAAAGTGAAAACGCAATTGAGTAAAGATCAAGCAATCGGCGGAATAATATTCGCAGTCTGTGTGGCAATAGGCATACTGTACACTGCTGGACTGTTCTATTTCGGTGATCCTCTCGGTGGCTGGAAGATTGAATTTTGGCTTATAGCAATTCCTGTTTTCCTAACGTTTATCGCTACTATGAGCACAGTTGCATAGATAGGCTGAACCATGGCTACTACTCTACTGCCCAAGCCAATAGAAGAGATCGCAAGTGAGACAGAAGAGAAAAAGGAAATTGAACATGAAAACATAAAAAAGGAATCAGAAGAATAATAGCTTCACAGAAGCCACAACCGCGATGAAAACAGAAAATCGCTGAACGAACGTCTATGTTAATTTTACTGGTCAAGGCGAAATCACAAATTTTAGTCTTCTGAAATAAACTGATTTAAACTGTTGACAGCTATTCTGCCAGCAAACAATATCTGGCGGCTGCTCGACACCTAAATGAGGCTATAGACTTATTAGCTTCACTTCGAGCTTTTAGCCAAGACTGGAGGAAAGCGAATCGTTTGCAGTAGGGCACTTCGCGTTTGGATATGTTTTGGGCAAGGCATCAGCAAATGTTGCGAAAACGGAGATTAATATTCCCCTCGTCCTCACTCTATCTGTCATTCCAGACAGCGATATAATAATTCCATTTGTTCAACATCGAGGTCCCACACATTCAATCCTAATCGCGCTCATGGTTTTTATTCCGATCTTCGCCATTTACCGTAAAAAGGCGATTCCATACTTTTTAGCCCTAATTCAACACCCATTAATTGGCGATTATGTTGCAGGAGGCCGAACTCAGCTATTATGGCCCTTAACGTCGCAATATTACGGAATAGAAATGAGCATTACAAGTAGAACAAACATAACACTGGAATGGATAATATTCCTTGCATCAGTAGTTATTATGCTTAAAGCCAAAGACACGGTGAAACTCTTTCAACCGCACAACTCGAACTTAATCCTAATAATACCCACGTTAACAGTTTTACTGCCAATTTTTCTAAGCTTTCCGTTAGTTGTGCCGACTTGGCTAATACCACCTCATCTAGTCTACATGATTATATTCTTAACATCCATAATTATAATCCTTTCTAAAATTCTAAGAGACATTTAGCCCGCTGTGCTCTTTTTTCGTTTGTCTTTTTAGCACTCTCGTCCTCAAAACAAGTAGATAAATTACAAAACTTTAAATTTACCACTTAAACTAGAGAAAACATCGCCGCAAGAAAGGTGTGAAAGAGCTAGGTGCATCTTGCCGGGGTCTCCTAGTCAGGTAGGGAGCAGGCCTGGAGATTATGCAATTCCATACAGCCTGTGGCCTCTCGGGGCCGCGTGGGTTCAAATCCCACTCCCGGCGCTTTAACTGAACCCCGCGTAGTTTTTTAACCATGGGTTATCACCTTCGTCTTCTGAAGATTTTGACTCCATCGGTGTCAGCCACATACTCAAAGTAAGCTTTGACAAACTTGGAAGGCTTGATTAAACTATGCGTTTTTCTGATGCAGACTAAATTTTACTTGTTCTGGAGAAAACAGAAGATAAAGAAATGGCTATTTTGTTTTGCGTCTGATTGCTGTGAAACATACTGTTAAGATTGTTATTAGGGCTAAGTAAGGTGTTAAGGGCGTTGCTATTGTGAATTTCTCTATTGGAAACGAGTAGCCTCCAACCGGGATGGATGTTACGGTTATCCGTGCAGTTTCAGACTCCGTTGTTTTTCCCAGGAGGTCTGTGACCTTGAGGTGTACATAATAGATTCCTCTTGTGGTGGGTGTGAATGTCCAGTTGCTTGATGTTGCTTCTGGGACTGCGATTTCATCGAGATACCACTGGTAAATGTATGGTGGATATCCTCCTGAAACCTTTGACGTGAACTGAACAGATTCACCAACATGTATTGAATCGGAGGTTGGAGAAATCGAAACTATCAATTGAGGTGCTACTGTTACTAATGCCTCATCTGATTTCGCAGTAGTTCCAATACTGTCTGTCACGTTCAGATAGACGAGGTACTCCCCTGATGCATTTGGGGTGAAGGTCCATTCTGAAGCTGTCGCGCCTGAGACATGTTCATTGTTGAGATACCATTGGTAGGTGTATGGTGAAAATCCATCTAAAACACTTGACGTGAACTTAACGGATTCTCCGATAGGTATTGAAGCTGAAGTTGGCGAGATAGAAACTGTAGGGGGGGATTTCACTGTTACAAGAGCGGTTTCTGATTGGCAGAGAGTCGAAAAAGGATATCTGGCCTTCAAGTAGATGGTGTAAGTCCCGAGTTTTTCCGGCTTGAAAGTCCACGTTGAAGATGTTGCTTCCCAAATTTCTCTTCCATCAAGGTACCATTGATACTCGTATGGTGGCTTGCCGCCGGACAGCGAAGACAAGAAGGTCACAGAGCTTCCGATCCTAATCTTTGCTGTTGTTGGGCTTATTGAGACGTCAAGCGGTGGAACAACGGATAAAAAGGCTGTTAGGTTGTGATTTTTATCCATCAATATTATGATAAAGTCATCTGATCCCACATTTACACCGTCGAGTTCCCAGTGATCAACAAAAGTGGAGTAACTGAGGTGCGTGTCCACTTGTATGGTCGAATTTGCCATAAAGACGTATGTTCCAGGGAGTAGTCGTGGTGTGTCGTAGAAACCTTCGGTTGGATTGCTGCCAATCCATCCAGTGATTGTCAAGCTAAATGTTTGACGTGGAGGGTTTTCGGTACACGAAGTCATCAATGGATAGCGGTCTACATTACTAGTGTCAAGAGTATGTGGTGTGTCTCCTATTCCATCAGCACTAGGTAGGTCTTGATTTGGACCGTTATAATTATCAAGACCAGTGTAATTGCTCCAGTAGTTTCCGCCTGAAGGATAGCCATCATCCCAAACGTTTGTAGACTTGTATATGTAGACTTGCTTGTTGTTGTCTAGGAAGTTGTTATGGAAGAGCACATTATTTGAGGCTTCCCTCATATATATCCCATATTCGCCAGACAAGATGATGTTGTTTGATCTGATGGTGCAGTTTGACGCTTGGTAAATGTTTATACCGTAACATCCAGCAAATCCAGCCATTATCCCATTTGCAATTATGTTATTTGAAATTAGAGTATGATTTGATCCGTAAATTCGTATACCTTCGGAGTTTGATCCTATATTATTTGAGGTTACGATGCAACCTGAGCCACGAAGTTCGACGCCAACAACCAAGCTGCCTGTTATGTTGTTTGAGCTCAAAACGGTCTCACCAGACAGAATCACACCCCAGAAAAAGTTGTTTGCTATGTTGTTCAGACTCACATTGTTATTAGCTCCCAGCACGATTACACCATTGTCATTAGCCGTTATGTTGTTTAGAGTTATTGTGACGTTTGAGGAGCCACACATAGCGAGTATGCCTGCACAGCGATTATCATAATTAGCAAAGTTGTGGCTAATGTTGTTTCGGCGTATTTGGATGCTGCTTGAATTAACAAGTAAAATGCCGTGAAAATTATTCCTTATGTCTAGATTTTCGACTATGATGTTTTCACAATTCGAAAGTACTACACATCCTGCATCTGATGGTACAACTCTGTCACTTACATTAACCCAATAATAGATGGGTTTACCATCAACAGTATTTGAGGCATCAACGTCGTTGTCACCAGGCCACACATCCTGGAACCCGTAAGGAGTCCCATGGGCAAAGTTACACCAATTGTTAGCCATTCTGTTGTTTCTTAACACGTTATTCCGAGAAGATGTGAGAACTAAACCAAATCGATTACCTGTTATATTGTTTAAGGAGATGAAGTTTTTTTCAGAATAATAAACATGCAAGGCAGCGTCCCTAATTCCTCCTGTTATGACATTCTCGATTATTGTGTTATTTGAAGAGCGTTGGAGGACTATACCATATGTTCCAGAGGTCTCTACATGATTTTGCTTTATGATAGAATCAAAGGATCGTTCAAGGCGTATGCCGCTTGCACAGTGCAGTAGATTTTTTGCAACAGTGTTGCCAAAGCCTTTCATGTTTATTCCGTAACTAGTGCTATTCCGTATGTCAAACTCCTCTATCGTCACATGGTTAGCCCTTGCGTTTAACACGTAGTGTCCGCCTTGCCCATCTAAAGTCACAAATCCATCCGCGACCAGAGTAATGCTATTCCTTAAGATGTCTATTTGACCCACCGCATAATATCCTTCGCACACTAAAACTGTGTCTCCATCACCTACACCGTTTACAGCCGCCTTTATTGTCGGATAATCGTTCGGAACCCTAAAAGTGGTTGGAAATCTAACTGCCACATTTGCGTACATAATATTGTTTTCCGTGTAATTTTCATATGGAACAGGAATCACATAGCAAGTAACATTGTAATTACCGATGATCGTCGCGTTCCATGAAAAACTTGTCGTTGTAGAAGTGCAGACCTTAAGGAAATCAATGGTTGTAAAGCCAATTAAGGTCTCGTTCACGAAGAATTGTACAGATATATTTGTTTCGTTCTTTCTCCCATAATTGGCGATTGTCGCATTGAACATGCTCGGTTGTCCAGGGTCAACTCTATAGAGATATCGCCATTCTATGATGCCAATATCATGTTCCAGCAAGCTGACAGCCTTTCTTGCGTTGACTCGGCCATACCCATAATATTCGTCTAGACCCACATAGCCTAGGTCGTCTGCCGTATGTTGCAAGAGCCACCTTATTTGATCTACGGTACAGTCTGTATATGTACTCCAAGCTAGCGCCGCAACGCCGGTTACATGGGGACAGGCCATCGATGTGCCGCTCCAGCCGCTGTAACAGTCCCCGGGAAGAGTAGAATATATGTTGACGCCTGGAGCTGACAACTCAATCCAATCTCCAAAAGTGGAAAACGTAGCGAGATTATCACTTGAGTCGGTGGCAGAAACCGCGACAACTTCGTTATAGACCGCAGGATAATACATTGTATTATCACCAGAATTGCCAGCTGCGGCAACCAACAGCACTCCATGATCATAAGCATATTTTACAGCGTAATGAAGCGCCTCTGAGCCAGATTCGCCGATCAAACTCATACTGATGATTCTTGCCCTGCAATCTGTTGCATGGTAAATGCTTTGAATTAACCAAGACCAATAGCCGTATCCGTTGTTATCTAAAACTTTTTCAGCCATGATGCTAACTTGGGCGAGGCCAGCGATTCCGACACTGTTATTAAGCTTTGCAGCGACGATTCCGGCGCAATGGGTTCCATGCCCGTGATCATCCATCGGGTCTGTGTCGTTGTTTACCCAATCATATCCCAGCGACACGTAGTTTGCGGTTAAGTCGTTATGAGTATAATCAATTCCGGTGTCAATGATCGCCACAAGAATGTCTGAAGAACCGATTGTTGTATCCCACGCTATGTTTGCTTCTATCTTTTTCGGGCCCCACTGCTGAGACCAATACGGGTCGTTCGGAATGTATGAAGCTTCCACCTTTGAATCTGGTTCCACGTACTTTACCAATTCAATTGCTCGGAGTTCTTCAGTGAAGGAAAAGGCATTTTCAGGCGGCACTTCCACTGTTAGAGCCTTAACATTATCATCCACTGAGATCATGTTACTAACATTTCCACCTTTACTAACAATCATTTCCTCCAAATCTCGTATTTGGCGTTTTAGAACGTCAACGCCGACAATCAATTTGGCAGATTCATTATCGCCCCAATCAAAACCCAACAAACTCCACTCTTTGAGTCGGTCTAAATCATTCAATCCGTGGAGTTCGGTCTGCAAATCTTCTCCCCATTTGTTTTCAAAACCTTGCCAACTCGACACTTGTGTAACCAAACCTATTGATGTTTCAAGCCCTGCTTTGGATGATTGAATGTTAAATCCCAACATCAACATGCCGGTTAACAGAAGTATAGGTATTAAGCCAGAGATTGAACTATTCATTCTCCTTTCTCATGCAAATATATCCAAATTGATTGTATTAAAAGTTTGTTCTGATCAACTTATAGAAGAAAGTTCTGTTTCCTTTCAGAAAACCAAAAGAAAAGTCGCCAATGGTATCTTCGTTGTGGAGATTTATAGGAATTTCTGATTTCCCAGATTTGGGGTTATCTTGTTTTGTTTTATGATTAATCTAGGCTTTTATTTATGAGGGACAGAAGAAATTAGGAGAATTCTTGATAAATGCGCACAGATATAGCTGTTTTCTCCGCAAATGCTCCATCGTCGGCTTTTACAATGCGCGCAAGATTCTAGTCTATTTCGGATCTCTCTTCGTTTGCCAATTTTGCAAGAGTCGACAGATATTCATTCGAATAATACAATGTCCTTATGTCATGTCTTCTATTAATAAGGGTTGTTGCGTCAAATTTAAACGTATTTTTAAATCTAACTCCCGGCGCTTTTCAGGGTCATTTTCGGCAGAAGACTTGTCAAATCCTGCTTTATTTATGCAGCTTTTCTATTTCACCCACTCACCAACACTTTAATCAGGCTTTTCTAGTCAAACTAACCTCGCACCAAGTTCGAAATAAGCCTAAAATACGCGTGCGGAGAGTTAGGTTTAAACATTGGTTTAAATTCTCGGATTTTCCGCTTCTGTGATAACACGGTCAGGATTTGAACCTTCCAGCAGTAGAGATATCTCTCGCGGATGTCTTCCTCTTTCTGATTGGATTATGCAAACCAAAAATTTTAATGTTGAATTAGATTTACTGTTAGTCAGTGAAGATGAGCTTGATTCGAGACTTAAGGATCACAACGCTTGCGGAAAACCTGGTTATGACAAAGTGTCTTGGTCAGTGGGGTCTCTCCTTCTACTTGGAGTTAGTGGACGCGAGAGGCGACCGTAGAAAGATAGTCTTTGACACGGGGATGCATAAAGAGTCACTTTTGTATAACATGAAGCAATTGAAGGTAAACCTCAGTGATGTGGACTGTGTCGTAATCAGCCACGGCCATGGCGACCACACAGCAGCCACTGTTGAGGTGGCAGAGGCTACAGGGGGCGTCAAAGTCTATGCCCACCCACACACCTTCTCACCCCGGTTTCACGTGGACAAAACAGGAAAACGGCGAAAACATGGTGTTCCCAAAGACGAGGGATTGGAGGAGATTGAGAAAGCTGGGGGAGAGGTTTTTCTAAATACAGCGCCAACAGAGATTATGCCAGGAGTCTGGACCACGGGACAGATACGAAGAGAAACGCAATTTGAACGCGCGTTGCCCCTTTCTGAAGGAGAAAGGTTGATCATAGTCGTCGATGGAGAGGAGATTGATGACCATATTCTTGATGATCAAGCGCTCTGGATGGATGTGGAAAGCATCGGATCCTTTGTGATCACTGGGTGCGCCCATGCAGGACCCGTGAACACCCTCTTGCAGGTTCAAAGACTTGGCCAATTCAAAAAGATACATGGATTGGTCGGGGGTACCCACCTTGTTGGACGTTCGGAGGAATACCTCCAGCAGACGATCAAGGAGCTCAAAAAATTCGGATTAAGTCTGATTTCGCCATGTCATTGCACAGGATTCAAGGCGACAGCGAGGCTCTGGCAGGCCTTCCCTAACGCGTTCATCCTCAACTTCTCCGGCAGAGTAATTGAAGCCAAAAAAGAACCTGATAGCCGAGTGATTTAACCATACGGCATGCTTGTTCTATGGCTGGCAAGCTAGAAAGAAAACTCTGAGAAGCTGATTGCCTAGAAAGCGAAGCTTTCAACAAATTAGTTGGATTCGCTAAGAAAAAGCCAAAAACGTTCAAGGTTAACAGGGCTAGGGCATCTGCCGGAGCTGCCGTCTCTTTTTCTTTAGTACTTTGCGCACATTTTTAAAAATGATCAATCGAAAGGTTCAATATGTAAAAGAAGACTTATCAGAGAGTTTTTCAGAGTAGATTTGATTTGCCATGGTCAAATTGGGAATTATAATATGTGAAAGGAACAGAACATGCACCGGCGGCAAATGCTTCATGTCGATAAAAGAAAGATCTGGAGCCTTCGCTCGTTATCCTAAAAATGAGCCAATTGAGGTAGTTGGTTGGATAACATGCGGTGGTTGCCTCGGCGAGCGCTTAGAGTTTAGTCCTGCCGAGATGAAAAAATACGGGGCCGAGGTCATCCACCTCGCTTCAGGATTCTTAGCAGGCTATCCGCCGTGTCCTTACATTCGTGATTTCATCCAATACATTGAGAATTACGTGGGCTTACCAGTGGTCGTTGGAACGCACCCGATGCCAAAGAATTACATAGACGCTCACGAGGCTGCGGGTGATTGGGACAGGCTCAATGTGCGAGAGTTTCTCGAACCGCTCGTCAACAATCAAAAGGCTTCTCTTGCATATGATTCCACTCGCCCAGATTTCCTAAAGAGTAAAAAACTCTGAAGCCATATTCAACATCCTTCTCCTCTAGCTTTTTATTTTGAAGCTTAAGGCTTTTTCAGGACAAGCCTCAACACATCGACCGCAAAGGATGCAATCTGTCGAAGACCCAACTTCTTCCATTTCGGTTATCCCCATCACACACATGTTCAAGCAAGTTTCACACTTTTTACATTTTGCCTTATCCCAATTTATAGTTAATATACCTACTTTGTTAAAGGCTCCAGCAATAGCTCCTAATGGACACAAATAACGACACCAAAATCGGCTAATCACCAAAGCCAAAACAATCGTTAACACAAGTGAAAACATGTGGATATAGAAGAACAAGCCGAACTCTGCAAAGTCTGGATAAAGCAGACGGAAGGGTATGGCTGCAAAAAGTGAGCCGGACGGGCAAAACTTACAGAAAATAGTGTCTAGGGCGAACCATGCCAAGGCAAGCGTAAGAAACAAGATTATAAACTTAACATACCAATGGTTTCGAGTTCTAACTTCTCTTCTGCGAGTTGCAGGACTGAGCATATCATGTAACGTTCCGAATGGACATGCCCAACCGCAAAATGCCCGACCAAAAATCATTCCATAAACCCCGAGAGAACCAACAGCAAATAACGGAAATTGGCCGTCTATTACAAATTGTTGAAGGATGCCTATGGGACAGCCAAAAGCAGCGAAGGGACAGCCGTGACAGTAAAGAAATGGACAGACAAAGCCTGTTTTCAATATACGAAGAAAACCCAAGTTGGAAATTACAAAAGCAGCAATCTGGACTAGATTCCTTTTGTTCTTTAACTTCACTTGTCAATCGCCTATTTAAATTCCTATACATGATGTGCAAATTAACTTGACGAATCTTTCAACTATCGTGAAATATTCATTTCGCCCAACCGTCATCATAAAGATAAATAGAGCAAACAAAAGAGCAGATTTAAGACCAAATTTCCTGTCCAATAGTAAATTCCTCTCTCATCTGCTAAGAACCTAATAGTTCATCTATCTTACTTGACAATATTGAAGCATCAGTTAGTCCTTCATTTTTGTAGTAGGTGTTACCGTTTTGATCAAGGACTATAAGCGTTGGAATAGCTACAACATTGTATTTATCAAAAACTCCAATTGTATCCCGTGCAACAGGCCAATCTATGCTGTAATCTTTCTTGAATTGTCTAAGCTTTGTTTCACTGTCTGAAGAAGAGCCAACGGAAACAACTACAGCTTCACTACTGTCATATTTCTCATTTATTTCGGCTAAGTGCGGAATTTCTGTTTTGCAAGGTTCACACCATGTTGCAAAACAATCTACAACTACAACTTTTCCCCTAAAATCACTGAATTCCGCATCAGTCAGCACGTAAAGGGAAGGCAGTTCACTAGTTTCATTTGATGGTTGTATACTTTGCCATGTGGCATAGGCTCCAATAACCAGAGCTATTAAGGCTAGAAAGCTTATGCCTAACACTTTACTTCTGAGCCCTCCTTTGCTTTTTTTAGGTTCCCTTTCTTTCTTTAAACGTTCGGCTTCTAACGCCCTCTGATGTTTTAGGGCTGCCAAACGTCTTCTTTCTTTCCAACTTTTCTTTTTCTTCTTTTTAGGCATCTTTACGCCTTCAGTACATTCTTTAAATAATTGTTCTATGTTTCACTGTTAAAAATGTTGGTTGTTTCTGTTCTACTTGGCAGCTTTCGCATATAGTATGTCTTTCCTTCATATTCAAGCTCTATAAGTTTATCTTCACGCAAAAGTTTCTCAATGATGCCCCATTTCGCATCTACCTTCTTTAAGAGTTTTTCAACTGCTTCTTTACGCATGGGATGCACTGCGGTTATGCTTAGCAAGTCTTCTTCAACCTTTCCCGTGAAGGTGAAGGCATTGCCCTCGTAACCAATCAGATATTCAACTTTGTCTGCACTGAGTTTTTCGAAGAATACTTGAAAGGCTGTGTTTATAGTCTCTTCTTTGGCAGGTTTGACCCATTTTTCTGTTGGCGGTCTTGTTGGAATTGCAATGTATGCCCTATCCAGTCTTTTGAGGTGTTCCAAGAAATCTGCTATCTTCTTTAACT